>ERZ761602.2160-NODE-2160-length-32119-cov-10.307947_pt1 | contig 32119 bp, 32 predicted proteins | sample MGYA00512165_ERZ761602 | MGnify/ENA primary metagenome ERZ761602 (study PRJEB28899, sample SAMN02445085) | bioreactor sludge metagenome | biome: EBPR sludge; isolation source: Thorneside wastewater treatment plant | place: Australia: Brisbane, Thorneside...
GCTGGCGCGGAAACACGACCGGCGTTTACGCCCGCGGCATCCTGACGGCCTTTGCACTCGATGTCGCGATGCAGGACGCAAGCCGCGGCAAGCGCTCAATGGACAGATTCGTCCGCCGCCTTTTTGTGGAGAACCGCGAACGCGAAGCGGACGGCAATGCGACGATCCTTCGGATGCTCGGCGAGATGGTGGAAACAACGCCGATCGCCGAACGGCACATCAAAGGAAGCGAGCGGCTTGATATGGCAAAGATCGGCCTCGCGGCAGGTGTTGTATGGGACGGCCGGCGGTTCACGCTCTCCGAAAAACCCAGCGGCCGGCAAAGGGCGATACTTCGCGATTTGGGTTATAATAGCGAACGCAGAAGACCGAGATATCAGAATGAGAAGTAAAGCAGCATTCATCGTTCTTGCCATCGTGATCGCGGCAACTCAGCCGGCGTGCAGCCTGCTGGATTCGACCGTCAATACGTTCTCAAAAGCGGTCGGGCTTTCGGACACGGCGATCGTAATTGCGAAGACGGCGCAGATACGGACCTCGTATGCGGTGGTTGCGGCCGACCTGCTTGAGGTCAAACGCGGCGACCGGCTCGATGTCCTTGACCAGATGGAGTTCGAAAAGGTCATCTGGTACCGCGTCCGTGCCCGCGACGAAGAAAACACCGAGGGCTGGATCGAGGCACAGAACGTCATCACCAATGAGGTGATGGAAAAATCGCAAAAGCTTGCCGAGCAGTTCAAGGAACTCCCGCCGCAGGCGGCAGGTAAGCTGCGGGCAGCTTCGAACCTACGGCTCGGGCCGGAGATGAACGCGGAGAACGTGCTCTTCCGGCTTTCGAACGGCTCCAACTTCGAGATCATGGACTGGAACTTTGTTCCTAAACAGCAGATCGCAGAAGGCGACGATGCATCAGGCGCCCGGCCGTCCGGCGAAGTAGATGAGGACATAGCCGCCGCGAAAGACGCCAACGAGCCCGAAAAGCTCGATGAGAAATACGACATCTGGTATTTGGTGAAGCTTGACCCCTCGGTCTCACCGGCACCGGCGGGCTGGCTTTTCGGCAGGCAGGTCGAACTGGACATCCCGAGCGAGATCTCGTTCTTCCAGCAGAACAACCGCAAGTTCGTGACCTGGCAGAGGCTCGATAGCGATGGCCAGGGCAGCACGGTGACGGCCGACCGCAATTCGACGCCGGGCAACTGGGTGATCTTGACGCGGACCAACGTCTCGAAGCCTGTCGATGGTGAGGAGCCGGACTTCGACGGCATTCTTGTTCTTGCTTTCGATAAATACAATCAGAGCTTTTATACGGTGTGGCGTTCGACCGGCGAGGTCTGGGGAACTCTTCCGCTCAGGGTCGAGGGCTCGGGCGATAACAAGACATTCTCGATCCGCATTCGGCACCCTGAGGGAAGAATGGACGAGAAGCGATTCGTCGTTTTCCGCGACCGCAACCGCGTCCGCGTGACGCAGCCGGAAGACATCGCACAGTACTACACGACGCAAGGCCGCTAGAAATGGACGAGGACCTTGAGAACCCTTTCCCGGAGACGGTCGAACTGGAAATAACCGATTCGCTCGACCTTCACGCTTTTCATCCCAAGGACGTGAAGGCCGTGACCGAGGCTTATCTTGAAGAGGCGCGGAAGAAGGGGTTCCGCCTCGTGCGGCTGATCCACGGCAAGGGCGTCGGAGTTCAGCGTGAGATCGTGAGGAGCGTGCTCGCCGAAACGGATTTCGTTAAGAGCTTCAAGAGCGGCGATGAGATGTCCGGCGGATGGGGAGCGACCATCGCCGAGCTTGAGACCGAATGAGCCGGGCTATTCGATGACGTCCGCCCAGCTATCTTCTTCCTCAGGAACAACCCCGAAAGCATCGAGCATTGCGTCCTGTTCGGCGATGCGTTCCTCTGCCCGCTCAAGCCGTGCGGTCAGCGCCCGGCAGCGGCGTTCGAGCTGGCGAAGCCGCCGTTTGCGTTCTTTATCGAGCCGGTCGAGGTAGAACATGTATGCCATCTGCAGGCCGGCGATGCCGGTCAAGACGAGGCAGACACATATTAGAGCGTAGTAGAGCATTTAAGACCCCTTGTGCTGGTTTGTCGGAAAAGCAATTCCGGGCGGAGGTTTTTCACACTTTTCCGATAAAGCCGGATTATACTCTTGACCTTGGCGAGATGAAAGGCAAGAATCATAAGCACTCCTGATCTTGCGGTGAAATAAAGGGGTGCCGAGAGGCGGCCGATAACGATGAACGACCTAAAACTTGTTTATACGCTTTTATGTGACGATGTCCGGATCGAGATGGGCAACAAGATCTCGTTGATGGGCATTTTTCAGAACATCATGGTCGAGAAGCTGCCCATCTCCCTGATCAAATTTGCGGTGATAAACCACTGGACCGGCAGCGGCCGCTACGACACCGAGGTCCGGATACTCTCGCCGGATCGGCAGCGGATCGTCGTTAGCTCGCAGCCGACCAAGATCGAACTTGCGGCTGGCGGATTTACCGACAACGTCAGCTTCTTCGTCAATATAATGCTCGAAAAAGCCGGAACGTATTGGGTGCAGACCCTGGCGGATGGAAGCGTGCTTGAAGAGTTTCCGTTGATGGTCGTTGACCAAAACGGGCTTGACGCCTCGGTGGCTCCGGACGAGATCTCAGAAACGATCAACTAGCGGTCGTTGCGGGAGATGTCGAGTGTGATGGCGGTACGATAGATGGCAGCCGATTCAACCTCGATATCTTTTGAAGCGCTAGCACCTTTAAAGCTTGCGGTAACGCGGAGTTTTGCCGGGCCTTCCGGTCGGCGGAAAACGAATTCGCCGCTGAGGCTCGTGAACGCCTGGCCGAGCTTTTTCAGCGAGCCGCCGCTGCCGACCTCGAAAAGCTCTATTTTGGCTCCCTGCAGGCTGTTGCCTTCCTTAAAGAAAACACTTCCCCGAATGATGACGAGCGTGCCCTGATCTACGTTGAGGATCAGGCGGTCGCCGATATTGCGGACGCCGTCCTTGACCTCGACGCCGTAGCGAATGCCCGAGGCATAACCGGCCGCATCGACAACGACATTGTAGCTGCCCGGGCCAAGCCCGCGGATCTCAAAGCTGCCGCTGCTGTCGGTCTTTGCCGAGCGGACATCGTTGCCGTCGAGCCGGGCGGTGACGGTCGCGTTCGCGATGCCCTTACCCGACGCGGTGCGGACGCGGCCCTTGATCCCGCCGGATTGAGCCGCGGCCTCAGCAGGGAAAAGCAACAAGAGAAGCGCCGCAAGCGATGCGGCGGCGAGCATTGAAACTGCGGTACGCTTAAGCATTGGTCGAACCCGCGGCGGAAGTTCCTTTCGCCTCGCGGATAACATCATTGATGATGTCAGCAAGGCTTCGGGTTGGCTGGTAGCCGACAAGCCGCTTTGCTTTATCGAGGCTTGGGACGCGTCGCTGCATGTCCTCAAAGCCCTCGCCATAGACCTCATCGTATGAAACGAAGTGGAGTTCGCTCGAGCTGCCGGCGAGTTCGATAGCCTTTTCGGCGAGCTGTTTGATCGAGGTCTCTTCGTCATTGCCGAGGTTGATCACCTGGCCAAAGCAGGCTGGTGTCTCAAGCACTTTTGTCAGGCCCTCGACCACATCGAGCACGTGGCCGAAGCAGCGTGACTGCGTTCCATCGCCGTGAATGGTGATCGGCTCGTTCTTCATCGCGGCGTGGACGAAACGAGGAACGACCATTCCGTATTGGCCGGTTTGCCGCGGGCCGACGGTATTGAAAAGCCGGACGACGACGACCGGGAGCCGTGTTTCTTTCCAGTGTGCAAGTGCGAGAAATTCGTCAAGCGTCTTGGCACAGGCATATGCCCAGCGGTGCTTGTCGGTCGCGCCGGTGAGCAGGTCGTCCTCCTCGCGAAAGGGAACCGAGGCACCCTTGCCGTAAACTTCGGACGTGCTCGGAATAAGCACACGCTTGCGGTAACGCGAGCAGAACTTCAGGACGACATCCGTGCCGTGGAAGATGGTCTCAATGGTCTTGACCGGCTGTTCCATGATGAGCCGGACGCCGACGGCGCTTGCCATGTGGAAGACGCGGTCGGTCTCGCGGACGAGTTCTTCCATCAGTTCGGCATTGAGCACCGTGTCGATGATAAGCCGGAAGTTCGGGTTACCCTCAAGGTGCTCGACGTTCGAATAACGCCCGGTCGAGAGGTCGTCGATGACCGTGATCTCATGCCCTTCGGCGATGAGCTTGTCTGCAAGATGGCTGCCGACGAATCCGGCCCCGCCAGTAATTAGAATTTTCATAAGGTCAGTTGGTTCTTCTTTCGCTGTACAAAATCCGAACAAGATGCACAGGATGGTCAGGATAAATTTCGTTTCGTTCGGCAGAGGTCGATAGACACTGCGATCCTTCGACCCGCCGATCCTGTTTATCCTGTCAATCCTGTTTGAATCTCTCTACGCACTCGCCGAGTTGCCGATCGAGGCTCGGAAATACTCGACCGTTTTCTTCAGTCCCTCAGCCAGCGGCACTTTCGGTTCCCAGCCGAGGAGCTTTTGTGCCCGCTCGATGTTCGGCTTTCTCTGTTTCGGGTCGTCCTGCGGCAGCGGCAGGTGCTTGATCTCGATCTGCTTTCCGGTTGCCCTGCCGACCTCTTCGGCGAGTTCATTCATCGTAAATTCGCCCGGGTTGCCGATATTGACCGGCAAATGAATCCCTTCGGCCTCTGTGTTCATTAGTCTGATAATGCCATCGACCAGGTCGCTGACGTAGCAGAACGAGCGGGTCTGGCTGCCGTCGCCATAGATGGTCAGCGGCTCGCCGCGGAGCGCCTGAACGACGAAATTTGAGACCACGCGGCCGTCATCCTCCATCATCCGCTCGCCGTAAGTATTAAAAATACGCACGATGCGGGTATCAACATCATTCTGACGGTGGTAGTCCATCATCAGCGTTTCGGCCACCCGCTTGCCTTCGTCGTAGCAGCTTCGCGGGCCAATCGGGTTCACATTGCCCCAGTAATCTTCGGTTTGCGGATGAATGAGCGGATCGCCGTACACCTCGCTGGTCGAGGCCTGAAGTATCCGAGCTTTCACGCGTTTTGCCATCCCGAGCATATTTATCATGCCCATCACGCTCGTCTTGACCGTTTTGACCGGGTTGAACTGGTAATGGATAGGCGAGGCCGGGCAGGCGAGGTTATAGATCTGATCGACCTCGAGCAGGATCGGTTCGGTCACGTCGTGGCGGACGAGCTCAAAGCGGCGATCATCGAAAAGATGCGCGACATTCGCCTTCCGCCCGGTAAAGAAGTTGTCCAGGCAAATTACCTCGTTGCCCTCGTTGAGCAGCCTTTCGCAAAGGTGCGAACCGATGAATCCGGCACCGCCGGTGACCAATATCCTCATTGTTCGTGATCGATAAAAGGGACGTGCCCGCACAAAACGGCGGCAAAAGGAGATTATCCCCGAACTATGAGCATTTATCAATCCATTTATCAACCTAACGGTAGGTTCGCGAGGGATCGCAGCGGCCCGCTTCGTCACAAAACCAGTCTCTTAGAAGTTCGACCGGTCCGGCCTTTCCCTCGCCAATGAACCGGGCACGGCGAGTCTTGTATTCGGCCAGGAGTTCTTGTGCCCGAGCTTTCAGCTTGGCATCTTCCTCCCGTTCCTTGTGGCCTTTCGGGACGGCGTAAACGAATCGGTTCGTTTCTCCGGCAAAGGTTCCTATCGAATAAAAATCACGTTCGACAAACTTGCCGGTGAATTCTTCCTCATTCGCGGCCTCGACGAAAAAGCGAACGGCATATTCGGGATAGCCGAAAAGATAGCCGTAGCCCGCAAACCGCGGGGTGGCATCGGCATTCTCAACGGCGTAAAGCACGGTCAGCGGGTGGCTTTCCGGTGTGATTCCCCAGCGGGAAAAGAACGCCGACCGCTCGCCGAGCATCCGCCGCAACGCGGTCGAATTGAACACGACGCCCTCGGCGAAACGCTTGCCCTCGAAAACTCGCGAGAAATGCTGGACCTCAGAGAAGACCTCGCCGCCGCACCTCCAGAGCGAGAGCATCTCGCGGGTTTCGCGGATCGAGGCGAGCGTTGCAGCGTGTTGCTTGCGGGCCTCGTCCTGCCGCGGTTCTCGGACGGGAAAATTGAAGTTCACGAAGCCGGACGACATTGGCTTTATCCCGCCGACGATGGTGTAGAGAGCTTCGGAATCGAGGGCTTTCAAAAGAAGAGCCTCGGCCTTTGTTCGCTTTTCCGCCGGGAGCGATTCGAACGGAAAACACTCGGCACGTTCGGTTGCGGCAGCATTTCCGGTGAAGGTTGCGGAAACGAAAACGAGGCAAACGGCCATAAGCCGGAGGTTCAGAGATCTGTTTGTTACTTGCTTCATATATGAGAGCGTACCGAAGTTTGCGGCGAGCTTCGAGGTTTTCAACCGAACGTTATTTTTGGGCAATGAAACGTCGAGTAATGAGACCTGGCGGCGGCCGAATTTCCTCCACAGGAAACAGGTCACCGTGAATTTAGGGCAGTTTATTGAAAATTCCAAACGAACCCGACCGGGCAGTTCATACTTGGCGATTGACCTAACACAAGGGAGATCAATAGGCATTTATGAATATCAGAAACTTTGGCCTGGCGATGGTCTTTTCATTCATCTCCATCGCCACGGCAAACGGGCAGGCGACGGGAGTACTCAGCGGGCGGGTAGCGGATTCGGGCCGGCAGGCGGTTGCCGGTGCGACCGTGACCGCGACCAACCCGGCAACAAATTCATCGACCTCAACAACCACGAATCGGGACGGCAACTTCATCTTCCCGCAGCTTTCTCCGGCAACCTACTCTCTTGAAGTGACCGCAAGCGGATTCAAGCGGTCCGAGGCCGCCGGGGTTGTGGTGACGGTTGCCGGATCGACGACAAGAAACTTTCAGCTTGAGGTTGCGGGCCCCGAAGAGACCGTTACCGTTGAAGGGCAAGCCGATTTGGTAGAGAAGGACTCCGGAGCGGTCGGGACGCTCATCGACCGCAACTTTGTCTCGAACCTGCCGCTCAACGGACGCAGTTTTCAGACGCTGATCGAGCTAACACCGGGCGTAGTGCTCGCACCAAGCTCTATCCAGAACTCGGGTCAGTTCTCCGTAAACGGCCAGCGGACAAATTCGAACTATTTCACGGTCGATGGCGTCGGGGCGAACGTCGGTACCGCGACGAACGCACAATATTATCAACAGGCGGGCGGAACGCTCCCGGCTTTCACCATCTCGGGCGGTACGAATAGCCTTGCCTCGGTCGAGGCGGTGCAGGAATTTCGAGTGCAGACCTCGAGCTACGCGGCGGAGTACGGCCGACAGCCGGGCGGACAGATCTCGATCGTCACCCGCAGCGGCAGCAACGACTTCAACGGTTCGGTTTACAACTATTTCCGCAACGAGGCTCTCGATGCCAATGACTGGTTCGATAACCGCGATGGCCGGTCGCGACGAACGCTTAGGCAAAACAATTTTGGCGGTGCGATCGGCGGACGGGTGTTCCTGCCGTGGTTTGGCGAGAGCCCGCGGCCGCTTTTTGACGGCAAGGATCGGACATTCTTTTTCTTCTCGTACGAAGGACTTCGGTTGACGCAGCCGCAGACAAACATCTTTCAGGCCCGCGTCCCAACGGCGGCGGTAAGGGCCGCGGCTCCGGAGCCATTCCGTCAGGTGCTGAATGCGTTTCCGCTGCCGAACTCGCCTGCACTTCCCGGCGACCCGTCCGATACGGGCCGGTACATCGCTGCACTTTCATACCCGACGCGGTTGAATGCGTACAGTATTCGAATTGACCACAATGTTACGAGCAATCACACGATCTTCGGCCGTTGGAACGATGCTCCATCGAGCTCACGTTTCCGGTCTTTCCCAAGCCAGGAGAATGCATTCGAATCGAACCTGCGTACATTCACGGTCGGCTCGATATGGACGATCTCTTCGAAGGTCGCCAACGATCTTCGTGTAAATTTCAGCCGTACTCGCGGGCTATTCGAGTTCCGCGGCATTGAGACCGATGGAGCAGTTCTCCCTCCTGAAGGGCTATTGTTTCTCGATGGATTTCCGCGGGCGTCCAGTTCTGTAAGCCTTCAGCTTTCAACCGGTGCCGGTTCTGTCAGTTCGGCTAATCTAACGCAGGGAAATGCGGTGGGGACCGTTCAGAGGCAGTTCAACATTGTCGAGAATCTCTCGATCGTTGCGGGTAACCACACCTTGCGCTTTGGCGGCGACTTTCGGCGATTGCAGCCGAAGATCGATACACGACAGGTCTCGATCAACTACGTCTGGAACACGGTAGCAAGCCGGGCAAGCGGCATCCCGACGAGCATTTCGCTTCAAGGGTTTCAGCCGGTGACGGATTTTTACGTTGATAACTTTTCGCTCTACGCTCAGGATACATGGCGGGTCTCGCCGCGGCTTACGCTTACGATGGGGCTTCGTTGGGAGCTCAATCCGCCACTCGCCGGCGACCGGCTGCCTTATCAGATCGACGGTCTGGATAACCCGCTTACTGCTACGCTTGCCCCGCCGAACACCAAGCAATGGAAAACGGAGTACGAGAATTTTGCTCCGAGAATTGGCGTCGCCTATACGCTTTCGGAGCGGCAGAATTTGGTCGTCCGCGGCGGCTGGGGAATCTTCTATGACCTCAACACTGGGACGGCTCTCCGCGGCTATTCGAGCTTTCCGTACAACGTTTCGCGCAGCATAACAAACCCGGCCCAGCTTCGGTTTCCGGCGAACCCGGCGGATCTTTTTCTACCCGCAAACCTCGATCAAAGCCCGCCGCCGTATAACTCGAACTTCTACGTCTTTGACCGGAACTTGAAACTGCCCTACACGCATCAGTGGAACGTTTCACTTGAGAAGGGCCTCGGTTCGGCTCAGTCGTTAACGCTCTCTTATGTCGGCTCGGCCAGCCGACAAATGCTGAGAGCGGAACAGCGGCGGAACTTCAACGCACCGTATGTAGCTGACCGATACTGCCCAGCAGGACAACCGAATCTCCCGCCGTTCTGCACGCCGCCGCAGCCGATCATCGAGATCAACCCGGCCATCTTTGGCCCGACGAACCTGACCAGCGGGGCGATCGCTGCCGGCTCCTTCGTCTCGGTTACGAGGAACGGCACAAAGGCCGACTACCACGCACTTCAGGCGCAGTTTCAGCGTCGGCTTTCGCGGGGGCTCCAGGCCATGGTGTCATACACCTTTTCAAAGGCACTCGACGATGTTTCGGACGAGACCTTTACGGGAATTCCGATCGCCGATCAGATCTTGAGCCTTGAACGCGGCCGGTCGAACTTTGATGTGCCGCACAATTTCATTGCTGCCGCGACATGGGACGTTCCTTCGTTCGGTACAAGCGGCTTTGCAAAGGTACTGATCGGTGGCTGGTCGCTCGATACGATCGTTCGCCTCCGCAGCGGGCTGCCGTTCTCGGTGATCACACAGAGCTTTGACGTCTTCAATGTTGGAACATCGCGCCGAGTTGATATTGTTCCCGGCCAGGCTTTCTGGCTGGATGATGCCGCGGTTCCGGGCGGAAGGCGTTTGAACCCGGCCGCATTTGCCCAGCCCGCGGCGGGAAGGCAGGGAACGCTCGGCCGCAATGCCCTGCGGTCGTTCTCGGTCAATCAGGTGGATCTGGCTCTCCGGCGGCAGTTCAGCTTTTCTGAAAAACATCGCTTGCAGGTGCGGGTCGAAGCTTTCAACGCCTTCAATAGCCCAAACTTCAATACACCGGCGTCCGCATTCGGATTTCCGGGATTCGGCATAAGCACTGCGATGCTCGGACGCGGACTAAGCGGGAATACCGCAAGCACACAGACAAGCCCAAGTGCGGGATTCAACTCGCTTTATCAGATCGGCGGCGCTCGTTCGCTGCAGCTCTCGGCGAGGTTTTCATTTTGAGGAGGAGCAAGTGGCGAAACGATGTCAGGTGACCGGCAAAAAGCCGATGGCGGGGAACAATGTTTCCCACGCGAACAACAAGACGAAGCGCAGATTTCTCCCCAATCTGCAAAAGAAGCGGTTTTGGTCCGAGGAAGAAGGGCGGTGGATAAAGCTCACCGTCTCAGCTCGCGCGATCAAGACCATAACCAGGAAGGGCTTTGATGCCGTGCTCCGCGAGATGCGGGCGCGCGGCGAGAAGATCTAGGAACCGCGAATGAACATTGAAATATCTGAAAACTCGGGAGGGCTCGGCCGTTTTGAGCGATTTGCGACGGCCGCCTCGGTCCTTTGCGCAGTGGAGTGTGCGGCAAAGCCCTTCGCCTTGCTGCTCTTGCCGCTCTTCGGCATCAAGCTTTTCGATTCCGAACTGCTTGAACTTGCGATCATCGGGCTGGTCTTCGTGCTCGGGTTTGGAAGCATTGCCCATCGCTTCTTTGCCCGCCACCGAAGTTACCGGCCGATGATCGTATTCTTTGCAGGCTTCGCCGCACTCGCTTCGGCCCACTTCGTTCTGGAAGAGGAGACGGTGACAGGCCTTGCGTTAGCCATCGCGGGTGCGGCCCTGATCGCCGTCTCACAATTCATGAACCGCCGCGTCGGCAAAGACTGCTGCGAATTTCACCGAACAATGGAGGGAAATGATGGCTAAGGGAAAGCGCGAGAAGATCAAGCTGAAAAGCACAGAAAGCCCACACTGCTACTACACGACCAAGAACAAGGCGAACACGCCGCAACGGCTCGAGTTCAAGAAATTCGACCCGGTAGTCCGGCGTCATGTCATCTATCGCGAATCGAAATAAGGAGATAACGATGAAGAAAGACATTCACCCCGATTACAGAGAAGTTGTTTTCAAAGACACCTCGGTTAATCATGCGTTTTTGACTCGTTCGACGATGAAGACCGACAAGACCATCGTCTGGGAGGACGGAAACGAGTATCCGCTGGTCGAGATCGAGATATCGAACGTCTCGCATCCCTTCTTTACGGGCCAGCAGCGTCTTGTCGATACAGCCGGACGGGTCGAGAAATTCAACAAGCGTTACAAGCGGGGATAGGCGGAAATGCTCAAGGCGATCGAACTTTCGAAACACTATAACGGCACGCGGGCGCTCGATTCGCTCGATCTTGAAATAGGCGAGGGCGAGGTTTACTGCCTCCTCGGGGCGAACGGGGCGGGAAAGACGACGACCATCAATCTCTTTCTCAATTTTGTGGAACCGAGCGGCGGGAGGGCACTGATCAACGGAGTGGACGTAAGCGAACATCCGCTCGAGACAAAGAAGTATCTGGCCTATATTCCCGAGCAGGTAAATCTCTACAAGAACCTTAGCGGGCTTGAAAATCTGCAATACTTTTCGGCACTCGCGGGCCGGGACGACCATTCGCGTGAAGAACTGCGCGGTTTCTTCGACGAGGTCGGGCTCCAACGCGAGGCGGCTGACAAGTGGGTTGCGACCTATTCGAAAGGAATGCGGCAAAAGGTCGGCATCGCGATCGCACTCGCGAAAGACGCAAAAGCTCTGCTGCTCGACGAACCGACAAGCGGACTCGATCCAAAGGCCTCCAACGAATTCTCCGAACTGCTTAAGAAGCTAAGCGGTAACGGGGCCGCGATCCTGATGGCAACACACGACCTGTTTCGTGCAAAGGATACGGGCACGCGGGTCGGAATAATGAAGCACGGCAAGCTCGTTGCCGAGATGACGACCGACGAGATCGGCCACACCGACCTTGAGGGGGTCTATCTGGAACACATGAGCGAGTGAAGAGATGATTTTAACGATCGCGAAAAAAGAGTTTGCCGAAATGTGGCGGGACGGGCGGTTCCGTTGGTCGGCGTTGATCGTGTTTCTGCTGTTGGTGTTGTCGCTATCGTTTGGGTGGCGGAGCTTTTCGCTGGCTCAGGAAGAGCTGCGAGCGGCGCAGGAAGATTCGCGACGGACATGGCTTGAACAGGGAAATCGCAATCCACACTCGGCTGCACACTTTGGGGTTTACGCTTTCAAGCAGAAAACACCGGCTGCTCTGATCGATCCCGGACTTGATGCCTATTCAGGTAATTCGATCTGGGTCGAAGCACATTACCAAAACCCCGCACGGAACCGGCCGATCGAGGACTCGACCTCGCTACAGCGTTTCGGCGAGCTTAGTGCCGCGGGCGTGATTCTTTTTTTGCTGCCGCTGCTGGTCGTCTTTTTGACATTCGATAGCTTTGCTGGCGAGCGCGAGCGTGGCAATCTGCGCGAAACGGCGGCCTCCGGGATCGCGATGCGAACCCTGGCAGCCGGAAAACTTCTCGGCATCGGTGCGGTCATTTTCATACTGCTTGTGCCGATCGGTTTACTGGGATTGGCGGCGGTTGCGTTTAGTTCCGGCATTGGGGCCGTGGCCGACGAGGCAGCGAGATTGGCGGCGATGTTCGTAACCTATGCGCTTTATCTCTTTGCCTTTCTCGGCCTTGGTATAGCTGTTTCGGCGTGGGCCAGGAGTTCCAAAACCGCTCTCGTCGTACTGATCGGCTTTTGGGTCTTTTCCGCACTTCTCTTGCCGCGGATCGTCAACGAGATCTCTGCAGTCGCTTATCCGGTGCCGACAGCGCAAGATTTTTGGGCCGCTGTAGATAAAGACACGAAGGAAGGGATCGACGGACACGATCCGCAGAACAAGCGGACGAAGGAACTTGAGGAACGTGTCCTGGCTCAATACGGCGTGACGAAGAAGGAGGACCTGCCAATAAATTTTAGCGGCCTCTCGCTTCAGGCGAGCGAAGAGCACGCGAACCGGGTCTATGACAAACACTACGGTGAGCTTCAAGAACGGCATCGGGGCCAAAAGATGATGGTCGATCTTGCCGGGCTTCTCTCGCCCTTGATCGCCGCCCGATCCGCTTCGATGGGATTTGCCGGGACCGATGTTCATCATCAACAACATTTCACCGGGGAGGTCGAACGATATCGCCGCGATCTACAGAAGATGCTCAATGAGGACCTGGCATTCAATTCGACGGCAAAAACGGCTTCGACCTATGCGGTCGGACGCGAGTTTTGGGAAAAGACTCCGGACCTCGATTATCAACGGCCTTCGTTCGGATGGGTTGCGGCCCAGCAATGGCTGAGCACGCTTCTTCTCGCAGCCTGGGTTTTGGCGGCTTTTGGGGCGGCGCTCTCTGCGGCCGGCCGAACGCGGATAGATTGAGACATGGACAAGCGAATTCTTAGAACCGAGCTAAAACTATTGTCGCGAGATCGCGGCGTTCTGATGCTGTTGGCGGCATTTGCGTGCGTTTTGGCCTATGGCTTTTACAACAGTGCGGCCTGGGTCGGCGGGCGCTCGGCGGAGACCCGGCAGATCGTGGAGAAGCACGAGAACTTTCTTGCCGAACGCCGAAGCGAGGTCGAACGAGGGTTCACCGGATCGAATGAACCCGGGAATTTTGTCGCCAACCCGTCGGATCCCTTCACAATCGGCACCGAACTTCACTACGCCGTTTTGCCGTTTACGTCGGCGGCGATATTTGCCGTCGGGCAGAGCGACGTGCTGCCGATCCAACACGGCATATCGCTGCTAACGCTTCAGCGCACGAAAGCAGACAAGGCCGGGTTCGAAAATCCGATGTCGCTGATGTACGGAAAGTTCGATGCCGCGTTCGTGATCATATTTCTGCTGCCTCTAGTTATCCTCGCGATGTCGTTCGATATGATCTCAGCCGAGAGGGAATCGAATACTCTGGCGATGCTGCTTTCCGAACCGATATCGCTTTGGTCGCTTCTTGTCTCGAAGATCGCGGCCAGAGCCGTCTTTGTCGCGGTTCCAATATTTATCGGGCTGATCGTCGCGGCGGCTCTTTCCGGGGCTGCGGCAATGACCGCTGAGTTCTGGTGGCGGGCAGCGGTTTGGCTGATCGTTGTTGTAGCTTATGCCGCTTTCTGGTTCGGCCTTGCTGCGGTGATCAATTCATTCTCTCGGCGGTCGGCAACGAACGCGGTCGCGAGTGCGGCTTTGTGGTTATTGTTCGTCCTCGTTCTGCCATCGCTGATCGGTATCGTCGTCTCGAGTGTTTACCCGGTGCCTTCGCGGACGGAGGTCACGGCAGCGATCCGAGGCGTCAATCTCGACATGCGGAGAGACGGCGAAAAGCTACTAACGGAATACTATCAAGACCATCCGGAGCTTCTTCCGAAAGACGGCAAAACGGATCTGAAGGCCTTCGGCCTGGCTTTCGTTTACATACAGCAGCAGCACAAGGCGAAGATAGCGGAGGTAGAAAGCCGGTTTGCCGAGCAACTCGAGAATCAGAGGAAATGGGTTTCTTTGAGCCGGTTCCTTTCGCCCGCGATATCGGCGAACGAAGCAATTCTGGATGTTGCGGGAACAGGAACCGCCCGCTTTGTCGATTTCCGAACGCAGGCCGGCGAACACGACCGAGCCTGGAGCGAGTTTTTCCGCGGAAAGGTGTTTCGATTGGAGAAGCTAACGCCGGGAGATTTCGATGCCTTGCCGAGATTCAGCCATAAAGAGGAACCTCCTGCCGAAGTGATCAGCCGCGTCCTGACCAGTGCAGGTTTCATTTTGATCGCAACGACGGCCCTTTTCTTCTTTGCATATCGCGGCACACGAAAATACGGAGCCCAAAAATGAAAATAGTTCTTTTTCTTATCGCTATTTTGCTTACGTTCACATTCACCTCGATCGGACAAACACCGAATGCGAAGATCGAGCGTGAGGTCATTGAGTTTCGGGCGGCGATCCGCAACGCCGTCAAGGCAAAAGACCGCGCTAGCTTGGAGCGGTATTTTGCTGAGGGTTTCACACACACTCACGCCTCAGGAAAGGTTGACGGCAAGAAAGAGCGGATCGATTTCTTCCTCGCCAGCGAGCCGACCATCGAGGATGTTGAGCCCGAGGATATTCGCATCATAGTTCACGACAAGAATCTGGCAACAGCGATCGGGAAAACTTCGCTGCTTTTTGGAAGCGAGAAGAGAACGTTCCAATGGACCGGAGTTTTTCTCAAGAGAAAGGGCAGTTGGCAGGCTGTCGCGACACACGCATCGCTGCTGAGAAACTAGCATGAGCAGTAATGTTTCAAAGGGTACATTTACTACAGGAGATCAAACCATGAAATCAATAACCATTGCACTAATGATCGGCATTTTCGCTGTCGCCGGTTTTGCACAAAAGAAGGACGATAAAGGAATGCCGCTTTTCTGGATCCGCGAGGATGGAAAGTATGGCTACATAGATAAGGCCGGAAAGGTCGTTATTGCTCCGCAGTATGAAAACACGATGGGCTTTAACGAAGGGCTTGCCGCGACAAAGAAAGACGGCAAGTATGGCTACATCGATACGAAAGGCAAGTGGGTCATCAAGCCGCAGTTCGACTTTACCTACAAATTCTCTGACGGCCTGGCGATGGTCCGCATCGGCAAGCAATATGCCTGGATCGACAAGACCGGAAAGACGCTCATTCAGCCGCGAGATTACGACGAGGTCGCTCAAGGCTTTTCCGAGGGCAGGCTTGCCGTGAAGAAGGATGGAAAATGGGGCTATATCGATAAGGCTGGCCGCACCATTGCCGAAACCAAATTCAAAAAGGCCTCAACCTTTAACGGCGGCGTTGCTCAGGTCGAGACCAATGACGGAATGCACCACTGGATCAATGCCGAAGGGAAGATAATCTGGAGCCAGAAACCGGGCGAAAAAAAAGCAGGAAGCGGTTCGCATAGCAGCCACTAGTCCGCCGCAAATGGGTCAAAAGAGTCTCTCTTGGATGGCAAAGGTCGTCCCAGAGGGGCTTTTTCTGTCTTTCCCCACCTTGCGAGGCTGAAACACTTGCATCTGCCGGTGCGTATTTAGCATCGTAATCTGCATACTTCGCACGACAGCTACTTGCCCTCCCGCGGCGCAATCCAGCAAAATGGTCTGCGAAACACACTTTTAGGAGACGATTGATGTTCAAGAGAGAAAGACTCGCATTTCTATTGGTTTTGACGATGGTCGCGCCCGGGCTTGTCCTCGCACAGCCGGCACCGGCCGTCGAACGCCCCGCGGTTGACCGCATTCGCGACGAGGGTATGAACCGTTCGCAGGCAATGGCGACGATGAAGTATTTGAGCGACGTTATCGGCGCACGGCTGACGAACTCGCCGGCACAGCGTCGGGCAAACGCCTGGACAAAAGAACAGCTCGAAAAATGGGGCATGAAGAATGCCGCCATCGACCCCTGGGGCGAATTCGGCAAGGGATGGGAACTTAAACGTTTTACGGCCTCGGTCGACGCGAACGGCGAATTCGTCGCGTTCCGCTCGTACCCGAAGGCATGGTCGCCCTCGACCAACGGAGCGATCACCGGCGATGTGGTTTACGTTGACGCAACCGACGAGGCCGGCCTTGAGAAATACAAGGGCAAGCTGAAAGGTGCGATCGTCTTTACCGCTCCGGAACGCCGCGTCGAGCCGGGCTTTGCTCCGGTCGCAACGCGGACCTCGGACGACGAACTCGCCAAGCTCGATGCCGCAAAGCCGCAGGACAACGTCCAGCAGAACCGCGGCCGGCAGGGCGGCGGTGCAGGGGCCGGCAATCAATCGTTCAACCAGCGAAAGTACCGCTTCTACTTTGAAGAAGGCGTCGCAGTTCTCGTCGAGCCGAGCCAGGGCACGGATTCCGGAACGATCCGCGTAATGGGAGCCTCGCCGGCTCCGACAGCTCCGGTCCCGGGCCAGAGCCCGTTCGCAGGCCCGCGCGTTTATTCGAAAGGAGCTGCTCCGACCATTCCGCAGCTCGTTGCCGAAACCGAGCAGTACAACCGCGTCTATCGTCTTCTGAAGCAGGGTATCCCGGTCAAGATGACGGTCGATCTTGCGGTTCAATTCTTTGAGGACGACTTGCAGGGCTACAACACCATCGCCGAGATACCGGGAACGGACCTCGCCGATGAGGTCGTAATGATCGGCGGCCACCTTGATTCGTGGCATGCCGGAAACGGTTCGACCGACAACGGTGCGGGCGTGACCGTTACGATGGAAGCGATGCGCATCCTGGCGGCGACCGGGCTCAAGCCCCGCCGCACGATCCGGATCGCACTCTGGACCGGCGAAGAGCAGGGACTGCTCGGTGCCCGCGGATACGTTGCCAAGAACTTCGCCCGCATCGGCGATGGCTCGGACAACGCAGCCTTTGCCGCGATGGCAGGCGGCGGACGCCCGGCGCTGACGAAGCTTCCGGCTTACGACAAGTTCGCGGCTTACTTTAACCTCGATAACGGAACCGGCCAGATCCGCGGCATCAATATGCAGGGCAATGAAGCTTTGCGTCCGATCTTCCGCGGCTGGTTCGAGCCGTTTCATGACCTTGGAGCCAGGACCGTCAGCATCAATTCGGTCGGCGGAACCGATCACCTTGCCTTTACGGCGGTCGGGCTTCCGGGCTTCCAGTTCATCCAGGACCCGATCGAATACTTCGGCCGCACCTGGCACACAACGCAGGACGTTGCCGACCGGACGATCGAAGAGGACCTGAAGCGTTCGGCCATCATCATGGCGACCTTTGCCTATAACGCCGCGATGTCCGATGAAAAAATGCCGCGTCAGCAAATGGCCGGAGGCGTCGCATCGCTGATCCCGGGCTTTGACTACCGTGCACTCAATGACGAGCAGGCATTCGCCGCTCTCGGGCTCGGGCATCAGGTCTGCGGCTATCCGGTGCGTCCGGAAGAACTGCCGAACGGGTTTCCGTCGATGTTTGCCGTAAGCACCTTCTTCCGCGATGGTGCCGAGGCGACCTCCGGCGAATAAAGCTGTTTCAGTGTAATAAAGGGCTGCATCGCTTCGCGGCGGTGCGGCCCTTCATCTTTTGCCGAACCCGAAACAAAGGAATATCATCGAACGTATCAACTTCTGTTATCCGCCATATAATCGGGAGCCATCAAAAATAAGGAGCACAATGATGAAGAGACTGCTTTCATTTGCGACAATAGCACTACTTGCGAGCAGCGGCCCGGCCGTACTTGCACAAAAAGATATGAAACCACCCGTAGCGAAAAAGGTCCCCAGCGTCCTCAAGATCCACGGATACGAGATCACGGACAACTATGCCTGGATGCGTGACCGCAACGAAAAAAAGGATCCGGAGATCATCAAATATCTCGAAGACGAGAATGCCTACGTTGAGCACCACATGGGCAAGCATCAGCCTTTCGTCGATTCGCTTTACAAGGAAATGCTCGGCCGAATCAAGCAGACCGACATGAGCGTTCCGGTAAAGCGGGGCAACTACTGGTACTTCACAAAGGTCGAAGAAGGAAAGCAGTATCCGACGTATCTACGTAGCAAAACTCAGGACGGTGCGAACCCCGAAGTGCTGCTCGACCAGAACAAGATGGCCGAGGGGTTTAAGTACTTCGCCATCGGTGCATTCGAGCCAAGCGACGATGGCAATCTGCTTGCCTATTCGACCGATACGACCGGCTACCGCCAATATGAGTTGCAGGTCAAGGACCTCCGCACCGGCAAAGTGCTCCCGGACAAGATCGAACGCGTGACGAGTCTTGAGTGGTCGCCGGACGGGAAGTTTCTTTTCTTGGGCCAGGAAGACGCGGTCTCCAAGCGTTCGGACAAGATCTGGCGGCATGAACTCGGGACGAACAACACGAAGCTGATCTTTGAGGAAAAGGACGTCTTTTTCAACACCGGGGTCGGCCGCTCACGCGATAAGCAGATGTATTTCATCGCATCGTATGCCAAGACCTCGACCGAGTTTCGTTACCTTCCGGCCAATGCGGTCAAGGAAGGAGTCTTCAGCGTCCTTTCGCCGCGGCGTGAGGGCCACGAATATTCGGCGGACTTCAACAATGGCGAGTTCTTTATCCGGACGAACAAGGACGCCGAGAACTTTAAGGTGATGCGCGTCGGGCAAGAAGACCCAAGCGAGCAATATTGGAAAGATTACATCCCGCACAACCCGGCCGTGAAGATCGAGGGCCTCGATTTCTTTAAGGATTTCGCCGTTGTCTCGGAGCTTGAGAACGGTCTTGAGTATCTCCGTGTGATGGATATGAAAACGCGTCGGGCGCCGATGCGGATACCGACCGACGAAAGCGTTTACACGATGGGCCTCGGGTTCAATCCGGAATACGAAACGGACGTCATTCGGTTTGGTTATTCCTCGATGATCACGCCGCAATCGACGTATGAATTCAACCTTCGGACGCGGCAATCGAAGCTCATCAAGCAGCAGGAGATACCGAGCGGCTACGACAAATCGCAATACGAGACGACGCGCGTTTGGGCCGATGCCCGCGACGGCGTAAAGGTCCCGGTCATCCTGATGATGAAAAAGGGCACGAAGCTCGACGGCAAGTCGCCGATGCTGCTTTATGCCTATGGTTCCTATGGAGCATCGATGACGCCGAATTTCTCGACCGCCCGGCTTTCGCTGGTCGATCGGGGAATGATCTTTGCCCTTGCCCAAATACGCGGCGGCGGCGAGCTCGGCGAGAAGTGGCGGCAGGACGGCCGAATGTTCAAGAAGATGAACACCTTCAACGACTTTGTCGATGCGTCGAAGTGGCTGCTCAAGAACAAATATACATCGAGCGACCGGCTTGTTATCCAGGGCGGCTCGGCCGGCGGATTGCTGATGGGTGCGGTGATGAACCAGGCCCCGGAGCTTTATAGGGCGGCCATCGTCCAGGTGCCTTTCGTTGATGTGATGAACACGATGATCGACGAAACGCTGCCGCTGACGACCGAGGAGTGGGATGAATGGGGCAACCCGCGGGACGACAAAAAGGCCTGGGACTATATGTACAGCTATTCGCCCTATGACCAGATAAAGAAGATGGCGTATCCGAATATGCTGGTCGAGGTCTCGCTTAACGACAGCCAGGTGCCTTACTGGGAAGGAGCAAAATACGCGGCCAAGATCCGCGAATATAAGACGAACGACAGCGTCGTCCTGCTCAAGACCAACATGGGTGCCGGCCACGGCGGTTCCTCGGGCCGCTACGACCGGCTGAAGGAAGTGGCCTTCGATTACGCCTATGCACTGACGCAGGTCGGGATCACGAAGTAATACTTACAATTCAGAGGGAAGTGAACGGGCTCGTGCGATACGCGGGCCCGTTTTCTGTTTTCGAATCGGCCGTTTGGGTGTATATTCGCGGCATAGGTTTTTAGAAGGTGTGGGTATTTCAAACAAGGCAGCGGCTACGCAAAATGCTGTCACTTTCGCGGTCTCGATATAGAAGAGCGGAGCCTGCACCGCAGTTGCGATCCCACGGATTTGGGACCGGCCGGGCCAGAAAGGCGGCGGCCGGAAGGTTTGGAGGAGTTTTAGGTCATGGCCAGATATTTTGCACTTCGCGACCGGCGGCTTGCCGGCGGCGTTCCATCACGGGCAAATCTCTCGATATTCAACACAGATGCCGGCGTTTCGCTGGCAAATGCCTTTGCAAGCATCAACGGAACGGCCCGGGCGTCCGGCGGAAAGATCCACTCGATGTTCATTCTCTGCCACGGCTACGCGGGCTCGAACCCGAACGCCGGAATGTCTATGGACGCCGGCGGAATGGGACTTCAGCTTGGGCGGGAGAACGTGATGCACACGAACGTTGCTATGTGGTCGGCGATCGCCGGGAAGGTGGACAACATTGTCGTCTATTCATGTGCGGCTGGTGATACGCAACCCGGGAATGAGGGCACAACGGCAGACGGCCGATACCTGATGGGGGCACTCGCGATACACACCAACGCGAACGTTTACGCGGCGGACAAGATACAGTGGTACCGCAGGCACGAGGGGCTCTCGAACGGCCGCTACGAGTTCGGCGCATGGGAAGGAACGCTCTACAAGTTTCCACCGAGCGGCAATCCGCCCACCGTCATCGCCGCCCCGCCAGTTGAATTCACCGACGTAATGATGGGCACTGCCCCGTAACCGCCGGCCGGTTCTCTTGGATTTTCTTGACCCGATCCGGGATCGGATCGTGATATTTCGGCGTCGGTCCGCCCCGAAACCAGCTTCGGTCAATTTGCCCGCTCGCTCGCTCAATGTGACGCCACCTTGAGGCGACGAGCGGCCTCTTTTTTCCGAAATGGCGACCCTAAACCGTGTTTCTGCAATAGTTAGGCGTCAATCCATATCTCGGCACCGGTATTGCTCTGTTTTTGTCCGGCGTCGTGTCTGCACTTCGACCAACACTACAAGGGGATATTTAACGAGCTATGGAAAACCGCCTGCATCGCCTTTTTCTTGTCTCGGTCCTGATCGCAGGACTTTTGAACGGATCGATCGTCTTTTCGCAACCGCGAGCAGACCTCAACTCTGAAACAAAGCGAGCCCAGCCGGAAACTGCTGTTCGCGGCAATAGCCAAGGGCTTTGGGATGGCCGTGGTTCGATCGAAGATCCGTTTGTTGGCGAAAATCTATCGCCTGATCTAAAGGAAGCCCTTGAAAAGCTCGACCCGAAGTCCGAGGTCAGCGTTATCCTTCAATCCGATGACATCGACGACCCGGAACTCCGCGGGCTGATCGCAGCTTACGGCGGAAAGGTCCGGAGCGAGGCGCGGAACCTGCAGATGCTTGAGATCGAAGCCACGCTCGACGCGGTTTTGGCGATCGCCGCGAGCCCGCGGGCCTTGCATATCTCATCCAATCTCAAAACGAAGTCTTTCGGGCATATCGAGACAACGACGGGACTTCAAACCTTACGGGCATCTCCTGCGACCCAAAACCTAACCGGCACCGGCGTCGGGATAGCGATCATCGACTCCGGAATCTTCAGCGAACACGACATGTTCAGCGGCACTTCGGTTGCGAGCCGCGTGGTCAAAGAGGAGCAGTTCACGCTTGGCGGAAGTGAGGACCTCTACGGCCACGGCACGCACGTCGCCGCGATCGCAGCCGGCCGCGGCGGACGCCCGGGGAGCTCACAATCGGCAAACATATTGCGGCCCTATCAGGGTGTTGCCCCGGACGCAAACATCATCTCGCTGCGTGTTTTGACCGATACGGGAACGGGGTCGAGCGCCGATCTTATCCAGGCGTTCGACTGGATCTGGGCCAATCGCGGGCGATACAACATCCGCGTTGTGAATATCAGCTTGGGCACCGCATCGGTCGAAACGTGGCGCAACGATCCGCTCTGCCGGGCAGCCCGGAAACTTACAAAGGCAGGCGTGGTTATCGTCGCTGCCGCTGGCAACGACGGCAAGAACCTGCTCGGGCAGAAGACCTACGGAGCTATTCACTCGCCGGGCAACGACCCGTCGGTGATCACCGTTGGAGCGTCAAATACCTTTGCGACGGACACGCGGAGCGACGACGGAGTTGCGACCTACAGCTCACGCGGGCCGACGCGCTCATATTTCGTTGGTCCGAACGGAGCAAAGGTCTATGACCATCTGGTCAAGCCCGACCTCGTTGCTCCGGGAAACAAGATCGTTTCGGCCCGTTCGCGGTTGAACGTTCTGACCACGCTGAATCCGACACTTGAGATCCTGACGGATGGCCTCGACCCAAAGCGGCAAGTCGTTTACATGTCCGGAAGTTCGATGGCGACGCCTGTTGTTTCCGGAGCGGCAGCTCTGATGCTCCAGGCTAATCCGACGCTGACGCCGAACATGGTCAAGATGATCCTGATGTACACGGCCCAGCCGCTCGCGGGGTTTAATCACCTTGAACAAGGAGCCGGGCAGATCAACATTGATGGAGCAGTTCGGCTTGCCTCGCTGGTCCGCAGAAATCTCAGGCCGAAGACGGCACTCGATGCACCGTTTCTTACGACAGCCGATATGCCCGTGCAAAATTCGAATATTGCCGGGTCGGTCGTTCAATGGTCGCAGGGGATCGTTGCGGACAAGGGATGGGTTCAAGGCAGCAAGCTGATCACGCATTATCAAAAAGTTTACGGGAAAGGAATGCTCCTAAGCGACGGGCTCTTGATCAGCGATGGCCTCTTGATCAGCGACGGGCTCTTGATCAGCGATGGTTTACTTATCAGCGACGGGCTTCTTATCAGCGATGGGCTCTTGATCAGCGACGGTGTGCCCATCTTCGATTACAGTGAGCTTTTTGGCGGGAACATCCTGCTTGGCGACGGGCTTCTCATCAGCGACGGACTCCTGATCAGCGATTCGTTCCTGATCGGCGACGGAACTCTTCTTCCCGGCGGGCTGACGCTTGGCGTTCGCACGCTACTCTTTGGTGAGTAGCTTCGCTATGCCCGAAGATCGATGAGAGCCGTCCGCAGCTCCCGGACGCCTCCAAAAAAAATGCTGGCATACGCGGGCACGATTGCGGTAACATTAGGAAGGCGTTCGATTTAGGTCGGGCGTCTTCCCACCGTTAACTTCCTCATTACATGCGATAACGAACCGTAGAACTTGTTCATAAGTTCCGTCCCTCGATGACCGGCCACGAACAAAAAAAGTGGAAGATAAAGGTGTTCCTTGGGCTGGCTCTGCCGGCGGCGGGGCTCATCGCTGTTTGGTCGGTTCTTGGTCTCCGATTCGAACTGATGGACGTGTGGCTGATCGTGCTGACGGCGGCGACCGTTCTTTTTAGTTCGTTTCTCCGCATTCAGCTTCCGCGGACGAAGATCCACCTAACCATTTCCGACGCCACGGTCTTCTTGCTGATGCTGCTTTACGGCGGCGAGGTGGCGGTCCTCGTTTCGGCACTTGAAGCCGCGGTCGCTTCGCTGAACTTTCGCCGGCATGGCGTCCCGATCAGTACCCAGACCATCGCGGTCAATGTCGCTATCGCAACGATATCCGTTTTCGCGACGGCGATCGGCGTCACTGCGATCTTCGGCCGTCCTGAGGCGGCTATCGGCGGTGCAAGCATCACAATGCTTGCGGCGATCCTGTTCGCCATGGCAACGCTGCAGTTCGTTGTGCACTCGGCACTTGTCTCGGTGGTCATCGCGATCAAGAGTGAAGAATCGATCTGGCGGGTTTGGTACGACCACTGCCTGAATGCGATGGTCATTTACGTCGCCGGGGCGATCGTCGCGGGTTCGCTCCTTAAGGCGATCAAGGAGATCGACGCGTATCTTTTCATTCCGGTCGCCGGATTCTTCGGGCTCGTTTATTTCACCTACGTCCGGTACATCAACGACATCAGAAGAACCTCGGCAAAGGCTGAAGAGGCGGAACGCGAAAGGGCCGAGCAGGCGGAGAGGCATGTTCGGGAGCTTCAGGAATATGTGACCAAGCTTGAGCGGACCAGCGACGAGCTTCGCACGAGCCGCGAGGAATTTCGGCATGCGGCGTTTCACGACGACCTTACCGGGCTGCCCAACCGCAATCATTTTCTGGCTGAGATCGGTACGCTTCTTTCGCGGCAGAGCGAGGGCTTTGCGGTTCTTTACCTTGACCTCAACAATTTCAAGCGGCTCAATGAGAGCCTCGGACATTCGATCGGCGACGAACTTCTTGTTCAGGTCGCCGAGCGTCTCCGGGCCTTGGCGGCGAGAACGGATCTCGTCGGCAGGTTCAGCGGAGACGAGTTTGCAATACTTATGCGAGCGAATGCGACGCTTGAAATGACACTCGCACTTGCCAACGCGATCGGTCACGCACTATCTCAGCCATTTTCGATCGGCGACCGAACGGTCTATGCCGGTGGTGCGATCGGGATCGCTTTGAACGACACGGGCTACACGGCCGCCGGCGAGATACTCCGCGATGCAGACATCGCAATGTATTACGCCAAGGAACGCCGAACGGACTGCGAGGTATTTAGTCCAACGATGCATGCCCGGGCGATGCATCTTCTTGAACTTGAAACGGACCTGCGGCTGGCGGTCGAGCGCGAGGAGTTCGACGTTTACTTTCAGCCGATCGTCGACATGGACGATGCGACGCTCCACGGGTTCGAGGCCCTTGTTCGGTGGAACCATCCGGAGCGAGGGCTCGTAATGCCGGGCGAGTTCATCCCGCTGGCGGAAACAACAGGGCTCGTTGTGCCGATGACGCTCCAGGTACTTCGCAAGGCATGTTCGCAGATCGTTGCCTGGCAGCAGGTTTTCGACCTCGCCGGTACGCTGACGTTAAGCGTTAACATCTCGGTTCGGCATTTGGCACTTCCGACCGTGGTCGATGAGATCGCCGGCGTGCTGAGAGAGACCGGTTTACCGCCCTCGTGTCTAAAGCTTGAGATCACCGAAGGCGAGGTAATGGAGGACGCCGAAGCGGCGATCGCTGTCCTGAATCAGATCCGAGCTCTCGATGTCTCGATAAGCATCGACGATTTTGGGACCGGTTATTCAAGCCTGAGCTATCTGCACCGGCTGCCGATCGATACGCTGAAGATCGACCGGTCATTTGTGAGCTCGATGGAAGAGGGCAGCGAGAACGGTGAGATCGTTCGCACGGTGATCGCCCTGGCCCGAGCATTGAAATTGAGCGTGGTCGCCGAAGGGATCGAAAGTATTCACCAGTTTCACCAGCTTCGGGTTCTCGGCTGTGCCTTTGGCCAAGGGTATCTCTTCGCTCGGCCGCTAAGTCGCGATGATGCATCGAAACTCGTTTGCGACCCGGGACGTTGGCAGAATATCCTTCCCGCCAACCAGCACGGCACGATAGGCCGCAATCTCGAATTGACTTACCTCAGGCTGCCGAACTAAGCCTACTCGGCGTGGATGAGCGGTTTGGCGTCAAGCGGGTGTTCGAGGCCGTAGATGTTGGCTGCATTCAGGAGTTCGCCCTCGGCCCAATAATTCCCGACGAGTTGAACGCCGATCGGCAGGCCTTCTGACGACAGCCCGCACGGAATGCTTATGGCGGGCAAACCCGCGAGATTGGCCGAAACGGTATAGATATCGCTCAGGTACATCGCCAACGGATCGTCCGAGCGTTCGCCGAGCCGGAAGGCGGTGGTCGGCGAGGTCGGCGTCAGGACGAAATCGCAGTTTGCGAAAGCCGCTTTGTAGTCATCGCGGACAAGCGCTCGGACCTTCTGTGCCTTGGCGTAATAGGCGTCGTAATAGCCGCTTGAGAGCACGTAGGTGCCGAGCATGATGCGGCGCTTGACCTCGGGGCCGAAGCCCTCTTCGCGGGTCTTGAAGTACATTTGCCGGAGCTCGTGGGCATCCTCGGCTCGGACGCCATAGCGGACGCCGTCATAGCGAGCGAGGTTCGACGAGGCCTCGGCGGTCGCGATTATGTAATAGACGGCGATGCCGTATTTCGCGTGCGGGAGTTCGACATCGACCACTTCGCAGTCGAGGTTACGGAAATTCTCAATCGAGGCCTCGACCGCCGCCCGCACTTCCTCATCAAGCCCCTCGCCAAAGAACGCCCGCGGTACACCGATCCGCTTGCCCTTAAGGCTGCCATCGAGCATTGCTGAATAATCGGGCACAGGAACATCCGCCGAGGTCGAATCAAGCGGGTCGCGGCCGGCGATGACGCCGAGCACATCGGCGATCTTGCCCGCCGAGCTGCCAAAGATACCGATCGCATCAAGCGAAGACGCAAACGCGACAAGCCCGTATCGCGAGATGCGGCCATAGGTCGGCTTGAGGCCATAGATCCCGCAGAGTGCCGCGGGCTGCCGCACGGAACCGCCGGTCTCCGAGCCCAAGGCAACATCGACCACACCCGAGGCCACAGCGACCGCCGAACCGCCCGAACTTCCGCCCGGAACACGTTCCGGATCCCAGGGATTGCGAGCCGGTCCGAAGGCCGAGTTCTCATTCGACGAGCCCATCGCGAACTCGTCCATGTTGGTCTTTCCGATGGTGACGGCACCGGCGGCGTTAAGCCTTTCCACCGCCGTCGCATCGTAGTGAGCGGTGTAGTTCGCGAGTATCCGCGAGCCGCATGAGGTGCGGATATCTTTTGTGCAGATATTGTCCTTGATCGCCACGGCCACGCCGCGGAGCGGAAGTTCGCCCGAAGCATTTTCTATAGCTTCGGCACGCCCGAGGGCATGCTCACGCTCAATGGACAAAAACGAGCCGAGCCGGTCGTTCAGCCGCTCGGCATTGGTCAGGACGCGTTCGATCTCGTTCTTAAGCATCAGATCTCAATTTTTGACTTTGTCGATCAGCCAGGCATCACCCGTCCGTTCGAGTTCGACACGAATGGCACGCTGTTCGGTGCGGGTCTCGTCCCGCCAGAAAAGAAGCACCTCGAACGACGTTCGCCCTTCGGTAATTTTCTCACATTCGCCGAGCCTAAAGGCGCGCGGGACATCGGCGGTGCCCGAGGTGAAAGGGTCGGCGTCGCCGGTTGCGGCAGTTAACGTCTGATAGAAACGGTCGGTCAAATGCCGCCGCTTTTCTTCGAGTCGTTCCTTCGAAAAGAGCATATTGCCGCCGAAGTGGGCCGAGTAAAACTCGCGAAGTGCGGGCCGGGCCTCGGAGCATTCCGGGGCCTCGAGCTTCGGAACGCTGCAGCCTGCGGCAAAAATGGCGGCCGCTATAACCAAAAAGAGCTTCATAGGACCTTCGGTACCTGAAAGTGGCCGTCGGTCGAGGCCGGTGCGCGGCTCAATGCCGCTTCGGTGCCGAGGCTTTCGCGGACCTCGTCCTCGCGGATGGCATCGGTCGCCTCGCCCGCGGCGGTCAACCCGCCGAGCATCGGCTCGACGTCGCCCGTATCAAGCTCATTGAGCTGCTCGACGTAGCCGACTATCTTCGCCATCTGCGGTGAATAAATGGCGGCTTCTTCATCGGTTATTTCCAAATGAGCGAGCTTTGCGATCTTTTTGACATCCATAGGTCAATCTTTTTCCGGTACAGCAAACAGGTCCGGAGCCGCTTCGATCTCGATGTAGCGGACGATGCTCTTGCCTAAAAAACGGTTCATCTTGGCAACAAGCTCGGGGACGATCGAATCGAGCTGGGCTTTCCAGTTCTTGTCTTTCGTGCCGACAACCAGCCGGCCTTTCATGAAACTTTGTGCCCGCGAGGCTTCGGCGATCGCCTCGCCTACGGCCGGCCGCCAAAGCGAGATCACGACCTTTTCGACTATTTCCGGATCGTCGGGCAGCGAGCGGACGAACGACGGTACAAGGTTTGAAAATCGCTCCATTTGCCAATCTGCTCCGATCTAATATCATCTTAAACGAGAACATTTAGAAATGCTAAATCACGACCAGAAAGACGCAATTTTGCCGGAGATCGTACTTGCCTCGGGCAGCCCGCGGCGATCGGAGATACTGGCTTCGGTCGGGTGGAGCTTTGTGAAGGACGTGCCCGATATCGACGAAAGCCTTCGGCCGGATGAGACGCCCGAGGCTTATGTCGAACGCCTTGCTCTCGAAAAGGCTTCGGCCGTCGCAGGGAAATGGCCGGGCCGGCTGGTGCTCGGAGCGGATACGACCGTTGTGCTCGGCGGCGAGGTGATCGGCAAGCCGGCGGATATGGACGACGCCCGGCGCATGATCCGCTCGCTTTCGGGCGAGACGCATGACGTAATAACCGGCGTCGCTTTGGTCCGCGATTCTTCTACGGTTACGGGCATCCAGCGAACGGCGGTGACGTTTGCCGCGATGAGCGATGCCGAGATCGAGTTCCTCGCCCGCGAAGGCGATCCGCTCGACAAGGCCGGGGCGTATGCCGTTCAGGCACAGGCGGCGCTGTTCATTCGCGGCATCAGCGGCGACTACTGGAACGTCGTCGGCCTGCCGATCAATCTGGTTTATGAGCTCTTCCGCGGTTTTGAAGCCGCAATAGGTGAAAATGCTTGAGGTGTTTTGAGACCTTGGTCTGAATTTGATCCATCACGGTCGTTACCGTGGAGAGCGTATTCTGTGGCTTTCGGTTCTGCTTCTGGGTGTTCTGTGGTTCATGGCTTCCGAATGTTCGATGTAAATAGTGACCGCGGTTTTTAAGAGCAGAAAACACAGATCGCACAGAACGAAGACACAGATCAGGGGCACAGACCACAGACACAAAAAGAGGCTCGTAATTGAGCCTCTTCGATGTGAACTTTAATTGCACGATGTTAGAGCAGCCGATCGACAACTCGTGAGATCGGGACGGTGACGTCGTATTTCGGGTCGATGCCGCCGTAGGGTTCGCCGACCATCTTACCGTCCTTGCCTAAGATGACGAACGAAGGCACCTGGTCAAGCGCGAACTGCTTGAGCATGAACGCACCGTCCGAATCGCGGATGATAGCGGCCGCGAGCTTGTTCGTCGCTGCGAAACGGTTCAGGTCGGCGGCAGAGGCAAAGTTGCGTGAACCCTGCGTTGCCGAATCGGTCGCGACGTAAAGCACGACGACGTCCTTGCCCGCATACTTTCGCGAAAGCACGTTGGTGAATTCCACCTGCTTTGCCGAAAGCGGGATCCACGAAGCACCGACCGCCATAATGACGACCTTGCCCTTGTGATCGTTGATGTTGAACGCCCCGCCGTCAACGGTCGTCAGCCTCGCCTGTGCGGAGGCAGCCGCCGCAAATGCGGTAAAGACGGCAAAGAGAAGGATCGTTTTCAGGTAGTTTTTCATCACTTTTACGGGCCGGCATAAGCCTCGCCCGTTATGATTTAGATGCAATAGAGGTGCCAAACTACTGTCCGCGGCCGAGCCTGACGTTATCGATCAGCCGAACGCCGCCAATTTTTGCCGCAACGGCGATCATCGAGCCTGTATCTCCAACCTTTTCAACCATTTCCAGCGTATCGGCATTCACCGTTGCGACGTAGTCGAGCGTAAGGTCGCCATCGGCCGAAAGGGCATTTTCGACCATTTGAGTTAATTTCGAAGCATTTCGTTCACCCGAATTGAAGGCATTTTCGGCCATGTGGAGTGCGGCATAGATGGCCGAGGCACGGGCACGATCCTCGGGCGAGAGAAGCTCGTTTCGCGAGGACATTGCTAAACCGCTCGGTTCGCGGACCGTCGGAACCGAGATGATCTCGGTGTCAAAGCCCATGTCGCGGGTCAGCCGCTTCACGATAGCTAGCTGCTGAGCGTCCTTTTCGCCGAAGATGGCAAAGTCAGGCCGGATCGTGTTTAGCAAAAGCGTTACGACGGTCGCCACGCCGCGGAAATGGCCGGGCCGCGAGGCACCTTCGAGGCTTTCGGAGAGGCCCTCGACGTAAACGTAGGTCGCAAAGCCCTCGGGATAAATATCATGCGGCTCCGGGGCGTAAATGTAATCGACGCCGAATTCGGCCAGCATCGCGGCATCCGAGGCCAGGTCGCGCGGATAGCGGGCGAGGTCCTTCGGGTCGTTGAACTGAGTTGGGTTAACGAAGATCGAGACGATGACCGAGTCGCCGCGTTTCGAGGCTTCCTGCACAAGTGCGAGATGGCCCTCGTGGAGAGCTCCCATCGTTGGGACGAAGGCGATGGTCTTGTTCTCACGCCTGAGCTTGCGCGTGATGGATGCCATTCGCTGTCGGCGGTTGATGATCTCCATATCGGATCTTAGAAGGGCATCGAGGCCTTGAGTTCTTCCGCGTCAACGTCTTCCGGAAGACCGTAGGATTCGGCCTCGGCCGGATAGTTACCGCTCCGGACGTCGTCCATCCAGCGCGTTATCGCATCGGTGATAACGCCGCTGACGTTGGCATATTGCCTAACGAAACGCGGCTGGCGGCCGAACGTGAAGCCGATCAGGTCGTGGAGCACGAGCACCTGAATATCGCAGTTAGTCCCGGCGCCGATGCCGACCGTCGAGATCTTTAGTTCTTCGGTGATTATCGCCGCGACCTCGCGGGGGACGAGTTCAAGCACGATGGCAAAAGCACCCGCGTCCTCAAGCATTTGGGCGTCCTCGATCAGCCGCTTTGCGTCGTCGGTCGTTTTGCCCTGCACACGATAGCCGCCGAGTTTATGCACCGACTGCGGCGTCAGGCCGATGTGTGCCATTACCGGGATCTCCTCGTCCACCAATCGCTTTACGAGGTCAACTCGGTTGCGGCCGCCTTCGAGCTTCACCGCCTCGGCACCGCCATATTTCATCAACTTAAGGGCATTCCGAACGGCCTTGTTATCGCCGGTGTGGTAGCTGCCGTAGGGCATATCGGCCACGAGAAGGGCACGGCTTGCACCTCGTTTGACGGCCTTGGTCGCCGAGAGAATCTCCTCGACCGAAACGGGAATCGTGTTCCCATAGCCGTGGATGACGTTTCCCATGCTGTCGCCGACCAGGATGATATCCACGCCCGCCTCGTCAACTATCCGTGCGGTCGGGTAATCATAGGCCGTAAGGCAAACGAGCTTTTCGTTCTTTTCTTTGGCGGCGCGGAGCGCAGGAACGTAAACCTTCTCGGGTTTGTCCGGTTTAAGGTAGGCCATAAACGCTTGTTAGTCTATTCCTTTCAGATGTTTAAGTCTAGGCACTAAACGCCGGCGTGTTCGGCGGCGGGGCGTCCAGCGTGATTAGCGGGCAGCCATTTTTGGACACGTGAATCATCTTTAACGACGGCAAGCAATTCCTCTACCGTCTTACCGAGCACCGGATGGCGAAACTTTGGGGCGATATCATTGAGCGGCAAAAGGACGAACTTACGAAGATGTATCCGCGGATGCGGCAACGTTAGGAAAGGCGTGTCCATTCTCGTATCGCCAAAGAACAGCAGATCGAGGTCGATCGTCCGCGGTTTCCGGTACGTCTTGTCCGTTCGGCCGAGGTTGTACTCGATCCGAAGAAGCCGGGCCATCAACTGCGTCGGAGTCACTTCGTTGCAGCGGAGAGCAACGGCCATATTGAGAAAATCGGGAGCACCTTCCATCTCGAGGGCTTCGGTCTCGTAAATGCAGGAGATCGCCGTAACCTCAAAACACGCCTCGATCAGCCCGCGAACGCCGAGCAGGAGATTTCCCGCACGGTCGCCGAGATTCGAGCCAAGCCCGATATATGCTGTTACTTGCCCGTTCGTTCCGGTCATCGTTTACGGTCGTTCATCACCGGCCTACTATGCGAAGGCCCAAATTGCCCGAAGTGCGATCTGCTGAGTGAAGTGAAAGCTCTATTGAAAATACTCCAAGTCCCCGCAATAAAACAAGGATAGCGGGGAAGCCGCAGTTGCCCGGAGCGGCTTCGGAAAGGCTTTTTTACTTTTCTACCCTCACGTGTTTGAATAGAGAAGGTCCAAAAGCGGACAAATCCAGCGGCTTGGGGCCTCGGCCCAAAGCCCGGGCGGGCATCAAGGTGTGGCCCGTCTTGACAAAAAAGCACA
>ERZ761602.2161-NODE-2161-length-32115-cov-10.501404_pt1 | contig 32115 bp, 27 predicted proteins | sample MGYA00512165_ERZ761602 | MGnify/ENA primary metagenome ERZ761602 (study PRJEB28899, sample SAMN02445085) | bioreactor sludge metagenome | biome: EBPR sludge; isolation source: Thorneside wastewater treatment plant | place: Australia: Brisbane, Thorneside...
CCCCCGCCCCCCCAAGACCCCGCGCCCTCGGAGCCGGCCTCCCCGCCGTCCGCTCTCGGCCTGGGGCCTGCTCGAGCGCCTCCGGGCGGGCGTCGCCCGCGAGAGCGACGGGGTGGTGCGCTCGCGCTCGACGGCGCGCATCCTGGTCTTCGGCGGCCTGGTCCTGGTCGGGTACGGCGCCCTGCTGACCCAGGCCAGCGCCCTGATGCTGCTGCCCGACGAGCGGCTGGAGAGCCAGGCGCGCGGCCAGTACGAGGCCGCCATCGAGGTCCGCGGGCGTCGCGGCGAGATCCGCGACCGCAACGGGATGATCCTGGCCGCCACCGTCGACCTGCGCACCCTGCGGGTGGATCCGGGCGAGCTCTCCTCCGAGGGCAGGGGCCGCCTCGCCGAGACGATGGCCCCGGCGCTGGGCCTCGACCCGACCGAGCTGCGCGCCCGCCTCGACGTGCCCAACCGCCGCGATGTCGAGCTGGCCCGCGGCCTCTCCCCCGACGAGGTCGTCGACCTGCGCAGCCTCGTCAGCGAGGACGAGGAGCTGCGCCGCTCGCTGTTCACCCGTCGTGACCGGAAGCGCTTCTACCCGGGCCGCCAGGACGGCGCGGCGCTGCTGGGCGTCGTCGGCTCCAACGGGGTCGGCCTCGCCGGCATCGAGCAGACCCTGGATCAGCACCTGCAGGGGCAGGTCTACAAGTACGTCCAGTGGCAGGACCGCAAGGGCCGCAGCATCACCCTGGACGAGCGCGACGCCGATCCCGGCTCCGACGTCGTGCTCACCCTGGACCGCCGCATCCAGCGCATCGCCGAGCAGGCGGTCACCGACACCCTGGCGGTCACCGGCGCCTCCGCCGTCTTCGCCGTCGTGACCGAGGTCCAGACCGGCGACATCCTGGCCATCGCCAGCGCGCCGGGCCTGAACCCCAACGACCAGGCCAACCTGGACATCGGCCGCCTGAAGAACCGGGCCGCCTTGGACGCCCTCGAGCCGGGCAGCGTCTTCAAGCCCTTCATCGCCGCCGCCGCGCTCGACGACGGGATGATCACCCCCAGCACCGAGCTGGACTGCGAGAACGGCGCCTACCTGGTCGGCCGGAAGCTCATCACGGACGAGCACGGCTTCAAGCTGGGCACGCTGCGCGACGTGATCAAGCACAGCTCCAACGTCTGCTCGGCCAAGCTGGCCTTGCAGCTCGGCCCCGAGAAGACCCTGGGCTACCTCTCCGACTTCGGCTTCGGGCGCCCCACCGGGCTGGGCCTGCCGGGCGAGACCCGCGGCCGGCTGCACAACCCCGCCCGCGTGGCGCGGATCGAGCTGGCGACGACCGCCTACGGCTACGGCGCCACCGCCAGCGCCATCCAGCTGGCCAGCGGAATGGCCACGCTGGGCAACGGCGGCCTGCGGATGGAGCCCCGGCTGATCGTCGAGGTGCTGGACCGGCATGGCGATCGTGTCCTCCACAACCCCGTCCGCGAGGACCGGCAGGTCGTCGCCGCCCGGCACGCCCGCGACGTGGTCGAGCTGATGGTCGCGGTCACCGAGAAGGGCGGCACCGGCACCCGCGCGGCGGTCCCCGGCTACCGGGTGGCCGGAAAGACCGGCACGGCCAAGAAGGCCATCGACGGGTCCTACGCCAGCAGCGACCGCGTCGGCTCCTTCGTCGGCCTGATCCCCGCCGAGGAGCCGGTGCTCTCGATCGCGGTCATCGTCGACACGCCCACCCTGATCCACGGCTTCGGCGGCCTGGTCGCCGCCCCGGCCTTCCAGCAGATCGCTGGCCAGTCCCTGCGGGTCCTCGGGGTCGAGCCCGATCCCGTGCTGCTGGCCGAGGCGACCAAGCCCAAGTCACCCGCCGCCCCCGAGGTCAGCGAGCCGGTCGTCAGCGGCCCCCTGGCCCCGCCCGAGCTGCGATGGCAGGGCGACAAGCTCGTCGCCCCCGATCTCTCCGGCCTCTCCATGCGCGACGCCCTGGTCGCCCTGGAAGGCGCCGGCCTCTCCATGCGCGTCACCGGCTCCGGCCTGGTCGCCAGCCAGTCTCCCTTGCCCGGCAGCCTGCTCCAGAGCGGCGACCGGGTCGAGGTCCAGCTTCGCTGAGGCGCCCGCGCCCAGCCGCTCTCTTCCATCCCCTCAGACCTACGACCGATGGCGCCGCCGCCTCCTCTCGCCCCGGGTGAGGACGGCTCGCCCCGATCGGAGCCGCGCCGGGAGGTCCTCCCTCCCTCGCCCGGCCGCGCGACCAGCCCCCGCCCCGGTGGACCTTCCCCCCGGAGAGAGGCCCTCCCCGAGGCGCTCGCCTCCCCCTGCTCTCCCCACCTCGCTCGTCGCAGACGCCGCTCCCGCTCGCCGCCGCCGCCCTTCTCGCTCTCGCCCATGTGGCGAGCCCCCTCGCCCGGGGCCTCCCTCCCTTCCAAGAGGTGGCGTCGGCGCCTCGGTCGTCTCTCTCCCACCCCATCCCGGGGTGGGCCCATCCGAGCGCTCCGGACTCCACCCCGGACCTCGGACCCCCCGCGCCCCGCTTCCCCGCGGAGCCACCTGTCCTCGATGTCTCCATCCAACCGACACCATCCGCCATGTCCACTGTCACGGGGGGAGGGAAGAAATTCCCTCCCCTCGTCGCCAGGGGCTCCTGCGTGCGTCATCCCATGACGCTCGCCGAGCTCGTCGCGGACCTGCATCCCCTGCAGGTAGAGGGCTCGCTCGACCGACCGGTCGGGCGGGTCTCCCAGGACTCCCGCGAGGTCGACGAGGCCACCGTCTTCGTCGCCATCCGCGGCGCCCGCACCGACGGCCGCCTGCTGGCCGCCTCGCTGCACGCCGCCGCCGTCGTCGCCGACGGCCCCGTCCAGACCCTGCCCGGGGTCGCCTTCGTCCTCGTCCCCGACGCCCGCGAGGCCCTCGCCGTGCTGGCCGCCCGCCTCGCCGGCGACCCCTCGCGGCAGCTGCCGATCGTCGGCGTCACCGGCACCAACGGCAAGACCACCGTCAGCTGGATGATCGAGGCCATCGCCCGCGCCGCCGGGCGAAAGGCGGGGCTGATCGGCACCACCGGCGCCCGCATCGACGGCCGGGACCTGCCCAACGACTACACCACCCCGCCGCCCCCGGCCCTGCAGGGCCTGCTCCAGCAGATGGTCCAGGCCGGCTGCGAGCTCGCCGCGATGGAGGTCAGCAGCATCGGCCTCTCGCAGCGCCGGGTCCACGCCATGCGCTTCGCCGTGGCCGTCTTCACCAGCTTCAGCCAGGACCACCTCGACGTCCACGGCAGCATGGAGGCCTACCTCGCCGCCAAGCTGCGCCTCTTCGAGGAGCTGCTCGACCCCGCCGGCCGGGCGCTGGTCCACGGCGCCGATCCCGTCGCCCCCGCCGTGATCGCCGCCTGCGGAGGGCGAGCAGTCTGGACCTACGGGCGAGGCGAGGGCTTCGACCTGTGCGCGGTCGAGGTCGAGCTGAAGCTGGAGGGCTCGGCGGCCCGCCTGATCACGCCCGCCGGCGAGGCCCGCCTCTCCCTGGCCATCCCCGGCGCCCACAACATCGACAACGCCCTGGCCGCCGTCGGCGCCGCCCTGGCCCTGGGCATCGGGCTGGACACCGCCGTCCAGGGGCTGGCGGCGCTCTCGGGGGTGCCCGGCCGGATGCAGCGGGTGGTCGATCCACGCGGCGAGCGCACCGTGATCGTCGACTACGCCCACAGCCCCGACGCCTTGGAGCGGGCCCTGGCCACCCTGCGCGCCCTGGGTCCCCGGGCCCTGCGGGTCGTCTTCGGCTGCGGGGGAGACCGCGACGCCGGCAAGCGGCCCCTGATGGGCGAGGTCGCCGCCCGCGGGGCCGACCTCGTGCTGTTGACCAACGACAACCCCCGCGGCGAGGACCCCCTGGCAATCCTGGCCGCCATCCGCGCCGGGGTGCCCGCCGAGCTGGCCGATCGGGTCCAGTCCGAGCCCGACCGGGCCGCCGCGATCGCCCGCGCCGTCGCCCTCACCGGCCCTGGCGAGGCCCTGCTGATCGCCGGCAAGGGCCACGAGCGCACCCAGACCATCGGCGCGAACGTGCTGCCCTTCGACGATCGCGAGGTGGCCGCCGCCGCCCTCGCCGGAGCCCCAGAATGATCCTGCGCGACGAGGACATCGCCCTGGGAACGGGCGGTCGCCTGCAGCGGCCCGGCCCGCCCGGGGTGGTCACGACCGACTCCCGCCGCCTCGCCCCGGGGCAGTGGTTCCTGGCCCTGAGCGGCGACCGCTTCGACGGCCACAGCTTCCTGGCCCACGCGCGCGAGGCCGGCTGCGCCGGAGCCATCGCACGCCAGGTCCCCGAGGGCTGGGACCGCGGCTTCGTGCAGGTCGAGGACGGCCTCACCGCCGTCCAGGAGCTGGCCGCCTGGGTGCGCCGGGGCTTTCACGGCCCCGTCGTCGGCGTCACCGGCAGCGCCGGCAAGACCACCACCCGCGCGATGATCGCCCTGGTGCTGGGCCAGGACGAGCCCGGCGGGCCCTGCGTCCACGCCACCCACGGCAACCTGAACAACCACATCGGCCTGCCGCTCAGCATCCTGGACGCCCCCGTCGACGCCGACACCTGGGTCCTGGAGATGGGCATGAACCACCTGGGCGAGATCGATCTCCTCCAGCGCATCGCCCGCCCGACCGTGCGGCTGATCACCAACGTCGGCGCCGCCCACCTCGAAGGGGTCGGCGACCTGGACGGCGTCGCCCGCGCCAAGGGCGAGCTCTTCGCCGGCGCCCTGCCCGGCGACATCTGCGTCGTCAACCGCGACGACCCGCGCATCTCGGCCCTGCCCCTGCCCGAGGGCGTCTCGGTCCTGCGCTTCGGCACGGCCCGCGATGATTCGTCGATCCCGCTCGACGTCCGGTTGACGGACGCCCACATCGACCCGGCCAGCCTCTCGACCCGCTTCCGGATCGAGACGCCCGGCGGGGGCGTCGTCCTGGGCCAGGTCCGCAGCCCGGGCCTGCACCTCGCCCACGACGCCTGCGCCGCGATCGCCGTCGGGGTCGCCCTGCGGGTCCCCGCCGAGCGCATGGCCGCCCGCCTCGCCCGCTACGAGCCCGTCGGCATGCGCCTGCGGGTCGAGCTCGGGCCCCGCGGCGAGCGCTTCCTCAACGACGCATACAACGCGAACCCGGTCAGCATGGCCGCCTCGCTCCAGACGCTGGGCTCGATCACCGGCCTGAGGCGGCTGGCGCTGCTGGGCGACATGCTGGAGCTGGGCAGCGACGAGGCCCGGGCCCACGACGAGGTCCTGGAGCGCGTGCTCCAGGCGCAGCAGGCCAGCGAGCTGGCCGTGGTGGGCCTCGTCGGCCCCCGCTTCGCCGCCGCCGTCGCGCGTCGCGGCGCCGCGCCGGGCGAGCACCTGCTGGTCGAGGCCGACTCCGAGGCCCTGGGCCAGCGGCTGGCCCCGCTGCTGCTGCCCGACGACGTCGTCCTGCTCAAGGGCAGCCGTGGCATCGCCATGGAACGCACCTTGCACACGCTTCGCTCGCTGCTCACCCCCTCCCACCCCTGAACCGTCCATGCTCTACCACCTGCTGGTGCCGCTCGCGGAGGAGCACCCCTTCTTCAACCTGTTCCGGTACATCACCTTCCGGACAGCCTGGGGGATGGTGACGGCCCTGACCTTCTGCTACGTGGTCTACCCCCCCTTCATCCGCTGGATGCGCGCCCAGCGCATGGCCCAGATCATCCGCGCGGAGGGGCCGCAGTCGCACCTGGAGACCAAGGTCGGCACCCCCACCATGGGCGGCGTCGTCATGCTCGTCGGCATCATCCTCAGCACCCTGCTGTGGGCCCGCCTTGACCAGCCGGTCGTCTGGATGGCCCTGGCCATCATGGCCTCGCACGGCCTGATCGGGCTCATCGACGACTGGAAGAAGGTCATGCAGCGCAGCAGCGACGGCCTCGCCGGGCGCTGGAAGCTGGTCGGACAGTTCGGCAGCGGCGCCCTGGTCCTGGGCTGGGGCTACCACGCCGGCATCATCGAGCCCCACCTCGTCCTGCCCTTCTTCAAGGACGCCACCGTCCACTTCGACGAGCTGGTCCCCGGCATGGCCTGGCTGGGCTGGGCCTATGTGCTCTTCGGGATGTTCGTCATCAGCAGCTTCAGCAACGCCGTCAACCTGACCGACGGCCTGGACGGCCTCGCCATCGGCCCGGTCATGACCTCGGCCGTCACCCTGGCCGTGCTCGCCTACATCGCCGGCAACATCAACCTCAGCGAGTACCTCTACGTCCCGCACGTCTCCGGCGCCGGAGAGCTGACCGTCTTCGCCGCCGCCATCGTCGGGGCAGGGATGGGCTTCCTCTGGTTCAACGCCTACCCGGCCCAGATCTTCATGGGCGACGTCGGCAGCCTCGCCCTGGGCGGCGCGCTCGGCGTGCTCTCGATCATCACCAAGCACGAGATCCTGCTGGCCCTGGTCGGCGGCATCTTCGTGATCGAGAACGTCAGCGTCCTCCTGCAGGTCGCCAGCTTCAAGCTGACCGGCAAGCGCATCTTCCTGATGGCGCCCCTGCACCACCACTACGAGAAGAAGGGCTGGAGCGAGCCGAAGATCATCGTCCGGTTCTGGATCATCAGCGCCCTGCTGGCCCTGGTCGCCCTCTCCACGCTGAAGGTGCGCTGATGGAGCACCCGCTGCGAGGCAGCGCCGTGCTCGTGATGGGCATGGGCCGCTCGGGCCAGGCCGCCGCGGCCCTGGCGCGGGATCTGGGCGCGAGCGTGCGGACCACCGATCTGCGCGCCGACGCCCCTGCGGTCGAGGGCTGCGAGGCCATCCACGGCGAGCACCGGGAGCGCGACTTCGAGCAGGCCGAGGTGGTGGTCGTCTCGCCGGGCATCGCGGCCGCCTCGCCCCTGCTGAAGAGGGCCCGGCTGACCGGCGCCCGCGTCATCGGCGAGCTCGCCTTCGGGCTGGAGCACCTGCCCCTGCTGCCCGTGCTGGCCGTGACCGGCACCAACGGCAAGAGCAGCACCACCTGGTACCTGGGCCAGCTCCTCCAGGCCGCCGGGCGCCGCGCCTTCGTCGGCGGAAACCTCGGCCACCCCCTCTCCGATCTCGCCCGCCGCCACCACGCGGGCGAGGAGGAGGCCCGCGCCACCGAGGTGCTGGTCCTGGAGATCTCCAGCTACCAGTTGGAGCTGCCCGGCGAGCTCGCCCCCCTGGCCGCCTGCGTGCTCAACCTGACCCCCGACCACTTCGGCCGCCACGGCGACATGACCGGCTACGCCGCCGCCAAGCGCCGCCTCTTCGAGCGCATGGCTCCGGCGGCCCGCGCCTGGATCGCCGCCGACGGCGGGCCCTGCGAGGCGATGGCCGAGGGTCTGGCCTGCCGGGTGTGCTGGCTGGGAGAGCTCCCCGGAGTACGACACGACGAGGAGGGGATGGAGTTTGTCGGAGTGGCAGACGAGGGCAGGATCTCCTGGCGAGGGCTGAACCTGCTCGGGGCGCACAACCGCGACAACGTCGCCGCCGCCACCGCCCTGGCCCTCTCCTTCGGGCTCAGGCGCGAACAGATCGATCTGAGCGCGTTGAGCGCCCTCCCCCACCGGCTGGAGCTCGTCTTCGAGGCCGAGGGCGTGCGCTGGATCAACGACAGCAAGGCCACCAACGTCGACGCCGCCCTGGTGGGCCTGCGGGCGATGAGCGGGCCCACCATCCTGCTGCTGGGCGGACAGGGCAAGGAGGGGGCGGACTACTCCCCGCTCGCAGCGCAGCTCGGCCCGGATCCCCGGGTGATCAGCTTCGGCGCCTCGGGGCCCGAGATCGCCGCTGTCCTGGGCGGCCACACCGCCTCCACTCTCGCCGTCCCCTCCCTCGCCTCGGCCGTCCAGCTCGCCCGCTCCCTGGCTCGCCCCGGGGACACCGTCCTCCTCTCCCCGGCCTGCGCCAGCTTCGACGAGTTCCGCGACTTCGAGCACCGCGGCAGGGCCTTCACCGAATACGCCCGGGCCACGGCTCCGAAAAAGGGGGGTGCCGCATGAATCGACGCACCGATCTCTGGTTGATGCTGATCGTCGCCGCGCTGGTGATCCTCGGCCTGGTGATGGTCTACAGCGCCAGCGCCATGGTCGCTGGCGATCGCGGCGACCCCACCGGCTTCCTCAAGCGACAGCTGGTGGCCGTGGCCGTCGGCGGCGTCGGCCTGCTGGTGACCGCCTTCACCCCCCTGGCCACCATCCGCCGCTGGCGGGTCGCGGCCTACGTCGCCTGCCTGCTGGCCCTGGTCCTGGTCTTCGTCCCCGGACTGCAGCACAAGGCCAACGGCGCCGCCCGCTGGATCGGCTTCGGCAGCCTGAACATCCAGCCCAGCGAGTTCACCAAGGTGGTCGTCCTGGTCATGCTCGCCGACTACCTCGACCGCTGGCGCGGCTTCATCGGCGACTGGAAGGTCGTCCTGCGCTCGCTGCTGATCCCGCTGCCGGCCCTGCTGCTGATCCTGCCCGAGCCCGACTTCGGCACCGCCACCATCCTGGCCGGCCTGTGCGGCGTGATGCTCTTCATCGCCGGCATCCGCATCAGCCACGTCATGGTCGTCGCCGGGGGCGCCCTGGCCCTGGGCGTGCCCATCATGCTGGCCGAACAGTACCGCCTCGCCCGCCTGACCAGCTTCCGAGACCCCTGGTCGGTGGCCGACGCCGAGGGCTACCACACCATCCAGAGCTGGGTGGCCATGCACAGCGGCGGCCTGTGGGGCCAGGGCCTGGGCAACTCGGTCGCCAAGCTCTACTTCCTGCCCGAGCCCTGGACCGACTACATCGGCAGCGTCATCGCCGAGGAGCTCGGCCTGGTGACCATCGCCGGGGTGATGCTGCTCTTCTGCCTGCTGCTCTGGCGGGGGCTGAGCATCGCCGCCCGGGCCCGCGACCCCTTCGGCATGTTCCTGGCCGCGACCCTGACGGCGATGATCACGCTCAACGCCTTCTTCAACCTGGCCGTGATCATGGGCATGGTGCCGCCCAAGGGGCTGGTCCTGCCCTTCATCAGCTACGGAGCCAGCGCGATGATCGCCAACCTGTGGGCGGTCGGCCTGCTGCTGGGCATCTCGGCCGAGGCGCAGTCGGGATCCGTGCCGGTCGTGCCGGCCGAGGGCTGGCCGATGCGCCACGAGCTGGAGGCCCACGAGCCCGACCCCCGGGCTTCGGGCCCCGCCCTGGGAGGCGCCTGATGTTTCGCGGCAGAGTCAGGCAGATCCACATGATCGGCATCGGCGGCACCGGGATGTGTGGCATCGCCGAGGTCCTGCTGACGATGGGCTTCCGGGTCACGGGCAGCGACAGCAAGGAGAGCCCCACCGTGCGCCGCCTGCGCGGGCTGGGTGGACAGATCCACATCGGCCACGAGGCCACGCTGGTCGAGGGCGCCGACGTGGTGGTGCGCTCCACCGCCATCCCCTCCGACAACGTCGAGATCCGCGCCGCCGAGCAGGCCCACATCCCGGTCATCCCCCGGGCCGAGATGCTCGCCGAGCTGATGCGCATGAAGTACGGGGTCGCCGTCGCCGGCACCCACGGAAAGACCACGACCACCTCGATGTTGGCGGCTTGCATGGCCCGGGCCGGCATGGACCCGACCATCGTCATCGGGGGCCGCCTGGACCAGATCGGCAGCACCGCCCGCCTGGGCGCCGGCGAGTTCCTGGTCGCCGAGGCCGACGAGAGCGACGGTTCGTTCATGATCCTGGCGCCGACCGTGGCGGTCGTCACCAACATCGATCCCGAGCACCTCGACCACTGGGGCACCGAGCAGCACCTGCTCGACGGCTTCGTCAACTTCGCCAACAAGGTGCCCTTCTTCGGCTTCGCCGCGCTCTGCCTGGACCATCCCAACGTCCAGGCCCTGCTGCCGCGGCTGCGCCGCAAGGTCATCACCTTCGGGCTGGGCGCCCAGGCCGAGGTGCGCGGCCTGGATCTGTGCTTCGAGGGCCTCTGCACCCGCTTCCAGGTCGAGCACCTGGGACAGATCCTGGGCGAGGTCCGGCTGGGCATGCCCGGCAAGCACAATGTCCTCAACGCCCTGGCCGCGGTCGCCGTCGGCCTGGAGCTGGGGCTGCCCTTCTCATCGCTGCAGCAGGCGCTCGACGGCTTCTCGGGCGTGGATCGCAGGTTCAGCGTGCGGGCCGAGCCGACCCCGACCCCCGGGGCCCCGCCCGTCACCATCATCGACGACTACGGCCACCACCCCGTCGAGATCCGCGCCACCCTGGCGGCCGCCCGCGGCGCCTGGCCCCATCGTCGGCTGATCGCCGTCGTCCAGCCCCACCGCTTCACCCGGGTGCGCGATCTGTTCGAGGACTTCGCCCGCGCCTTCAACGACGCCAACCACGTCGTCGTCTGCCCGATCTACCGGGCGGGCGAGGCCCCGATCGAGGGCATCGACCACCCCCGCCTCGCCGCCGCCCTGGGCGAGCACGGCCACCGCTCGGTCCTGCCGGTGGAGGACCTCGACGCCGCCGTCGAGCACCTCGCCGCCTTCGTCCAGCCCGGCGACGTGGTGATCACCCTGGGCGCCGGCGACGTCAACCGCGTCTGCGAGGGCTTGAACCGCCGCCTGACGGGAAGCGGCAGTGGCTGAGCTGACCCCGGCCATGCTCGATCCCGAGCTGGCCCTGAACCAGGCCCGCGACAAGCTGGCCAGCCTGGAGGGCGTCGTCCTGCGGGAGGGCGAGCCGATGGCCGCGCACACCCCGCTGCGCTGCGGCGGGCCGGTCCAGCTCTGGGTCCAGCTCGACGACCCCGCCTCGCTCGACCGGGTGCTCGCCGCGGCCCGCCAGTCGGGCCTCGCCTGGAACCTCAGCTGGCCGCTCCAGGATCTGCTGGTGCGCGACGGCGGGCTGGCCGGCCTCGCCCTCCGACCGGGGAGGGGCTTCGAAGGCGCACGGCTCCTGCCCGCCGACGAGACGCTGCCCGCCCGGCTCTCGCTGGGGGCCGCCGAGCCCTGGGCCGCCGCCCGGGGGGCCCTGCTCAGCGGCGGCACCGCGGCCGAGCGCGCCGAGAGCGCCCGCGGGCCGCTGGGGCTCGTCTCGACCTGGTCGGGTTGCCCCGGCGGGCTGGTCCACGGCAAGGAGGCGCCCCTGCTCGAGGGCCTGGGCCTGCGCTTCCTCTGGCAGCGGGGCCGCCAGGTCGAGACCGGCGAGAGCCTCGCTCCACCTACCCCCGCCTCGCTCCTGCTGGCCGTCGAGATCCCGCTGCTGCCGCCCCCAGGCTTCCGCCGCTCCCGCAGCGCCGCCGCGCCCTCCCCCCCCGGCGCCATCCTCACCGACGGCAGCAAGCTGGCGCTGGGACCGCAGCTGGCCCTCGCCGGGCTGCCCCGCACCCGTCTGCGCCACTGGCGGCTGGCCGAGGCCGAGCCCGGCACCGTCGTCAACCTCGGCGGCGGCGACCTCGCCAGCCTCCAGGTCCTGGTGCGCGGCCTGGCCGAGTTCGCCCGCAAGAGCCGCGGCCTCGACCTCTCCATTCGTGTCCCGATCATCGGGCTGAACCCCACCCGCCGGGGCTCATCCCCCCTCCGGAGGTCCTGATGTCCCTCTCCCTGCACCCCCCCCTCCGCGCCGCCGGTCAGGCTCGTGTCGGGGTCCTGATGGGCGGCCTCTCCAGCGAGCGCGAGGTCTCGCTCAAGTCCGGCAAGGCCGTCCTGGCCGCGCTGCACAGCCGCGGCTGGGAGGCGGTCGCCGTCGACGTCGGCCGCGACCTGCCGGCCACCCTGCTGCGCGAGGGCGTCGAGCTGGCCTGGATCGCCCTGCACGGCGTCTACGGCGAGGACGGCTGCATCCAGGGCCTGCTGGAGCTGATGGGCATCCCCTACACCGGCAGCCCGGTGCGCGGATCGGCCGTCGCCATGGACAAGATCGCCACCAAGCGGGCCCTGGCCGGGCTGGGGCTGCACCTGCCCGCCGACGCCGTCTGGCAGCCCGGCGAGCCCTTCCCCGAGCACCTCGCGCCCGACTGCGTCGTCAAGATCCCCGAGGGCGGCAGCACCATCGGGACCTGGGTCTGCCACAACTCGGCCGAGCTGGAAGCGGCCCTGGTTCGGGCCGAGGCCATGGCCGACCGGGTGCTGCTCGAACAGTTCGTCGCCGGCGAGGAGATCACCGTCGCCGTGCTCGACGGCCAGCCCCTGCCCGTCGTGGCCATCCGCCCGGAGTCCGGCTTCTTCGACTACGAGGCCAAGTACACCAAGGGGCGGACCGACTACCTCGTCCCCGCGCCGATCCCCGAGGCCGTGGCCCGCACCGCCCAGGCCCACGCGCGGATCGCCTACCAGGCCCTGGGCCTCGCCGGCGTCGCCCGCGCCGACTTCATCATCGACGAGGACGGCGTGCCCTGGTTCCTGGAGATCAACACCAGCCCCGGCATGACCGCCACCAGCCTCTCGCCGATGGCGGCCGGGGCCGTCGGGATGAGCTTCGAGGACCTCGTCGAGCACCTCGCCCGCACCGCCCGGCTGCACGTCCGGGTCTGAGATCGGGCGCCCCGCGCCTTGCCGGACATCCTTGTCCTCCATAGGGATCCTCCTTCCGAAGGAGCACCGATTGCGACTCGCTCCCGCCCTCGCCGCCGCCATGATCGGCATCGCAGGGGGCCTCGGCGTCGTCACCTTCGACTACGCCGAGGGCCTCTCCTACATGAGCGAGGATCCCCGGGCCTGCGTCAACTGCCACATCATGCGGTCGCAGTACGACGGGTGGGTGAAGGCCAGCCATCACGGCTTCGCCACCTGCAACGACTGCCACCTGCCCCACAGCTTCGTGGACAAGTACATCGCCAAGGCCCGCAACGGCTGGGGCCACTCCAGGGCCTTCACCATGCAGGACTTCCACGAGCCCATCCGCTTGACCCCCGCCAACGTCCAGATCCTCCAGGACAACTGCATCACCTGCCACGACAGCGTGCTGCACGACCTGAGCCTGGTCGGGGACGCCCCCCTCTGCACCAGCTGCCACTCCACCGTGGGCCACGGACAGACCGCCGGACTCGGCGGACCGATGCCCCCCGATCCAAGCATGGAGATCCCATGAGCGCGCCCACCTGGTCTTATGTCGCCGTCGCCCTGATCGCCGGACTCGCCGCAGGCGGCGTCGCCGCTCTGATGCTCAACGTCAGCGAGCGCAAAGCCGAGGAGCGCACCCCCTTCGTGCGGGTCGTCGAGGTGGACGAGGACACCGTCGACCCGGCCATCTGGGGTCAGAATTGGCCCCGGCAGTACGACACCTACAAGCTCACGGCGCTGGCCACGCGCACCCGCTTCGGCGGCCACGGCGGCAGCGAGGCCCTGCCCGACCAGAAGATCGAGCGCGATCCCTGGCTCAAGCGCATGTTCCTCGGCTACGCCTTCAGCATCGACTACCGGGATCGCCGCGGCCACGCCTACATGCTGACCGACCAGGAGGAGACCGAGCGATTGACCAAGCCCCAGGCCGGCTCCTGCCTGCACTGCCACGCCTCGATCATGCCGCTGTACCGAAAGCTGGGCGACGGCGACGCCGACAAGGGCTTCGAGAAGACGGCCAGCATGAGCTACGCCGAGACCAACGCGATGCTGCACGAGCTGGACGCGGCCCACCCGGTCAGCTGCGTGGACTGCCACGACCCGGACACCATGGGCTTGCGGGTGACCCGCCCCGGCTTCATCCGCGGCATCCAGGCCCTGGCCGAGAGCGAGGGCGCCGTGCCGGCCATGCCCTCGATCGAGCGCTGGCGCGAAGGCTCACGCGCGGTCCCCTACGACCCCAACACCGACGCCAGCCGGACCGAGATGCGCTCCTTCGTATGTGGACAGTGCCACGTCGAGTACTACTGCGGCAACAAGATGACCTTGACCTTCCCCTGGAGCCAGGGGCTGAAGGTCGAAGAGGTCGAGGCCGACTGGAACTCCCGCGCCTTCTCCGACGGCAAGCGCTTCTTCGACTACACGCACACCGAGTCGGGGGCCGAGATCCTCAAGGCCCAGCACCCCGAGTTCGAGCTCTGGTCGCAGGGGGTCCACGCCCGCAGCGGCGTCTCCTGCGCCGACTGCCACATGCCTTATGTGCGGGACGGCGCCAGCAAGGTCTCGGACCACTGGGTCCGCAGCCCGCTGCTCAACGTCAACCGGGCCTGCCAGACCTGCCACCGGGTCGACGAGGCCGAGCTGCTCGCGCGGGTGGACGTGATCCAGGACCGGAACCACGAGCTCTTGCAGAGCGCCGGAAAGGCGCTGATGGACCAGCTCGACGCCATCGTCCAGGCCAAGGCCGAGGGCGCCACCGACGAGCAGCTCGCCGCGTCCCGGGAGCTGCAGCGGCAGGCCCAGTGGCGCCTGGACTTCATCGCCGCCGAGAACTCGATGGGCTTCCACGCCCCGCAGGAGGCCGCCCGCATCCTGGGCGAGGCCGCCGACCTGGCGCGCCAGGGCCAGGTGGCGGCGATGCGCTGGAACCGGGCTCCGTAGCGCCGGTCGTCAGCGGGGATGAGGGGCCGGAGATCGACTCTCGGCCCTTCATCTTTTTACCCTCTTGTCTTGTCAAGGCTTGTCGCATGAGGTAACGTCCTCGAACGCTCCCCCCGCGTCCACCTCTCCCGGACGCTCCGCCTCCCCCGCGCACCCCCCGCGCCTCTCCCTCCCCCGCCTCTCCCCCCTCCGGTCCGCCTGTGTTCACCCCGCACCCGCCCGAGCCATCGCTATGGCGCCGCGCCCTCCGCGTCCTCGCGGCCGGCGTGATCGGGGGCGCCGTCGTCACGGCGCTGGGGGTCGGGCTGCACCACGGCATGGAGGACGAGGGCTTTCGGGTCCAGCAGGTGGAGATCCTCGGCGCGTCGCGGGCCTCGCCGGTCGCCCTGCGCCACCTCGCGCGGGTGCCCGAAGGCGCCCACCTCGCCTCGCTCGACCTCGCCGCCGTGCGCGCCGACGTCGAGCGCCACCCCTGGGTGGCCGAGGCCACGGTCAGCCGCGCCCTGCCCTCCACCCTGCGCATCGAGGTGCGCGAGCACCAGCCGGTGATGCTGCTGGCCCTCGACCGGCTCTGGTACCTCAACGCCCAGGGCGAGCCCTTCCGCCTCGCGGACAGCGACGACCTGGACTACCCGGTGCTGACCGGCTTCCCGCCGCAGCTGGTCGAGCAGCGCCCCGAGCTCAGCCTCGCCGCGGTCCGGGGCGCCTTCCGGGTGCTCGACGCCCTCGACGACGCGCCGATCGCCTCCTCCCAGCTCAGCGAGATCCACTTCGACGAGCGCCTCGGCTACGAGCTCGTCCTGCGAAACGGCACCCGCCTGACCCTGGGCTTCGAAGACCCCCAGCCGGGCCTCTCCCGCCTCTCCCGCATGATCGCCCAGGGACTCGACCTGGACAGCCCGCAGCGCATCGACCTCGTCCCCGAGGCCATGGCCATCGCGGCCCCCCTGCCGCCCCTCCCCTGATCTTCAGTCGCTCCTTCCCCCTCTTCTGCCCTACATCCCGCCCTTCATCCCACCGTCCACAGGACCCGCTGCCCGCGGTCACAGGGCGTCCTCGGAGGATCTCCCATGATCGACCTCGTCGAGAGCGAACTCAGCCAGGCCCAAATCCGCGTGATTGGCGTCGGCGGCGGCGGCGGCAACGCCGTGAACAACATGATCAACAGCGGCATGACCGGTGTTGAGTTCGTCGTGGTGAACACCGACGCGCAGGACCTGGAGCGCTCGCTGGCGCCCCGGCGCTTCCAGCTCGGCGGGCACCTCACCAAGGGCCTGGGCGCGGGCGCCAACCCCGAGGTCGGGCGCGAAGCGGCGATGGAAGACCGGGACAGGATCGCCGAGCTGGTCGCCGGCTGCGACATGGTCTTCATCACCGCCGGCATGGGCGGCGGCACCGGCACCGGAGCGGCGCCGATCATCGCCCAGGTGGCCAAGGAGATCGGGGCCCTGACGGTGGCGGTGGTGACCCGGCCCTTCCACTTCGAGGGTCGCCGTCGCCGCAAGCAGGCCGAGGAGGGCATCGAGGCCCTGCGCGCCAACGTCGACACCCTGATCACCATCCCCAACCAGCGCCTGATCAGCATGGCCACCGAGCGCACCACCATGCGCGAGGCCTTCTCGATGGCCGACATGGTGCTCTACCAGGCCTGCAAGGGCGTCTCCGACCTGATCAACTACCAGGGCATCGTCAACGTCGACTTCGCCGACGTGCGCACGATCATGGCCAACAAGGGTATGGCCCTGATGGGCGTGGGCGTGGGCAGCGGCGCCCACAAGACGGTCGAGGCCGCCCAGCGCGCCATCAACAGCCCCCTGCTGGACGACGTCAGCATCTCGGGCGCCACCTCCATCCTGATCAACATCACCGGCAACAGCGATCTCACCATGTACGAGATCAACGAAGCCAGCACGATGATCCAGGAGGAGGCGCACGAGGACGCCAACGTGATCTGGGGCTGGGTCACCGACGACACGATGAAGGACGAGGCCCGCGTCACCGTCATCGCCACCGGCTTCGAAGAGAAGCAGGTGGCAGCCAACAAGCCGGTCGAGCTGCAGATGGCGGCGGCGATCGGCGGCGGCCGCGGCAACCCCGGCAACTGGCGCCAGGGCTCCCGCTCCGGCGGCGGCATGGTCAGCGGGCTGGACCCCAACGACTACGACATCCCGACCTTCTTCAAGAACGGCGACTGAAGGGCGCATCCCCGCTCCCCTGGCCGTCTTGAACGGTGAGGGGAGAGGTGTGTTCAGGCCTGCCCCACGGAGTTCCCGTTCCTCCGTGTGGGCTTGCGGACGCTGATGTGGAGCGGTTCGTTCGCACGGACGGACCGTCAGCTGCTGCTGTGTTGGATGGAGACACAGGACGGGTCGTGCACCGCGCCCGCCCCTCCGTTTCGGCGGAGGGGCGGGCCTTTCATTTCGGGGCCCCCGGCGCCCCCATCGCCCGGCGAAGCGCTTGCCACTCGGAAGTCCAGGCGCCGTCCTCGGTGCGGACCGTCAGCGGGTGGTCCGGCAGCGCCTCTCCCTCCCAGCCGGCGAGGTAGACCAGGATGGTCGGCGCTCGCCCGCTGCGGAAGTAGATCGGGAAGCGCTGCAGCAGCCGCAGGCCGCTCGCCTTCAAGGCCGGCTCGGGCCGCGGATCGCCCCAGGCGTGGCAGATGGAGAAGCGACCGTCCGGGGCGAGGTGGGCAGCGGCGGCCCGGCAGTAGTCGGAGACGTCGCCGCGCAGCTCGATCCGGCAGGCGGCCCGCTGCGGGTGAGGCGAGAGCAGGCCGCGGCCCAGCGGGATGTAGGGCGGCGAGCCGGTGATCAGCTCGAAGGTCCCCAGGCCGTCCAGGGGCTCGCGGAGGTCGGCGAGGCGCGCCCCGACCCGCTCCTGCAGGCCGTTGAGGACGATCGTCCGCAGGGCGAGGCGGTGGCTGAGCTCCTGGGCCTCCACCATCTCCAGCCGGGCCGAGGGGGGCAGCATCCACAGCGCCGCGAGGCCGACCGTGCCGATACCCGCGCCCAGGTCCAGCAGCCGCTGCGCCTGAGGGCGGGCCTGCGCGCCCACCCAGGCCGTGACCAGGTCGTCGGTGCTGAAGCGGTGCCCCCCGCGGAGCTGCAGGATGCGCCAGGCGCCGCAGAGCGGGTCCAGGGTCTCGTCCGGGCCGACCGGCTGCGCCACGAGGTCGCTCACCGGCCGTTGCCGCGCCCCTCGATGGCAGCCAGGGCCTCGATCACCGCCCGGCGCACCTCGGGGCTGGGGTCCTGGATCATGCGCTCGATCTGCCAGGACAGGGCCGGGCCCGCCAGCACACCGACGGCCCGGACGGCCTCGGCCCGCACCCGCACATCGCCGTGGTCCAACACCCGGCGCAGCGGCGTGACGAAGGAGCGCCAGTTGGCCGCGGTGGCGATGCGGCAGGCCAGGGCGACGTGGCTGGGGTCGGTCGACTGGAAGAGCACCCGCACCCGCTCGCGGCCGTCGGGATCGAGGCCGTCGGCGGCGAAGGCGGCCAGGGCGGCGGCCTCCTGACCGGCGTCGAGCAGGCCCCAGGGGGTCGTCGGGGGAGGAGGAGGAGGCCCGGCGTCGACCGGGGCGGGGGCGGCCACCAGGGCGGCCGAGGGGGTCAGGACCAGCTCGACGCTGGCATCGGGCACGGCGAGGCCGAGCTGATAGGCGGCCTGCACCAGGGCCAGCGGCTCGTCCGAGAGCAGCAGCTCCACCCGCCCGCCGTGCGGCCCGTTGTCCACCCGCGCGCCCGGGGGCAGGCGGCTGGCCTCGGCCAGGGTGATCGGGGTCGAGCGGTGCAGGAGCAGGCGAGCCATGGGTCTCGGGATAACCGAAGCTCCCGCCCCGCGCGCTACACTGCTCGGCCATGCTCGCCGCCCTGCTGATCTCGTGTACTTCACAGCCATCCTGCCCCGCAGACATGGCCATGGTCAGCGGCCGGAGCGGCCCCTACTGCATCCATCGCTACGAGGTCGCGCTGAGCGGTGACCCCGGCCCGAAGGCGCAGGCGGCGCAGTTCCCGGGCCACGCGGCCGGAGGCGTCCAGCTCTCGTCGGCCGCCGGTCAGCTGCCCAGCAACGCGGTGAGCTGGTACCAGTCGAGGGCCGCCTGCCTCGCGGTGGGGCTGCACCTCTGCACCAGCGCCGAGTGGGAGGACGCCTGCGCGGGCCCTCCCGGACCGACACGCCGCGAGTACCCGATCGAGGGCGGTCGGCTCTGGGACCGCTGCTACGTGGGGCGCCCGGGCGGCGGGGTGATCGCCTCGGGCGCGGCCTCCGGCTGCAGCACGCCCGAGGGGGTCTACGACCTGGCCGGCAACCTCTGGGAGTGGACCGATCCGGGCCAGCTCGCCGCCGACGGCAGCCCCCTGATCGACAAGCGCGGCGGCGGCTACTACACCGTCGACGGCGTGCCCTGCGCGCGGGAGGCCGTCGGCACCCACGCGCCGGACTTCGACGGGACCATCGGCTTCCGCTGCTGCGCGCCGGTGGCGAGATGAACGAGCCGTCGGTCGACAAGCCGCTCGAACAGTGGCAGCGCTGGCGGACCGTACTGGCAGCAGAGCGCCTTCCCTGCGCGGTCGTCGACCTCGACGCCGTCGACCACAACGCCCGGGTCCTGCGCGCGGCCCTGCCCTCTCCGGGCCCCCGGCTGCGCCTCGCCAGCAAGAGCCTGCGCTGCCCGGCGCTGATCTCGCACATCCTCTCCCTCGACCCCGGCTTCCAGGGGCTGTTGACGATGAGCGCGGCCGAGACCCGGGCTCTGTTCGAGCTCGGCTTCGACGACCTCTTCCTGGCCTACCCGGCCAGCCGCCCCGAGGAGGCCACCGACCTCGCGGACATCGCGGCGCGCGGCGGGAAGCTGCTGGCCACCGTCGACTGTGCCGCTCACGTCGATCTGCTCGACGCCGCCGCCCGCGAGGCCGGCACCGTGCTGCCCGTCGCGATCGACCTCGACCTGAGCCTGCCGCTGCTGGGCCAGCACCTCGGCGTGCGGCGCAGCCCCATCCGCGACGCCGCCGCCGCCTTGGCCCTCGCCCGTCACATCGAGACCCGGTCCGGCACCGTCCTGCGCGGCCTGCTCGCCTACGAGGCCCAGGTCGCCGGCATCCCCGACCGGGTCCGCGGCGGCGCCCTGCTCGACCCCGTGCGCGGGCTGATCAAGCGACGCTCGATCCCCCTCGCCCGCAGGCGGCGCGCCGAGCTCCTGGCCGCGCTCGGCCCCCTGCCCATCGTCAACGGCGGCGGCACCGGCAGCCTGCATTCGACCGGCCTGGATCCCTCCGTCAGCGAGGTCACGGCGGGCTCGGGCTTCCTCTGTCCGCACCTCTTCGACGGCTACGAGGGCCTTCCCCTGCGTCCCGCCGCCTTCTTCGCCCTCGCCGTCTGCCGGCAGAGCGACCGCGGCTTCGTCACCTGCTACGGCGGCGGCTACGCGGCCAGCGGCCCCGGCGGCGCCGACCGGAGCCCGCTGCCCTGGCTGCCGCCGGGCTTGAAGACCGTGGATCTCGAAGGCTTCGGCGAGGTCCAGACCCCGCTGGACACCCGCGCCTGCCCCGTCGAGCTCGAGCTCGGCGACCCCGTCCTCTGCCGCCACGCCAAGGCCGGCGAGCTCGCCGACCGCTTCGACGAGCTGCTCCTGGTGCGCGGCGAGCGCATCGTGCAGCGGGCGCCCACCCTCCGCGCGCTCGGTCGGGGTGCCGAAGGCGGCCTGCTGGCACCACGGGTTCTGATTTGACAATTCGAACCTTGCGCGTGTGTGTGTGTGTATATACCGAAAATGTCGGTGCCCCCAGGCCCGGCGACCACCTCCATCCAAGGCATGAGCAGGCTCATGGCCGTCGAGATCCGGATTCAAGACATGATCGTCGTCAGCGGAACCAAGGTGCAGGACCGTCGTGACGCCAGTGACGTCGGTGGGCACCGTCACTGGTCGATTCAGGTGCGCACCCCGCGGCAGCCCGTGACCTCGGGTACCATGTACTTCCAGCACGCGGCCCGCAACGAAGAGGAGGCGTATGTCGACATCCCCAACATCAGCGTCAACCTGGTCACCCAACCCAACGAAGTCGTGGTGATCACCGACCCGCTTCGCTTCCTCCGCTGGCGTGTCGTCAACGTCAATGCCGATGCGGGATTCCTCATCGACGCGATCGGTCGAAACTGATCATGAGCTGCGCAGGGGCCAGCGGCGCCACGCTCGAGCCCGTCCCGAAGGCGGCGGGCTGTGGCTGTGGCCAGTCCCCGGTGGAGTCACCTGCTCCACGCGGCGAGCGTCTCCCTCCCCCGGGGAGGCGAGGCAAAGCAGTCCATTCGCACGGCACGCCAGTACCTCCGCTCGGTCAGCCGGTTCCAGCCGTCCAAGGCAATGTGCTGGGCCCCACCGGCTGGAGCTGCGGCAACAACCTGCTGGCCGAGATGACGCCGGCCGAGCAGCGCGCGCTCGACGAACAGGACCCGCGATCGGTGGCCGTTGGCGACGAGGTCCAGATCCTCTTCGACAGGGCGGAGTTCGGGGCCGCGCCCTCCGGATGCGGCCCAGCCCTCAACCCGGCCTTGCGGCAGGAGGGAGAGGGGGTTCGGGCATGGCTGGGCGGTACTCTGTCCGCACGAGCGTACACGGAAGCCCTGTGGGGTCCCGACGCCGGAATCCTGATCCAACCCGAGCAGATCCCCGGCAACACCATCCCGAACCTGTGGGCATGGGAGGATCCGCAGCCCTGGAGCGGAGAGATTGGCCTGTGCTGGACCACCCGGGCACAGACCTTTCGGGCTCGAGACATCGCCAGCATCGCCAGGCCGGACTGCCTCTACCTTGGGCCCAACACGCTGGCGGCCACCTCCCGATACCCCGAGCTCAAGGCCCATGTGCCGGCCGACTTCCAGCCCACCCGCTCGAAGGCCGAGATGAAGTGGGCCTTGTGGCCCCGGTGGATGGAGCGCTGCGCATCCGCCGGTAATCCGGACTGGGAGTCAGCAGCCGCCTGTGTCAATTGGAAGGGCGGTCCCGGACCGAAGGGCCTGTTCTGGGATTCGGGCAACGGCTTCGAGTATCGATACCTGCTGCACGCGGTGGTGACCTTGAACGGGTTTCGCACCTACCTGTCCGACAGGTACCGGTTTCCAGCAGCCTGCGGACTCTCGACCGAGGTAATCTCGGACTACTTCCGATCCAGGAAGAAGTGGATCAAGAACGAGTCGATCTACCTGACCGCCGAAGCGGTGCCTTGGATGCACATCGACGGGCAGGGCATGATGTCCTGCACCATGACCACGGACGCCGATATCACCGCCTGGGCCGCCTTCGGGACGATCCGCTACAACCAGTCCCTCTTCGAGTGCAGCGCGGCGGTCGCGGACTTCTACCTCTGGTGGGCCCACCGCCTCTACAGCTACGCCCTGGACGGAAGCGGCACCCGGCTACACCTGTTGATGGCCTGGTGGTGTGCGCAGCTCGCCATGGCGGAGGTGGTGACCCTGGCAGGCCTGCTGGTGCACGAGCTGGGACACCTCACCGGGTCGTGGTGGCACTGTGGGACGCAGGAAGTGACGGGCTGGACCGTGGGTGCGGATGGGAGATTGGAGGCAGAGCTGGAAGATGTGCCGCTCTATTGCTGCCAGTATCTCTCGGACTTGATCTTCTCGACTCGGGTGCGCGCGGAGCTGGGATTGCCGAAGGCGCAGATGCAGATTCACGGGCCTTCTGGAGTCTGGTACCAGCCTGACCAGGTGCTAGGGAGGAGGAACAGTTCAGTGTGGATCGAAGCACGAGGCACGGGCAGCGGACAGTGCTCCTCCGCAAGTAACATCGCCGAAGGGATGGTGCATCAGTACCTTCGGGCGGGCTCTTCCAGCGAGGTGGCGCGTGCTCTTCCAAAGGACTGCGCACCCGACATCGCCGCGAAAGCAACCCAGCAGTACGTGGGGGTCCCTTGGTAGCCCTGCAGAAGATGTTCCGACAGATGCTCTCACTGCACGCACTTCTTCCCGCCCTCCTGCTTACCGTTTGGGGCTGCGATGATGTGGGGTGGCCCCAACACTTCGCGATGGCGAATGGGGACCTTTGCCAGGCAATGGCGGACTACTCCGCAGCCAGCGGCACCGACTGCAGCACGGAAGAAGGTTCGTGCATCGATGTTGCATGTGCGGGATCATGTCTTCTGGAGGGATCCGACGTCGTAATGGTCACCGTGACTCCACTCGCGCTGCTCGCGGGCAGGTCGGAGTGTGTCGACCTGAACGACGGCAGGCTCCTCGAGCAATCATGCGAGAACGAACTGGACAACGTCCGAATGGCTGTGGTTTGTTATGAATAGACTTCGCCACACGCGTCCCGATGCGCCATCCGGGCATCAGCGCCCCAGACTGATCGTCTTGTTTGGGTCCCTGGCCCTCCTTCTCGCCTGCAACCCGAACGCCAACCATCAGCCGGAACTGGCGATATCGAACCAGAACCTCTGTGACTTCCTTGTCGAGCAGACCGACTACGACTCAGTCAACTGCTCCGCTGATCCGACGCTCTGCCTGGAGATCGCCTGCGCCCTCGACTGCGACGCCGTGGGGGACGGCTCGGGATTCAGTGTGGTCGTCGCTGCCCACCAGACCCTGATCGACGCGGCCAACCGGTGTGATTCGATGAGCAGACGTGCGCACCTCCTCTACTCCACCTGCCCCAGCGACGATCCCGACGACATCCAGTTCGCGATCGCCTGCGTCGAATAGCGCCCGGTCGGCGCCTGGCAACCGCCACCAAGGCACCCAGGGGGCGAGGTGGTGGGTGTGGTGCAGGCCGAAGTGGTAGCAGGAGAGAAAGGTCGCCCAGGCCGGCCAGCGCTCGCCGACGGCGCGGTGCTCGTCGGCGAAGCCCTCGGGGCGAGGGTGATGCGGGCGCCAGGTGCCGAAGTACCAGAGCTGCACGGCCGATAGCAGGGCCGGCAGCGCCCAGTACAGCAGCATGGTGCCGACGGGGATGCCCAGCAGGTGGATGCAGATCTGGAAGAAGGCCGTCACGACCAGGAGCTGCCCGAGCGTGACGTAGCGCCGCATGAACGAGACGAACCAGGGCAGCAGGCGCGAGTCGCCGCGGTGGAAGTCGGGGTCTGCGGCGGTGCCCGGGGCCGCGTGGTGGACGTGGTGGGCCTCCAGCAGGCCGCGGAAGCCGAAGCCGGCGTAGAGGAAGACGGCGAGGGCGCCGACGGCGTGGTTGAGGCGCGGCCAGCCGGGGGTGACCAGCCCGTGCATGGCGTCGTGGGCGGTGATGAACAGGCCGGTCGAGAGGAAGGTGCGCAGCGCGATGATCAGGGGGACCAGCCAGAGGGGCCAGGAGCCGCCCACCGCCATGACCAGGGTGATCACCCAGGCCGCGCCGATCGTTGCAGCCACCGCCAGGCCCAGCCCGGCATGGGCGGAGCCGCCGATGTGGGCAGGGGCCAGGGGAGCGGGCGGGGACCTCATGGCAGGCACCTAGTCCTCCCCGGGCGCGGCGCCACCGGTTATCGGGCCTCCATGCCCAAGGCTCCGCCCCTCGAGCTCGTGCCTCCGCCGGCCCTCCCCACCCGGGAGCAGGCCGAGGACGCCGTGCGCACGCTGATCCGCTGGGCGGGCGACGACCCCACCCGCGAGGGCCTGATCGACACCCCCAGCCGGGTGGCCCGGGCATACCAGGAGTTCTTCGCCGGCTACACCGAGGACCCGGTCGAGGTCCTGGCCCGCACCTTCGCCGAGGTCGAAGGCTACGATGAGATCGTCCTGCTCAAGGACATCCGCATCGAGAGCCACTGCGAGCACCACATGGTGCCGATCATCGGCCGGGCCCACGTCGCCTACCTGCCCGACCACCGCGTCGTCGGCATCAGCAAGCTGGCCCGGGTGGTCGAGCTCTACGCCCGCCGCTTGCAGATCCAGGAGAAGCTGACCGCCCAGGTCGCCGACGCGATCTACGACGTGCTCAAGCCCCGCGGGGTCGGCGTCGTCATCGAGGCCGATCACGGCTGCATGACCACCCGCGGCGTGCACCAGCCCGGGGTCAGCATGGTCACCCGCCGCCTGCTCGGCTGCTTCCGCGAGGACCCGGTCCGCCGCGAGTTCCTGGCGATGATCGGGCACTGACCGGCCTCCAAGCCAGCGCTCAGTCCAGCTCGTAGCCCGCCAGCTCCCACTCCTTGCCGCCCCAGCTCAGCAGGATGGGGCCGACGCCCGCCGCGAAAGCCGCCGGCCCGGCCAGCTCGCCCTCGCCCACCTCGACGCTGAGGACGTCGGGGAAGCTGCCGTACCAGACCTCGACCTCGCCGCGGGCCTGGATGCGGGTGCCCTGCGCGCTGCTGCCCACCTCCAGCTCGGAGGGCAGCAGCAGGCTGGTGCCGACGAGGTAGCCCTGGCCGCCGACCGTGCGCTCGGCCTCGCCCTGCTGCTGGGCGGTTCGCCAGTTGTCGCCGTAGCGAAACTCCCAGGTGTCCGCCTCGACCTGCACCAGCAGCGGCAGCGAATCCGGTTCGTCCAGCGGGACCAGCTCGTAGAAGGCGCCCGCGGGGCCGCCCCAGTCCTCCAGCGACCAGGCCGCCTGGGGCTCCTCTCCGGCGCAGGCCAGCAGCAGCAGGATCATCGGGTCCAGACCGGGACGTGGTTGTTCTGGGTGTGGTCCTGGTCGGGCAGCCAGAAGGCCGGGAAGCTGGGATCCTGGCCCTGTCGGGCGAGCTCGGGGTCGAAGGCGCTCAGCCAGATCTGCGGCAGCCCGTCGACGTAGCGGCCGTAGGCCCGGGTCGAGGAGAAGGCCAGCCAGAGGATGTCGTCGTCGGGCAGCGGGCCCCAGCGCGACCAGGAGTTCATCAGGTTGAGGTCCTTGTTGGCCGCGCCCAGCCGGACCGCCTCGCCCCCCGCCGTCGGCACCACCCAGAGCTCGGCGTCGGCGTCGGAGTAGGAGTCGCCGGTCGAGAGGTTGAAGGCGACCCACTCCCCGTCGGGCGAGAAGGCCGGGTAGTAGGCGTTGGTGCCCTCGGGCGGGGTGTAGAGGGTCCGAACATCGCCCCAGCCGTCGCCCTCCAGCACGTCGATGACCGCTATGCTGCCGCCGGTGAAGACCCAGTCGGCGCTGTAGCCGGTGACGGCGCTGACCACGATCTGCGTGCCGTCGGGCGACCAGTCGGGGTGGGTCACCGAGGCCGGGAAGGGCACGCTGCCCAAGGAGGCCCAGCCGCTGGTCTCGAAGAGGGTCAGGGTGCCCGCGTAGGAGGCCACCAGCCGCTCGCTGTCCGGAGACCAGGCCTTGAAGTTGCCGTACAGATCGTCGCCGTAGGCGACCAGGTCGGCGCGGTCGGCGTCCTTGATGCCCAGCCGGCCGTTGCCCCCGTCGTAGGTGAAGGCCACCCGGCCGTCGTTGCTGATGGCGTGGCAGGCCATGCAGTAGCCGGTCTCGGACATCACCAGGTAGGGCTCGGCCGGCGATCCGTAGGGGATCTCCATGAAGCCGGCGGCCGAGGTGCTCCAGTAGACGATGTTGCCCTTGGCGTCGAAGCGGTTGACCCCCAGCGTCCGGGCGGGGGCCTCCACCAGGACCCCCTGCATCAGGGCCGCCAGCTCGACCTGCACGCTGCCGCCGGCGTTGGTGCCGGTGACGGACTGCCAGGTCTCCTCGTCCGCCCGCCACTCCAGCTGGTCGGTGTAGACGGTCAGCTCGGTCAGGGTCGAGGTGAAGCGCAGCCGCCAGGCCTCGGCCGCCTGGCCCTCGGGCGCCTGCCACTGGAAGGTGATCCCCGGCGTGTTGCGCGGCAGGGTGACGCCGTCCTCGGGGTAGAGCCAGAGCTCGGCCGCATCGCCGGGGGTCGCCGCCTCGAAGTCTCGGGGGTCGACCTCGCCCTCGACCCGCTCCTCGCTCCAGCGCACCGTGACGGTCACCTCGTCCTCGACCCCGGCCAGCCGGCCCTTGACCCAGGTGATGCCCCCGCCGGTGGTGGCCGGCTGAAACCAGCCCAGCTCGTCGATGCTGCCGGCGGTCTCGTTGGAGAGCGACCACTCCACCCGCTCGGTGCCGTCCTCGACCGCGCCGTCGTCCCAGGTGATCGTCGCGTTGAACTGCACCCCGTCGCCGCCGCTGGCCCGGGTCAGCACCGTGAAGTCCTCGCCCGGGGCGAGCTCGACGCCGGTCACCGCCCGGTCCGGAGGGAGCTGGACGAGGGGCGGGTTGCAGGCGAGCGCGAGGAGCAGCAGCATCGGGCGATCCTACCACGACGAGGCTCTGCTACACTCGGCCCATGCTCCTGCCCCTGCTGCTCCTGGCCTGCACCGACTACGACCTGACCGAGGTCGGGGTCATCGACGAGTTCGAGCAGGGCGGGGTCGAGACCCGCAGCGACGTGCTGCTGGTGATCGACGACTCCGCCTCGATGGCCGAGGAGCAGGCCCGCCTGCTGGCCAGCTTCGAGACCCTGCTGCTCGTGCTGGAGACGACCCGCACCGACTTCCAGATGGCCGTCACCACCACCGACGCCGCCGGGGGCGCCACCCTGGGCGGGGTGGTCCTCAACCCCGAGCTGGACGAGCTGGGCGAGCTCTTCCTCGACGCGATCGCCGTCGGCAGCGAGGGCAACCGCACCGAGCAGGGGCTGCACCAGGCCTTGCTGGTGGTCAACCCCGCCACCAACCCCGGCTTCTTGCGCGACGGCGCCGATCTGCACCTGCTCATCGTCAGCGACGAGGACGATCAGAGCCAGTACGAGGTCGACTTCTACCTGCACGAGCTGCAGACCCTGGCCGGGGCCGACCGGGTCACGGTCCACGCGATCGTCGGCGACCTGCCCGCCGGCTGCGTCTCGGGCACCAGCGCCGCCGACGGGGGCCCCCGCTACCTCGAAGCGGCCGAGCGGACCGGCGGGCTCTCCGGCTCGGTCTGCGCCGAGGACTACTCGCCCCTGCTGGAGCGGGTCGGCCTGCAGGCGGCCGAGTGGAACGACCGCTTCCCGCTCTCCCGCATCCCGCTGCTGGACAGCCTCGAGGTCCGCGTCGACGGCGTGCTCATCCCCGCCCGCGAGCAGGATGGCTGGAGCTGGTCGCCCGGCGACAACGCCATCGTCTTCGTCGGCCGCGCCATCCCCCGGCCCGGGATGGAGATCCTCGCCACCTACCAGCCCGACCTGGGCGAGGTTCAGTAGACCCTCCCGCATGGCGCACCCAGACATCCAGCACGCCCGCACCCTGCCGAGCGAACTGTACACCGAGCCGGCCGCCTTCGCGCGCCTCTCCCGCGCCCTGGATCACCAGTGGCACTGGCTCGGCCCCGACGACCTGCCCGAGGGCTCTGTTCGTCCGTACGAGCTGGGCCAGACCCCGCTGCTGCTCAGCCGCGAGGGGGGCCAGCTCCGCCTGCTCTCCAATGTCTGTACGCACCGCGGCATGATCCTCGTCCAGGAGGAGGGCCCGGCGCGCGGCCTACGCTGCGGCTACCACGGGCGACGCTTCGGCCTGGACGGTTGCCTGAAAGCAGGCCCCACCATGGCCGGCCCCGACCCCACCGACGATCTGCCGGCTGCCGGGCTGGCCGCCCTGGGACCGATGCTCTTCGGCAGCGTCCTGCCCCGTCGGAGCTTTGCCGAGGTGCTGGGCCCCGTCCAGGACCGCCTCCGCGGCCTGCCCTGGGACCAGGGCCGCTGGGATCCCGACTGGGCCCGCGACTTCGAGCTGTCCGCCAGCTTCCTGGCCTGGTGCGACAACTACCTCGAAGGCCTGCACATCCCCTTCGTCCACCCCGGCCTCAGCCGCGCCCTGGACCCGCAGGACTACCGTGTGGTGACCACACCCTGGGCCAGCATCCAGATCGGCACCGCCGCGCCTGGCCAGCCCGCCCTGCGCCTGCCACCGGACCACCCCGACGCCGGGCGCCCGGTGGCCGGCATCTATATCTTCCTGTTCCCCTGCACCGCCCTGAACATCTACCCCTGGGGGGTCTCGGTGAACTCGGTGGTGCCGCTCGGCCCCGAGCGCTGCCGGATCCGCTACCGGGCCTTCGTCTGGGAGGAGCGCCTGCGGGATCGAGGAGCGGGGGCCGATCTGTACGCGGTCGAGGCCGAGGACCAGGCGGTCGTGAGCCAGGTGCAGCGCGGGTTGCGCTCCCGGCTGTACCGCTCGGGGCGATACGCGCCCGCCGAGGAGCAGGCGGTGTTTCACTTCCACCAGAAGGTGGCGGAGATGCTGGCGGAGGAGTAGCCCTCAGCGCCGGTGCGCCCGCAAACCGCGCGGGAGGAGGGCGTTGGTGTCCTGGCCTACCAGCAGCCCTCCCCCTCACTCCACTCCAGGTCGTCGAGCAGCACTCGTCCGGTAGCCGAGATCGGCCGGAGGTGGACCCGCGCGATGCGATCCAGATCCAGCCCCGGGTGCAGGTCGGCCATACGACGCAGCGGGATCCTCCAGGTCTCGAAGACCGACTTGGGCGTCGTCGTTTCCAACCAGTACGGTGTCGGTCGCAGCGCCCCCTGCGGCGAGTCCGACAAGCTCCAACTCCCGACGTCGCCGTCTGCATCTTCAAGCTCAACCTCAAGGTCCAGAGTGGTCGAATCCGGGTTGAGCGGGTCGTCGTGAACGGCCAGCAGTCGTAGCGAGAGCACCGGCGTCTCGCTGAGGTCGGTCTCTCCTACGTCCCACGATACGGACGAGGTGTTGTCGGTCCAAGCCAGCTCCAATGCCATCGTCGTACTGTATAGATGGCGATCTTCGTCGAAGGCCCAGAGCTCCTCGACCGTCTCAAAGCCCTCGTTCGAGCGCGGTGTATCGAGCCCCTTCCCGTCCTCTTCGAACGAATCGATGACCCGAGCGCTCGGGTCGCGCCACTGGCTACGCAGCTCGATCCTGTCGATCCAGGGTGGTGTGGTGTCTCCTCGCCAGGGATCTGCCCCTTCGGTCAGACCTTCGACCGTGAGGGCCAGGAAGGAGATCATCGCCGGTTCGGCGACGATGAGCACCTGCTCGCGGGGCACCTTGGTATGGGTTGTCGTGGCGCTGTCGGTCCAGGAATAGTGGTCGGCGCCTTCCACATAGAGCACGCCCGCTGGTCGCCCGCTGTGCTCGGGGAAGGCGATGGTCTGTCCATACGCCAGGTCGTTTCCGCGCTCCGCCCCTCCGACCAGATGAAGCAGGGGTGGAAGCCCGTCATAGGCGGTGGGGTAAAGGTCATACTCCTCTGTCATATCCGGTCGGGTCGCAAGCATGGCCAGCGCGGCAACCCGGTAGGGTCCATCAGGATCCATCGGCCGTCAGGACTGCGCCAGCCGCAGGACCGAGCCCCCTCCGTGCGAGTGTCCTCCCAAGGCGATGCGATCCAGGTCCAGCGTCCCCTCCCACTCGCCTCCGGCCTCTTCTTCCCAGGACATCAGCAGCTCGAGGGCACGCTCCGCCAGCCAGGGGTGGCTGTCGTACCAGCCACCTTCGGTGGTGTTCCAATCGCCCTCATCGTGTTCCGGCGCGATGATCACCCACCCACGACTGGCCAGTGTCTGAACGAACCATTCGTACTGATCGGGAGCGGCACCGTAGGCGTGCATGAAGATCAGTACGGGATAGGGGCCGCCCGAGGCGTCCACAGGTCCGTCCAGCCCCGCGACGGTCGCTGGGTAGGTAATACGGACGTACAGGGGGAGCAGATCTCCGCGGAACTCGAGGGTCCCAGTGTGAATTCGCGTACCGGACAGGTAGGGCCCCGGGAGGGTCCAGTCCGGGCTTTGGGGCCAGACGTCGGCGCACACCGCCCTCACGGTGCCCCCGTCGCCCGTGGTCGTACCCCCGTCGCCCGTGGTCGTACCCCCGCCATCCATGGTCGTGCCACCGTCGCCGGTGGCGGTGCCCCCGCCATCCATGGTGGTGTCTGACCCTGGGCCATCGGGCGCCGCGCATCCCACAAGAAGAAATGGGAACAGGCGAACGAGGAGCGCGAGCGGCATGGACGGCCTCCGTGGCCATGGTAGCAGCTCCGCGCGGAGGCTCCGGCATGAACAACACCAGCGTAGAGTCCTTTCTGGCCGAGGGCTGCGGCCGCTGCGACAAGTTCCAGACCCCCCAGTGCAAGGTCCACCGCTGGAACGCCGAGCTGCTGGCGCTGCGCGCCCTGCTGCGGGAGACGGGGCTGGTGGAGGAGATGAAGTGGGGCTCCCCCTGCTACACCTGGCAGGGCCACAACATCCTGATGCTCTCGGTGCTCAAGGACTGCGCCGTCGTGGGCTTCTTCCGCGGCGCCCTGCTGGTGGACGAAGGGGGCCTGCTGCGGGCGCCCGGACCCAACTCGCAGGCGGCGCGGCAGCTGGTCTTCACCTCGCTGTCGCAGGTGAGGCAGCAGGCGGACCCGCTCCGGGCCTTCATCGGGCAGGCGGTCGAGCTGGCGCGCTCAGGCAGGAAGATCGAGTTCGCGCGCGCGCCCGAGCCGGTGCCCGACGAGCTGCAGGAGCGCCTCGAGCTCGACCCCGCCCTGGCCGAGGCCTGGGCCGCCCTCACCCCGGGCCGCCAGCGCAGCCATGTGCTGCACATCTCCGGGGCGAAGCAGGCGGCCACCCGGGTCACGCGGGTGGAGAAGTGCGCCCCGCTGATCCTGGCTGGGCGGGGCTTGCACGATCGCTGAGCGAGGCGCCCATCCCGGGGGCGCCCCGGCGCCAAGGGCGACTACGCCCGCGCCAGCTCCCAGACCTCGACCTGCTCCCTCGTCTTGCGCGGCTGCCCCGCGGGCGTCGGGCTGGGCCGCACCTTGCGGTTGAGCTTCTGGACCAGCCGCAGCCTGCCCCGCTCCAGCTCGGCCAGGATGGGGTGCGGCAGGTCCGGGCGAGAGAGCTGCAGGACGGTGGAGAAGACCAGGACGATGCGGCCCGCGGGCGAGAGGCGGAGGAGGGCCTGGTCGAAGAAGCGCTCGAAGAGGCCCTCCTCGAAGATCAGCGCGCTGTCCAGCAGGCCCTCGACCTTGCCCTGCTGCCAGGGCGGGTTGAAGACGATCAGATCGGCCGCGGACCGGTCGGTCCCGAACAGATCGCCGTGCAGCAGCTCGATCGGCGGCGGCTCGGGCAGGCGCTCGCGCTGCCGGGCGACGCTCTCGATGGCGTTGGGGTTGATGTCGGTGGCCAGCACGCTGCCGAAGCCCGCGCGGCAGAGCATCAGCGCCAGGACCCCGCTGCCCGTGCCGACATCGACCGCCCGCCGCCGGGCCCCGCCGTACTGGCTGAGCCAGGTGGCGAAGAGCTCGAGGTGCTCGGTCCGGTTGGGCGCGTAGACGCCGTAGTAGGGGTGGAGCCGGTAGCCCAGCACCGAGACGGCGACGCCGTTCTGGTAGCGCTCCCAGGCGCCGTGCAGCTCCTGGACCTGGGCGAAGGGCAGGAAGAAGCGCGGCTGGCCGGGGTAGAGCTCGGACAGGAGGCCGTTGGGGCGGCCACCGGAGAGGGCCAGCCGGTGCTTCTCGATCGGGGCGAGCAGGCGCATGGCGACCGCGCGGGCGGCCCGCTTGTGGGCCCGGCGCTCGTCGTGGGAGGCGTCGGGGTCCGGCTCGCCCAGCTCGGCGGCGAGCACGGCCAGGATCTCCGCGCCGGTGCTGTAGCGGTCGGTGACCAGCAAGAGCTCGCCCTCACGCAGGCGAGCGGCGGCCCATGCCGGGGGGGTGTTCAGGTCCACCGGCCGCGCGGAGTGCCGGATGATGGGCTCGGGCCGGTGCAGGGGGGTCTTGGGG
>ERZ761602.2162-NODE-2162-length-32115-cov-4.530225_pt1 | contig 32115 bp, 23 predicted proteins | sample MGYA00512165_ERZ761602 | MGnify/ENA primary metagenome ERZ761602 (study PRJEB28899, sample SAMN02445085) | bioreactor sludge metagenome | biome: EBPR sludge; isolation source: Thorneside wastewater treatment plant | place: Australia: Brisbane, Thorneside...
GGAGGGTGGGGTCTTCGACGTCGAACATTTCGGGACGATGGCACGCGGGTGTGACATCGATCGCCCTCCGATTCACGTGGCGTTCATTGGATGAAAGTCCGATTCGTGCTCGCGATCATTTGTCGAATGATCGATGTGTGCGTCGGTGGCGGCAGCGGCAAGGTCTCGGCTGCCTGTCGCCGATGGAGAGCTTCCGGCCAGATGATGTGCTCGAAGGATGGATGGGGACTCGGAGACGAAGCTTCTCGGTCGGCCGGGTCAGCGGCCGACGAAGCATCTGTCCCGTGTCGCGCCCGACGCGATGCGAACCTCTCAACCCTCACTCAGCGCCGCTCGTGCCGCGTCCCGCAACCCATCGAACCCCACCTCGGCCGCCCCGAGCTTCCGCAGCGACGACAGCCCGATGGACGCTTGCGCTCCGACGTTCGCGTCGAGCGTGCGGGTCGCGAGGACGAAGAATCGCCATTGAGCGAGGTCGAGGGGATCGAGGCGGGTCGGATCCTTCTCGGCGAGGAGCGCGAAGACGTAGGCGTCGGCTTGGCGTCGGACGTCGTGGGAGTAGCCGTGCTCGCTCGTCCACGCGCGGGTGGGGGCGATGTCGAAGGTGGGCGTCGAGAGCTTGGACTGCGCCCAGCTCTGGACGTAAGCGGAGGACTTCACCTCGAGGGCGCGGTCTTCGAACGTGAGGTCGTGTGCCGCCCACTCCTCGCGGAGGTGCAGGTCGAGGCCGAGCGCGCGCGCGACGAGCCACTCGGCGTAGACGCCGCGGAGGGTGTTGCTCGCGAGGTCGGAGAAGGCCCAGGACCAGAAGTCGGCGATGGAGGCGCGAGGGTCGGCGTCGGACCCGACGGGCTCGGCTCCGTGGAGCTTCTTGGGGACGTGTCGGGGGAGGGGAGGAGGGCGCGTCATGGTCTGCTGCCGTCACGGGGAGCGAGCGAGCGAGCGGGTCGGAGGCTCGCCATGCGGGCCGATGGTACGGCGAGACTGGCGATCAGACTGGGGACCGAGCGACGGAACGCATCAGGTCGATCCGAGCGGGGGCTCGAACGGCTTTGCTCTCCGAGTCATCGGCACATGGCCTGCCTCGCTCGCCGTGACCGATCTGGATCCGGTCATCTTCGCCAACCCCCGAGGGCAGCCCAGTCCTGAAACTCGTGGAGCGGGTCGCAGATTGCATGAAGCCCCGTTCGACCACGATTGCCGATCTGGATCCCGTGGAAGCGCGTGCCCTCTTCGCGAGCGCGTTGGACGGATCGCACGAGCGCGTCGGGGGCGGGCCACTCGCCGTCGCTGACGAACACGACGTCGGCCTTGCGCCACTCGTGCTCCCGAAGTCGCGCGAGTACCCTCGTCATCACGCCGGTCTCGTCGTTGCCGCCGCCGAAGGAGCGGCCGAGGAACGACAAGAGGCGTCCGATCCCGTCCGGCGAGAGGTCCAACTCCTGCTCCCGAATCTGACCGGGGCCGCTGTAGGCGTAGACGAAGCAGCGCCGCTTCTCGGCGTGGGCGGTCCGAGCGGCCTCCAGGACGATCGCCTTGGCGACCTGCTCCGGAAGCCCGTGCATCGAGCCGGAGGTGTCGATGATGGCGAGAATGGGGCCACGCTCGGGGCGCGGTCGCTTCCCTTCAGTCTCGATCGTGTCCTCGCGCTCGGTCCACGTGCGCTCGACCGTGACGCCTTCGACTCGGTAGGTGAGCAGCGCGCGTTCGGCACGTCGCGCGTGCCACACGAGCCGCAGCTTTGGGTGGCCGAGCATCGACGCCTCGATCGGCAGCATTCTCGCGATCTCTCCGCTTCGCTCGATGCCGCGTGTCTCGGCGGGCACGTGCGGGCTGCGGATCTCGAGTCGCTCCTCTTCCAGCCGACGTACCGGGACGAGGAGCTTCTCTGCGACTGAATCGCCGGAGTCCGTGGCGTGGAGCCGTCCCAGTGCGCGCACGATCTCGCGGAGCTGCGGCAGCTTCTCGACGAGCTCCCGCAGCCGCAGAAGGTTGAACCATCCGACGTCGCGGAGGACGCCGAGTGACATGTCCCAGCCGCGGCCCAGCATCTCCCCGAGGTCTCCGAAGACGTCGGCGATCTCGGCCCACACGCGAGCGCGTTCGTTCCAGGTCGCGACGACTTCGGCGTCCGCGTCGCGGCTGCGCGTTGCGACCTCGCGCTCGGCCAGGTCGCAAAGCCGCTCGAGTGTGGCTTCGTCCAGCCGGACCTCGCGAGGCGCGCGCTTCTTCCGGCGAGCCCGCACGGCTTCCGTTTCGGTCTGACGGACTCGCTCGAGCTCCGCGAGCTCTCGCAGTCGCGAGGCCACCTCGGACCGAAGGTCCGCGTGCTGACGCGTGAAGGCGTTCAGGATGTCGACCGCCAGCGTCTCGACGAGCTCGCGCTGGTCCTTGCAGAAGCGCGCCAACCCCATCGACTCGAGCGCTCGTCGCACCGGCACGTCGATCGGCGACCCAGGCCACGTGCCCGGCTCCGGGAGGCGCCCTCGCAGCAACGCGTCGTGCCAGCGGCGGGTGCCTGCGACGCGCTCGTCCAAGCTGCCCAACGGGAGCGTGACCACGAGCGGGAGCAAGCTCGCTGGACACTCGTCGAGAAACGAGTAGCGGCGCTCGAGCGCGTCGGCCTCGAATCCGGCGGGCATCATCGACCTCGCTCCGACGGGAGCGCCTCGAAGCCTCGAAGCAGCACCGAGATCCGGTGTTGGAGGGTCGTGACGGTCTGCTTCGTCGTCTCGAGACTCTCCGCGGCGGGCTTCGCGAACTCGGGCGTGACCCAGAGGTGGTCGCGGATGTCGGACTCCAGCGTGTCGATGTGCTTCCGGAGCTTGTCTTGGTAATCGGCGACGTCGCGTCGGAGACCCTTCAGCTCGCCGAGTCGGCCCTCGATGTAGAAGCGACTGTGCCGGGTGGGCTCCATTGCCGCGGGAAGATCGACATCTTCCATGAGCCAGTTGTTCGGATCTGCAAGATACGTGTCTCGTCCAGACCAGTGTGCGAATTGAGATCCGCCTCCATGGTGTGGATCACGGATGTAGAGGGAGTCGAGCTCGTCCCTCGTGTAGCCTCGTGCCTTGTTCGAACGGTCTCGAATCGCCGAGCCGTGGTACCCGCTCACGGAGTTGGCCGGCGCCAGGAAGAGAGGCTCGTCGTCGCGCCACTTCTGCGCCCTGCCCCTCGTGTCCGTGGTGAGCTCTCCCGTGGCCGGCCGGTAGAGATGGCGCCCCTGCTCGTCGCGCATCTGGGATCGGCTCTCCTGGTCCGCCTTCAGGCACGCTTCGAAGGAGACCACGAGGCTCGTGAGGCGCGAGGGATCCATGGCGGAGGAAGCCCCGACGCGCGCCGAGTACCACTCGAAGACCTTCTCCCTCGATTCGGGCGAGTCCCAGAGGCAGTGCTGCAACAGCCAGCAGTCCCAGATCGACACGCGGCTCCGGCCACTCGTGACCGCCGACACTTGGAGCAGCTTCACGACCTTGCGCCACCGGCGGTCGGACACCTCGATCTTCTCGGCGGTGCACCAGTCGCGCAGCGCGCACAGCAGCGTCACGACATCCTCGGGCACCTCCACGGCCTCCGCTGCTTCTCGCACGGCGAGGAGCTCGTCGTCGCGGAGCTGTAGGTGTCGCGGAACCTGGGGAGTCGACTGACCGCGGAGATCCAAGAGCTGCGGGAAGGCCTCCTTCGTCACCGGCCCGACGTGGAGCCGGAGCAGGAAGCGGTCGAAGAGCGCGTCGAGCTCCTCACCCTCCGGCAGCTCGTTGCTCGCGCCGATCACAGCGACCAACGGTGTCTTGGTTCGGACGGCACCGTTGTCGAACTCACGCTCGTTCAACAGTGTCAGGAGGGCGTTGAGGATCGCGCTGTTGGCCTTGAAGATCTCGTCCAAGAAGGCGATGGAGGCGGACGGGAGATACGCGTCGGTGAGCCGTTCGTATCGGTCCTCCTCGAGCCCTTTGATCGACAGGGGACCGAAGAGCTCGTCGGGCACGGTGAAGCGTGTCAGGAGCCGCTCGAAGTAGGTGGAGCCGTCGAAGGCGAGGTGGAGACGGCGAGCGATCAGGCTCTTCGCCGTCCCGGGCGGCCCGAGCATCAGCAGGTGCTCGCCGGCCAGCGAGGCGAGCAAGGCGAGGCGGACCGCGACGTCGCGCTCCACGAGTCCCTCGGTCAGCGTCTGCCTCAGCGTGCGCAGCTTCTCGACGAAGTCCGCAGTCTTCGTCGGTTCCATGGAAGTCGGATCGCTCTCTGGATTCATCATCGATGCCTCTCGTTCAAACGTGGTTGCGAGCGTGGTCACGACGACGTCGGTCATGACCACGGTCGTGGGTCGGAAGACACGCGGGGCGCCGGTGCGTCGGGCCCGGTGCGCTGCGGGCCGCGCTTGCGCTGATTCGTGGGCGTCGGGCGACCGCGTCCGCCCCACGACGAGCTCACGGCAAGACGGACAGGGCGCGCCGTGCGCCGCCCCATTCGTACATCCCACCTCGAGCGACGAGCTTGTCGTGCGCGAAGCCCACGGATTCGAGCGAGGCTCGGGGACCGTGCTCGAGGATCGAGAGACCGATGCGGTGCCGCCCACCGGTGTCGCCGTAGAAGCGACCCATCGGATCGATCATCGCGTACGAATCGGTCATGGAGGCGTTGTCCTCGGGAACGACGGGGACACCGAGCGGCTCGAGATGTCGATGACGCGCGACGAACTGCTGAAACGCCTCGGTCTCGATCAGGAGGGGCTCGATCGACCCGTCGTTCTGACCGACGACGCGGAGGGCCTGGAAGACCTTCCAACGCTGGGGTCGGATCTCGAGCAGTAGAGAGCTCATGTCCTCGTCGACGTTCACGCGGGTGACGACGGTGTTGAGTTTCACGCCCGCACGGAGGCTCCGGGCGCGTCGCGCGAGGCGCACCACGCGTGCCACGTAGCCATCGCCACCTCGGCCGACCTTGGCGTTGCCCTCGTCCGAGGCGGAGTCCACGGAGAGGCCGACCCAATCGAGCAACGCGCCCGCAGGTGAAGCGAGCAGCCCATCGAGTCGTGCGCCGTTGCTCACGATGCTCGTGACGAAGCCGATCTCGTGTGCGTGGACGATCAGCTCGCCGATGCTCGGGTGGAGGGTCGGTTCTCCTCCGACGAAGTTCATCTTCTCGCCGCCAGCCTCGCGGACCGCGCGCAGGACCGCGCGTGCGTCGTCGGTGGAGAGTCGATCGCGCGTCTCTCGGAACGTCGCGAAGCAGTAGCGACATCGCGCGTTGCAGGCGCGGAGGACGTGGAAGTTGATCGCTTTCGGGAACGCGTGATTCGGAGACATTTCGTGGGTCCTTCTTGGCGAGCGGACAGGTCGGATCGCGCGCGTCTGCACATGCGCGTGCGTCGCGAAGCACCGGTCGGCGGTCGAGGGGAGCCGTGCGCGCGCCAACGGCTCGCGTGCGTGGACGCGCGCAACGGCGCCGTGCCGGCGATGAGGAGAGAGTGGGAGGACGGGTGGTCAGCCCGCGCGGTAGGCCTGCGTGGCCTCGGCGGTCGCGGCTTCTTCGTCGCCACCGTGCGTGCTGCGCAGCGTCTCGAGGGCGCGCGCGAGGTAGCGCTTCACGGTGGCGAGGCTGACGCCGAGGGCTTCGGCGGTCTCTTCGAGGGAGAGCTCTTCGCCGTAGCGGAGCTCGAACGCGGACTGTTGATCGACGGGGAGCAGGCGCAACGCTTCGAGGAGCTTCTGGCGGCGGTCGAGCTTCGCGCCGAGGGAGGTCGCGAACGAGCCGACGGCGTGGATGGAGCTGTCGAAGCTCGCCGCGGGGCGCTTCTTCTCCAGGTACTTGAGGAGCTGGAGACGCGCGATGCCCCAGAGGTAGTGGCGCGGGCGTTCGAGCGTCTCCGTGCCCGACTTCTCGAGGAAGGCCACGAGCGTCTGCTGCACGAGGTCGTAGCAGTCGGGCTCGACGGTCTTGCTGCGGAAGAAGCGCTTGAGCTTCGGCCACTCGGCGCGGACGAGGGCTTGGAGCTCGGGGGAGGCGGCGTTCGGGGTCGTCATGGCGGGCTCAGAAGAGGAGTCCGGCGAGCGGGGTCGAACGGCTCACGGGTCGAGAAGATTTCGTTCGGGGGGCGGCGAGGTGACGACCCCGGCCGCTTGAAGCCCGACGCCGTTGCTCTGTAGCTGCATGAAGGTTCCGCGGGTCTCCGGTGTGACCTGCACGGTGAAGACGTAGCGTCCGCGCGTGCGCTCCGCGTCCGCGAGATGCGCGTGGAACGTGGCCCACCACGTGTTCAAGGCGTCTCGGGAGAGCGACACACGGACCTCTGCGGTCGTCTGTTCAACCCATGCCGATTGGCCGTTCGGACGAATCATTCTCGTCTTCACGAGCGTACCGAGCGCGAAGCAGCTCGAGTCCGTTCGGCATCGAACCTCGTGGATCGTCAGATCGTAGTCCGCCTTCCAACCGACCAACGAGTCCTCGTGCGGGTCGCTGGGGGCGTGGTTGGTGACCTCGGTTCGAAGCTTCCACGTCCCTTGCGCGGGATGCGTCGTAGCGGGCATCGCGGTCAGCGAGTCCGCCCACTGAATCACGGTTTCTCTCGTGCTCGAGAAACCCACGAGATACACGAGGAACGCCGCCACGAAGACGTAGCGCAGCCACGGCGTTCGACGGTCACGGAGCGCGTCGACCAGGTCCGAGAGCGAAGGCCGCTTCGCCGGGCTCGGCGAAAGGGCGGCTGAGAGATGGTTCTCCAGCGCGGGAGGCAGCGATGCCAGCACGGACCGAACTCCGCGTGTGCTCATCGGCAGCGCCCCCGTGAGCAGCTCCACGCAGACGCGCGCGAACGCGTACACGTCGCTCGCCGGAGTCGCTTCCCCGCGGTGCTGCTCCGGCGCCATGTAGGACGCGGTGCCGGCGATCGTGAGCATCGGATCGCCGTCGGCGCGCTCGCCGCCGCTGGCCAGTCCGAAGTCCACCACGCGGGCCCGACCGGCGTTGTCGAGCATCACGTTCTCGGGCTTGAAGTCGCGGTGCACGAGCCCGCTCGCGTGCGCGGCGACGAGGCCCGCGCCGGCTTCGCGCAGCACGCGACGAACGTCGGCGTCCGAACGATCCTTCGTCTCGATCCAGCGACGCAGCGACTCTCCTTCGATCAGCTCCATCGAGAGGTAGGTGCACGGAAGCGTGTCTCCGTCGGTGTGCAGGGTTCCCTCACCGACGTCGAAGACGCGGAGCACGTGGGGATGGTCGAGCTTCGCGAGCGCGCGGCCTTCGCGCACGATCCGCTCCGAAGGCTCCGCGTAGAGCTTGAGCGCGACGGGTCGATGAAGCCGATCGTCGAGCGCCTCGACCACGACACCGCTCGCGCCGCGCCCGAGGATGCGGCGGATCAGGTAGCGCCCGTCGACCGTCGGTGGCGTCGATCCGGTGAGCGCGGCCAGCGAGAGAGACGCGCCGATGCGGCTCTCGAGATCGCGAAGGGACGCACGGAAAGCTTCGGTCGGGGCTTCGGGCGCGGGACGAGGCGGGGTGGGCTGCGTAGGGGTGGGCTGCGCAGGTGTGCTCTGTCTCGGGAAGAACCACTCCACCCCACGCTCGAACTTGCGCCAGTAGTCATCCTTCCTCGACATGATCAGCTCGACACTTCCGTGCAGATCACACGAGCGAGTGGGCCGAACAGGAGCTCGGAGCCGGTCGCGTGAGCGGTCATGGTGGATGACAGACGGGGAGCTCGTCGCGCTCCAACGACATCTGGTGAGGGTTCGAGCTGCGAGAGTACCGAAGACGTCACGGCGAGCGAAGCGACATCAACCCCGTAACCGACGAGGCGGAGCCGCACGCGGACAAAGCTCGCAACCAATACGGCGGATTCACACGCGGACGAACCCCCACAACCGACGCGGCGGATCCACGCGGACAACGCCGACGGCTCGACTGTGGCCCGCGTCGAGTCTGCGTCGGACGCGGGACGGCGAGTCACGCCTTCGCGCCGCCCACTCGCCCGTACCGGCCTTCTCGTGCTCTCGAACGTGCTCGAGCGCCGAGGTCGCTTGCGATGTACGTCTCGCCGATGCGACGCGATGCTCGATGTGAGAGCGTGCGCGGATGGGCATCGATCTCTACACGACGACGTTGGCGACTCGGCTCTCGACGTTGAGACCGCACGCGTTGGATTACGTCGTCGACCCGACGGGGTGGGCGTTGTGGGGCGCGTCGCGTTTGGGTCGCGTGCTCACTCGGCACGACTACGTCGACGTCGAGGAGGAGGAGCTGGACCGGAGTCGCGGTGTCGATGCGGCGCGCGCGTGGCTCGCGATGCTCGCGCAGACGGAGCCCGCCCTCGTCGACCATTCGAGCACGCTTCTGGACGCAGAAGAGGACGACGACGGGTTCTTCGACCGGCTCGATACGATCGGACTCGGGCAGGTGCTCGAGCTCGCTCGCGCGGTCCAGCAGGGCATCGAGCTTCCCGAGGACTCGGACGAGCTCTTGCCGCTCGCGAACGCCGCGCCGCGAGTCTCACGTGCCGAGGGGCCGATGTCGGCGTTGCTCCTGGCCGACGCCTACGACGTGCTCTGGATGCCCGTGCCGATGCGCTTCGCGTGGGACGGTCCGATGGGCGCTGTCGCGTCGACTCACCAACTGCGCGCCGACCTCGAGCGGCTTCCACCCGTGCTGCGCACCGACGGGCCGCCCACGAACGACGCCTGGCTCCGCGCATGGAGTGTGGTCGACGCGTTCTACGGAGCCCTCGAGTCGGCCGGGGACACGCACTGTGTCGCGCTCTCCGCGTGAGCAGCGATCGAGCGCCGAACGACTGAACGTTGGCGAGGCCCATCGAGACGCCGGTCTTGACATCCCACGCGCGCTCGCACAGATTTCGCGTCCGCTCGCGGGTATAGCTCAGTTGGTAGAGCGTCAGCTTCCCAAGCTGAATGTCGCCGGTTCGAATCCGGTTGCCCGCTCCGAGGATTCGCTAACAATTACGGCCGGTTGGACGACGAGTCCTCCCGGCCGTCTTCGCGTCCAGAGGCCGAAACAGGGACCCGGTCCCTGCCAGGTCCCTGTTTGAGATCCGCGGAGGTCCCTGCCGACCCCTCGCGACGCCCCGAAACAGTTTCCCAAACGCGCCCGAGCGCGACGCGTTTCTCTTCCACGTCCACGTGGCTGTAATGCTCGGACATGGCCACGGTCGTGTGCCCCGTGATGGCCCGTTGCACCTCGCCGGAGGCGACGCGGCGCAACAGGTCGTTGAGCGTGTATCGGAACCAGTGCGCGCTCGGGACACGTCCCTTTCCATCCACGAGCCGACCACGGTCGTCGTAGATCCCCTCCGCGAGCCCGGCGCGCACGGAGGCGGCCAAGAGCGCGTCGCGGATCGTCGACGGCTGCATGTGGGTGCCCGCTCGGGACGGGAACACGAGCGTGTCGTTGCGCAGCGGCGCGGGAGCCACTGCGCGCTGCATCTCGTCGCGTCGCGCCTGCAGCACGAGCGCGAGCTCCTCCGTCATCGCCAGCGTCCGACGGTGCCCCGTCTTCGTGGTGTCGACGACACCGTCGTACTGCGCCTTCTCGATCCGAAGCGTGCGCGCGTCGAAGTCGAGGTCGGCCCAGGTCAGCGCGCTCACCGCACCCCAACGCGCGCCGGTCGATGCGAGCGTGAGGATCAACGCGTAGTACTTCGGCGCGACCTCGCGCGCGGCGTCGAGCAACGCTGCCAGCTCCGTCGCGGAGAGCACCTTCGCGCCAGAGCTGCGCTTCTCCGGCAGCGCGCGGATGCGCTGCGTCGGATCCTGAATGTCCAGCTCCGCCGCAGCGTCGCGGAACATCGCGCGCAAGACGCGGAACGCGGAGTTCTTCGAGGCGTTCACCCCGGGCACCGCGTTGCGCCACGCGAGCACCTCTGCGCGATCGATCGAGTCGAGCGCGCGCGATCCGAAGACCGGAAGCACCCGCGCATCGAAGACCCAAGCGTAATGATCACGAGTGCTCTTCTTCAGCGTCGGCAGCTTCGAAGGCAGCCACGAGTCGACCACATACGCCTCGAGCGTCGGGATCGGTCGTCGCTTCCCCTGCAGCGCCTTCACCAGACGCGACACGTCGGCGGCGCCGAGGTCGAGCCCCTGCGCCACCAGCAGCGCCGGAAGCAGCGCCTCCACCTCGCGCGTCGACGACGCGGGTGGCGATCCCGACGTTGCCGGCATCGCTGCCAGCATCCGCGCCTGCGCCCGCGTCGTCGCGTGCGCCGAAGTCGCCGACACCTCGGGCGGACGAACCGCGGCCGACGCGCTCGGCGATGCCTTCGTCGAAAGCGTCGGGGTCGACGCCTCCTCGCGAGCCCTCGGCTCGCCGAGGATCAGCGCGTCGCGCAGGCGACTCGCTTCCTCCGCGGACTTCGCGTGCACCGTACGTTGCACGTCCACCATCCGCCCCGTGTGGATCTCCATGCGCTGAACTCGGAGCCGGTACCGCCCGTCCCCGATCCGCTGCACGCCCGGAAAGCGCGTGCTCTTCGCGCGTTGTCGTTGCCCCATCGAAAACCTCGTCGTCGTCGATGTCTCGGGGCGTCGCACGCCCCCGAATGTAGCTCGAGGAAGGCCGCCCGCGGAGCTGCGCCTCGAGCGTCTCGGGGAAAAAGAGCGCGACGCCTCGCGGCCCACGTCCGTCCGGCACCAGGACCCCGCGATGGACCCGCGATCGCACCGAGCCCTCGGAGATCCCCAAGAAGCGCGCCGCCGCGCGCACGTCGAGCCGCCCCCCGTAGCGCTCGGGCGACGCATGACTGAAGGCCCGCTCGCTGGCGCCCGACGCCTCGAAAACTCGCTGGCTCGCGGCTCCGCCAAGTCGGAGGGAGGGATGTGCGTCGACCGCACGCTCTCGCGGTGTGGCCACAAGCGCCTGAGGTCCGATCGTCTGGGGGGTGCCGTCGCTCGGGCTCGAGGCGGTCGCGGCTACGTGGTCCCCGCGCTCCAGCGCCTCGTACAGCGCCTCGTACACCCGGTCGAGCACCTCCTCGAGCGCGACGAGCACGGGGGGCACCGGACAGCACGGCTCGCGCGCGTACTCGACCGACGCGATCGCGCGCCCGCAGTTTGCGCAGTGTCCCGCGGGCGTGTCGCGCACGAAGATATCGATGGCCCGAAGCAGGTCGACGTAGATCGGAGGAGCCATGGGCCCCCAACCATGGGTCCGACTGGCGGCGGCGAATCTGTAGGAAATCGACGCTACGGCGCGTCCCACGACTCGATGCGATCGCGCCACGCGATGGTCTGCTTCGTCAGCCCGCCGAAGCGCTCGATCCCCGCCGCCCCCGCGAGCAGCGCGAACGTCGCGGGCTTGTGCGGCGCGCCCCAATGTTCGAGCCACATCCGCGCTGCGCGATAGAACGCCTGCAGCTCGTCCTTGCCCGCCGATGGCCCCGCGAGCCGCGTCGCGCCGCGCACCGCCGTCGCCTTCCCGACGAGCTCCTCCACCGCGCTCAGCTCCTCGGCGCGGCTTCCGTCGCGCAGCCACGCGTGCGCGTCGTACCCCGCGACCGCGAGCGACAGCGCGGGAATCGCGGGCCCGCCCGCAAGCTCGAGGCCCCGCCGGATCCCCTCGGCGGTGAGCAGCCCCTCCTCGACCCAACGCGGCGCAGGCTCCACCGCGATCTTCGAGCGCTGCACCCCATTCGCCACCCGCCGCAGCCGAGTCCCGAAGCTCCGCCCCACGAACACGAGCGCCGCCATCGCCCGCGGCCACGCGTAGTCCGCCCACGCCACCCGGCCCGTGAGTCGCTCGTACTCCTCCGCCGCGTTCTCGCTCGTGATGCGCCGTGCACCCATCCGGACAGCGTGGCGAGCTCGAAACGCGTCCGCCAGCTCGTCGGTGCACGCTCGGTTGCCGCCTCGGTGCACGGGTCGGTGCACCCATCGGTGGAGCGCCGCGACGCAGCGCGCGACACGTCGTGTACGACCCATGGCGCGTACGACGGACGCCGTCAGCTCGACCGCCGCAGCCGTCGGTAGAGCGTCGTACGGTCGATGCCGAGCGCACGCGCCACGGCCGCCTTGTTCCCGCCGTGTTGGGCGAGCAACGCGCGCAGCTGCATCGCCTCGACGTCCGCGTGCACGCCCGAGACGTCCTCCGGCGCGTGCCACCCCTCGAGCGCGCGCTCGAGGTCCGCCAGGCGGGGCACGGGCTGGCTTGCGCTCGTGCTCGCCCGGAGCACGTGGTCGAGCTGTCGCACGTTGTGCGGCCATGGCTGCCGCGCGAGCAGCTCCAACGACTCCACGTCGAGCTCGATCGAGCTCGGCTCGACCCCGTGGGCACGCGAGAGCAACACACGAATCAAATCGGGAAGATCTTCGGCTCGGTTGGACAAACGTGGAAGCTCGACCTCCGCGTGGCGCAGTCGGTTGTAGAGCGACGCCTCGAAGCGCCCTGCGCGCACCTCCTCGCGCAGCGGCTTCTCCGTCGCCGCGACCACGAGCACGTCGACCCGCTCGGCTCGATCGCTGCCGACCGCGCGCACCTCGCCTTCTTGCAGCGCTCGCTGGAGGGTCGAGAAGAAGCGCGGCGGGAGGCTCCCGATCTCGTCGAGGAAGAGCACACCCCCGTGTGCGCTTCGAAACGCGCCTCTTCGCGGGCGCGCGCCCGTGAAGGCCCCCGCGACCGCCCCGAACATCTCGGCCTCGAAGAGCTCGGCCGGAAGGGCGGCGACGTTGACCGCGACGAACGGTCCCTCCGGCCGCGTGGCTCGGTGGTACGCGCGCGCCACGACCTCTTTCCCGGTGCCGGTCGGGCCGAGCACCAAGAGGCCGAGCTGACGACGCGCCGCGCGCTGAAGCTCACGAATCACCGGCGCGAGCGCGTACCGACCGACCAGCCCGTGGAACGGCTGCACGATCGGTTCGTCGATCTCCCAACGCTCACGCACCACGAAGAGCGCGCGCCCCACCCGCACGAGCTGTCCGTCGTGCAGCGCGGTCGCGCTCTCCACCCGCCGGCCGTCGACGTACGTCCCGTTGCGGCTGCCTTCGTCGTGCAGGAGCAGGCTCCCGCGGCTGCGGAGGATCTGCGCGTGCCGCTTCGACGACGCACGGTCGTGCAGCACGATCTCCGCGCGCGCGTCACGCCCGAGCTTCGTCGCGCCGGGGCTCAGCTCGAACACACGTCGCTCGTCCGCGGCAGGTTCCGGATGGAGCTGCACGAGCACCGGTCGATGCGCAGGCGTCTTGCGACGCGCGGCCGGGATGAAGTCACTGGTCGTGCTCTCGAAGCTCATCGCGACGACAGAGTAGAGGATCGAGGAGTGAGATCGGGACGCGCGCTCGGTCGCGCGTCGTCCGTGGGCTCGTCGGAGCTCGGCGCCTCGGAAACATCCGACGAGAGATCCGACGAAGGGCCCACGCGCCTCGCGTCCGCAGGCGCTCTCGCGTCACTCGCCGCGTGCGACACCAGGCCGGAGATCGCGCTCTCCCCCAGCGGAAGCACGTCTTCGGGAAGCGGCCACGTGCCCGTATGGCTCGACAGCGCACCGAACGCGTCCGCGAAGGTGAGAAACGCGACGTGTGCGTGGCGCAGCGTGAGTGGCATCGTCAGCACCATCCACGCGATCGCGAGCGACCACCGCAGCCGCGCGCGCGTGAGCCCGGGCCCCGGCACGTCGAGGCCTTCGAACGCCCACGCCAGGTGCAGCACGTCCCGGTATGCGTGCGCTTCGTCGCGGTACGCACGCTCCAGCGCCTTCGCGACGCGACGCGGGCGTGCCTCGTGGGGCTCGACGACTCCGAGCAGCTCCAACGCGAGCGCCGCCAACGCGCGCTGATCGACCAGCGGCGTCGGGGTCTCCGGGTCGGTGCGCGCGAACCGGTGTCCGTGGCTCGTCAAGCGCGGCGCGGCGGGCTCGAACGACAGCCCGAGGTCCACGAGGTGCGCGGTCACGACCTCGTCGCGTTCGTCGGACTTCACGAGCACGTTCGAGAGCGAGACGTCGCGATGGACGATGCCCTCGCGATGAAGCGCGGACAGCGCCGACGCGAGGTCGCCGAGCACCAGCTCGACCTCCGCGCGGGCCGAGCCGCTCGATTCGTGCGTCGAGTCGCTCGCCCTCGAGGAGCGTGAGCGCGAGGTAGTAGCACCCGTGGAGCTCGCACCAGCCCGCGTCGTAGGCCTGCGGAAGCCGCGGATGAACCACGCGCCGCGACCGCTCGGCCTCACGCACGAAGCGTTCGATCGAGCGCGCATCGCCCGCGAAGACCAGCTTCAGCGCGACCTCGGTGCGTAGCCCCCGATGCCACGCCCGGAAGACCTGCGCGCTCCCGCCCACCCCGAGGCGCTCGCGCAGCTCGTAGCGTCCGGCGACCACCGCCCCGCGGGTCGGGAGCCGAACGCCATGACCCGCGACCTCGACGTCGGACGCGGACGAGTCCGATGGGAACGCGAAAGGATGCGGAGTGAGCTCGGCGGGCATGCGGACCTCGGGGAGAGCGTCGACGTGGCTCGTCGTTGGATCTTCACGTCGCGCGGCCGGCAGACGTGCGGCGGGCGACGTCGAGACGGACGCACGATGCCAGGTCGCGCTGACATCGTCGCGACGGGAGCCGCCGAGCGTGGCGCCACGGTGTGGTGCGAACGCAACGCATCGGCGCCCGCGCCCCCCGCGTTCGGCGGTGGTTCGCGTCGGCACCCGCTTCGCACTGCGCCGCAGCGGGGTCGGCCAGCTCCGCGAGCGACGCGCACACGGCGCGACGTCGGGTGCGAGGGCTCGATCCGCAGGAGGAATCGATGGATCGACGACGATGGTTCTTGGCGAGCGCCCTGATGATGAGCGCGCTCGCGTGCGGAGGAGACGACGACGCGACCGCGTGCGTGCCGGGAGAAACGCTCGCGTGCCTGTGCCCCGGCTCCGTCGCGGGCGTGCAGACCTGCCTCTCCGACGGCTCCAGCTTCGGCACCTGCAACTGCCTTCCGATCCCCACCGACGGCGGCGTTCCCAGCGATGGCGGTCTCCCCTGCGGCGCATCGAGCTGCGCCGGGTGTTGCCTCGGTGGCGTGTGCGTCGCGGGCACCGCAGAGGACGCGTGCGGTGTCGGCGGCACGACCTGCGACGCGTGCGGCGGCAGCGAGCGGTGCACCGCGGGCGCGTGCGAACCCCTCGTGACCCGCTGCGACTCCTCCACCTGCAGCGGATGCTGCTCGGGCTCCACCTGCCTCGGCGGAAGCTCCTCCACCGCGTGCGGGAGCGCCGGCCGCATGTGCGTCGACTGCGGCCCCGATCGCCTCTGCCGCAGCGGAGCCTGCGCGCTCGACCCGGCGTCGCGCTGGGACCTGCGCGTCGTCGACCTCACGGTGCGGACCACCAACACCCTCGGCGAAGCTTGGGACACCCTCGGCGGCGCGCCTGATCCCTTCGTTCAAGCCACTGCGGGCACCAACGTCGGACGCACCGCGACGCGCAGCGACGTCTTCACGGCCACGTACAATCAGACCGTGCTCTCCAACGTACGCGCCGACGCGCTGGCCCCGATGCTCCGCTTCGACGTCTTCGACGAGGACGTCTCGTCGAACGACTTCGTCGGCGCATGCGTCTACACGAACCTCTCCGACGCCACCTTCGGCGGCCCCGTCCAGACCCTCGAGTGCGGCCGCGATGCCGCGACCAGCAACGCAGGCTTCACACTGCGCTGGCAGCTCGTGCGTCACTGAGGACACGAATGCCCCGCTTCGACTCGCGCGTTCGTCGATCGCTCGTGTGCTCGCACGCCGGGCTCACCGAACGTTCGCGTCGCCGCGGTCTGCGACGCGACGCCGTCGACCGCGCCCGCCGTGCTCGACCCGCGTCGTCGCACGCGATCGCCACGCGCCGTCCGGCGATGGAACGATTCGCGCGCCCCACCGCCGCACGAAGCACATGTCGGCGAGGTCTCGCATGACCCGCGCATCGACGACCCCTGCGTCGCCCTTCGCGTGCACACGTTGCGGTGCCGGGTTCGCGGGCCCCTCCGATCTTCCTTGCCCGCTCTGCGGCGGAGCGATCGCGGGACGCGAGCCCGAGCTCCACGTCCCCGACGGACGTCTCGTGCTCGGCGCGCGTCTCGGCGCCGGGCGAGCGACCGAGGTCTTCGAGGCGCGGTGGACGACACACGACGGTGTCGAGCGCGACGTCGCCCTCAAGCGGATCCGCGCCGACCAACGCGCCAACGCGCGCGTCCGCGAGCGCTTCGAGCGCGAGGCCGACCGTCTCGCGATGGCGATCCCCGGTGTCGTCCCTCTCCTCGCGATCGCCGAGACCGACGACGGCGCGCGCGCGCTCGTCCTCCCCCGCTACGACCGAAGCCTCCGCGCCGGCCGCGGTCGACACGAGGTCACCGACGTCGGCGCCACCCTCGCACGCGCGCTGCGTGCGCTGCACGAACGTGAGCTCCTCCATCGCGATCTCCACCCCGCCAACGTCCTCCTCGACCTCCGCGCTCCCCACGCCGGCCCAGCGATCGCGCTGGCCGATCTCGGTCACGCCTGGCGCCGCGGCGAGTCCCCCCTCACTCCCGAAGGCCATGCCGTCGGCACCCGCGGCTACCTCGCCCCCGAAGTCCTCGCGGGCGATCCCGCCACCGCCGCGAGCGACGTCTACTCCCTCGGCGTCGTCCTCTTCGAGCAGCTCGCAGGCGAGCGCCCCTTCGCGTGCCCCGACCCCGACGAAGAGCTTCGCCGCATCACCACCGAGACGGCGTTCCCGCTCGCCTCCTACGAGCGCGCCCACACGGTCTCTCGCGAGCTCGCGAGCCTCGTCGACGCGATGATCGCGCGGTCCCCGGAGGCGAGACCACGCGTGGACGACGTGGTCGCGGCGTTGGGATGAACGCCCCGTCTTCTTCCGCTTCGAGGGTCTCGTCAGCGAAGTGCGTCGAGCACCCGCAGAACGCGAGCCAGCGCTTCTGGCTCCAGCGTCTCCGCGCGCCGTCGAAGCTCCGCGCGGAGCGACTTGGCCGGCACCGCGGAGGGGGTGCCGAACAGGGAGGCGATCTCGACCTCCAAGGCGTCGGCCAACTTCGCGAGCACGCCGATCGTCGGGTTGCGCTTTCCGCGCTCGACCGCCGACAGATGCGTCGCGTGCACCCCCGCAGCGTGGGCCAGCTCCTCGAGCGTCCACCCGCGGTTCCGCCGGAGCTCGCGCACCCGCGCGCCGAGGGGCTGCAGGAGCGCTTGTTCGTCGACGGCCACGAGGCCCCGACGGTCGCCGACCCGCCGCGCCGCCTCCATAGCGCGAACGCATGAATGCGAGCCGTTCACATAGCGTATAAGCACTCCCCAAGGAGGAAGAACATGCGAAAGCGCTGGATCATGGTCCTGACCCTGAGTCTCGGAGGGCTCGCCGCGGTAGCGGTCGCGCAGACCCCGGAAGAGATCCTCGCCGCGTCCTCGGGCGTCGGCGTCGCGACGACGGGAAGCTCCCACCGAGTCCCGAACGTCCCGACGGGCGCCTGGGAGCTCACGAGCCAAACCATCCGCTCGACATGCACGACCGGCAGCCCTGAAGCCGCCTACACCGGTACGATCTCGCGCAACGGCAACGCCCTCACGCTCGAGACGCCGAGCTCACCGAACTGGAAGCGCTTCCGCGGAGAGGTCGTCGGCAACCGACTCCTCCTCACCGCCTACCAGGACCCCGCAGTGGTCCGCGAGCGCGCCCACATCACGCAGCAGATCGGCGTGTTCCACATCATCGTGAGCGAGACCGTCAACGGCACGCTCGAGGGCTACGGCTTCCGCTCCACGTACGCGATGGCCGCGAACGGTCGGCCGGCCGGAATCTGCGACGAGTCGGTGTCCGTTCGGCTCCGCAAGCTCTGATCACGCTATCTCGGCGCCATCTGGCTCGGCGTCGCCGGCGCGTTCGTAGAGCGCCGCGACGCGCGTCGCCTCGTCGCGGACCCACGTGCGGAGCTCTTGCGGCTCAAGCACCTCCACGTCTGCACCCAAGCTCAGGACCCACGATCGCAGCTCTTCACAAACGTAGACGCGCATGGAGATCTCCACGCCGTCTTCGACCGACCGGCGCTCCTGCGACTCGTGCCAGCGGTGAGTGCGCGCGAACTCCGTCCATCGGCCCCGCATGCGTATGACCACCCGCCGTAGCTCTCCGTCCGGCGCGTGCACTCCGAACGCGTCTTGGAAGAACCGATGGACGTCGTACTCCTCGCGCGGCGGGTACTTGAAGTGCGCCTTCCTTCGCGCCCGATCCACACTCTCGATTCGTGCGAACCGAAACGGACGAACCCCTCGAGCCGTCCGGGCGATCAGGTAGAGCTGGTGCTCGTGAACCAGCAGAGTGAGCGGCTCGACCGTCCGCGTGGAGACCTCTCCGCTGCGATTGCGATACCCGATCTCGATGGGGCGCTCCTCGACCAAAGCCTTGCAAAGGGCGCGCAGCTCGTGCGCCCGCTCCGGTAGCGCGTCCTCGCCGCCACGTCGCCGAAACGCGAACTTGCGATCGACGTGCGCGAACCTCGCAGGGTTGTCGGTCGCGTTGCCGAGCACACGAATCGCCTCCCGAACGCCCACCCCGAAGTCGGTCCCCTCGAACAGATCCGCAATCGCGCCTCCGATGCTCCACGCGATCGCCTGCTCGACGCTGGGGTGCAGATGACGAAATCCCGCGACGCGGACGCGGCGGCCAACCCGCTTCAGCCCGATGAGCCCCCGAAGGCTACGGAGAATTTCCCGCGCTCGTGCGGGCTTCACGCCCGCGATCTCCGCGACCTCTGAGACGGTGAGGGTGCCCCCTCTCACCAACTCGTTGATGACCCGCACCGCACGCTCGATCGGCTGCTTCTCGTTGTCTGTCACAGGTCGATGAAACCATCGAAACGGATCCTTGAGGGATCGGTTTTGCTCGTTTCGCGAGCAGAACGCCGACGACGTGACGAAGCCGAGTCCCATGAAACGACCCGCAGACCGAACCATCGAGATCTTCGAACGCACCGACGGGCGCTGTCACTTGTGCAGCAAGCCCTTGGCTCTCAGCAACTACGGCCGCCTCGGTCGGCGAGGCTCCTGGGAGGTCGACCACAGCAAACCGCGGGCGAGGGGTGGCACCGACCGACTCTCGAACCTCCTCCCTGCCTGCCCATCCTGCAATCGCTCCAAGCAAGCGGGCTCGACGCGTTCGGCGCGCCGGAAGAACGGGCTCGCGCGCAAGCCTCTTTCCAAGAAGGAGATCGCCGCGAAGCGAGACGACAACGCTCTCGGTGGCGCAGCTGTGGGCGCAGTCCTCGCGATCCCGTTTGGGCCGGTCGGCATCCTCACCGCAGCGCTGCTCGGCGCTGCGATCGGCGCCAACGCGGAGGTCGAGTGATGGGACGGCGACGCGAGTCCGCGACGGCAGGGCGGTTCCCGAGGGTATCTCGCAGCCTCGGCGCCACCAAAGAGAAGCTCTTGTGGGCCTTGGCAGGTGGTCGGTGCGAGGCAGCGGGCTGCAACGTGGCGCTCTGGAAATCCCTGGTGAGTCAGGAGCGCCTCGCGACCGGCGAGAACGCGCACATCATCGCATTCAGCGAGGGCGGGCCGCGTGGCGACACCAAATCCCACGCGCACATCCACGCGCTGTCGAACCTCATGCTGCTGTGCCACGCGTGCCATCGCCGCATCGACTCGACCGAGACGGCCGAACGATACCCGGTCGAGTTGCTCCGCGACTGGAAGCGCACGCACGAAGCTCGAATCGAGCTCGTGACCGGAATCGCACCGAGCCACCAGAGTCACGTGCTGAGCTACGGGTGTCGCATCGGCACCCACGCTCCGAGGTGGAGCTACGAGGAGATGGGCCAAGCCATGTTCCCCGAGCGCTTCCCCGCCGGAGACCCGTTCCACCTCGGATTGGACGGCTCCGTCGAGCGCGACGGGACACGGCACTACTGGGAGCTCCAGCTCCGGCAGCTTCAGGGGCAGTTCACCGACTTTCGGCGGATGTTGGAGCGCTCGTCGATCCATCACGTGTCCGTGTTCGCGATGGCGCCCCAGCCGCTGCTCACGACGCTCGGTGCGATGCTTGGTGACCTCCCGGCCATCGACGTCTACCAACGCCGGCGAGAACCGACCACGTGGTGCATGGAGCGCGATGCTGCGGATCTCGAGCTCGAGATCACGCGGCCCGACCCCGCCGAGAGTCCTCCCGCGCTGGTCTTCTCCCTCAGCGGCACGATCGAGCGGGAACGCGTCGACGCCGCGCTCGGCTGCCCGGCTTCGATCTGGGCGGTGACGGTACCGAAGCCGCACAACGACATCGTGACCACACCCGCTCAGCTCCGCGCGTTTCGGCGGCTGATGCGTCGTCTGCTCGACGACATCAAGACCGCGCACGGGCAGGGCACGATGCTTCATGTCTTTCCCGCGATGCCCGTCTCGCTCGCGGTCGAGCTCGGCCGAGTCCGAATGCCGAAGGCGGAGATGCCCTGGCGACTCTGGGATCACCTCGGAGAGCGAGGATTCTTGCCAGCGATCGATCTGGTGGGCACCAACCCGACCCCCGCGGAGGCCGCATGATCGTCCATGGACCGGAAGCTCAACTGAGCCAGCTCCTCGCGCTACTCGCGGAGGACCTCGACATCCCGCTCGAGCTCGACCGGCGCCTCACCGCCGCGTACGAGGATCTCGGCGCGTTCCTCAAGCAAGATGCCGAGGAGCTCTTCCGTGCGAGCGCCGAAGTGTACCCGCAGGGCTCGCGGCGCCTCGGGACGCTGGTTCGCCCGGTCGAGGAAGACGCCGACTACGACGTCGATCTGGTCTATCGGCGCGACGTCGCCCGCACGTCGGTCACACAGCAGCAGCTCAAGGAGAGCGCGGGGGAGCAGTTGAAGCGCTACGTCCAGCGAAAGCGCAAGCTCGACCCAGCGAATGCGCCATCCCTACGAGAAGGAGGTCGATGCTGGACGCTCGAGTACGACGGCTTCCACCTCGACATCCTCCCGGCGATCCGGGACGACGAAGACCTCGTCCCGGATGGGATCTTGATCACCGACCGAGATCTGCATCGCTGGCAGCACAGCAATCCTCGTGGGTACGCGAGGTGGTTCCGCAACCGTACGGACTTCGACGTCGAGCGCGTGAAGCTGGCGAAGAGTCTCGGCGTCACGGTCGAGGCGGTGCCCAAGAACCGCGTCCGGACGCCGCTTCACCGAGTGGTTCAGCTTCTGAAGCGTCACCGCGACCTCGTGTTCGCTGCCGACGACGACGTGCGCCCCGCGTCGATCCTGATCACCACGCTCGCCGCGCACGCTTACGAGCGTCAGCCCGACGTGGAGTCCGCCATGCGAGGCGTGCTGGAGCGGATCGAGCACGGGATTCGACGCGAGGGCGGAAAGTGGTGGGTGGCCAACCCGGCCGATCCCCGCGAGAACTTCGCGGATCGCTGGAACGAGGACCGCGCCAAGGCCTTCTCCGCATGGCTCGTCCGCGTGAAAGACGAACTCGGCGATCTGCGAAGGGCTCGCGGCCTGGACGAAGTTACGACGGTTCTCGCGAAGAGCTTCGGCAAGACTGCGTCGACGAACGCGATGACGAAGCTTGGTCAACAGGCTCTCGAGCAACGTGAGATGGGAGCCCTCTTCGTCACGTCGACGTCCACACTCTCGGACCGCGGCACCGTCGCAGTTCCCCCTCACCGCTTCTATGGCTCGCGATCGACCTCTCGCCGTCGCTGAGCAGCTGCGGGCACTCCAGCGTGCGAGCCCACCCGGGACGCTGCTCGTCACGCGCGCGGGCGCTCGATGGACGACGCTGCTTCAGCCGTCGCCCTTCTCGCGCGTGTACGCCACTCGCTTCGTGCTGCGCCCACGATTCATCCCAAGAGTCTTCATCGAGGCACCAGCGCTCGAGCCACGACACGGCCCGGTACCGCATCGATTCGGAGACGGTTCCCTCTGTCTCTTCTACGGCGACGAGTGCAGCGCAGCGCGCTCCCCTGCCGAGACCATCCTGCCGTGGACCCTCGAGTGGCTGTTTCACTACGAGGTCTGGCTCGCCACTGGTCGATGGGAGGGTGGCGGCATAGATCATCATTCCTGATTGTGTGTACGATAGTCAGCTCGACTTGTGGCACCTTCGTGGTGCACCGGAGCAGGTAATGAACAAACTCATCTGGACGGGTCCGTTTCTGTTTCGCGAGCTCTTGGAGGGTTGCTTGAGTGACGAACAGCCCTGGCCTCCGGGGTCGCGAGGCGTGTACGTCGTCTCGCAGAAGAAGTGGAAAGGGGCGCCTGGCACGGCATGCCATCCGCTGTATGTCGGCGGCAACACGGGTGCTTCCCCACGTTTCTGCACCCGCATCGGGGACCTCATCGCCGATTTGTACGGATTCTTCGACTCGACCGGACACCACAGCGGCGGGCAGTCACTCTTCGGTTGGTGCAAGTCGAACGCCGTCCATCCAGGATCACTCTTCATCGGATGGGCGACGCGAGACCCTTGGTGCGATCGCTGCGCGGAGGTCGAGCTTGTGAACCAACTCGCGCGCTCGTGGGAGGATCGCAGGAGCCTGCTGAACAAGAAGCGGCCACCCGCGTGCCGCGTTCATGATTCCGCCGTCCGGTGAGCACCGAGTCGGAGCGCCCGTCGGCTCAATCCAACCATCAACGGCAATCCGCGTGTGCGACCGCCAAGGACGCTCGTCACGAGCGGACCCAAGGACTCGGCTTGCTCCCGCTCGTGATCAACAGCTCCCGCCGCGCGCGCGTGCTGGCAACGTAGAACAGTGCGCGCTCGCGAAGCTCGGCTTCTTCGCGGACGCCGCGATCGTCCGACTCCATATCGCCCACACGCAGCGGGACGGTGCCTTCGTTCACGCCCGCGATGATCATCCGGTCGAACTCGAGGCCCTTCACTCGGTGCATGGTCGCGAGGCGGAGGCCTGGCTCGCTCCGGTCTTCGGGCTGGCTTCGGCGGATGCGGTAGGTGGTGATTCCATGCTCCTGGAGTGCCGTGTCGTAGAGGTCGAGGTCCTTGTGCGTTCGCGTCACGAGGCAGGTGGACTTCGCGTCGTCGCCCGCCTTCACGAACTCGGCGATCGTCTGGACCTCCTTGGCGAAGGAGCCGCAGTGCTCGATTCGCGGGGGCGCGCCGTGCATGAGCGACTTGTACTTCGCGTTGCTGTCGGCCCCCTCGTCGAGGTCGTCGACGGACACGTCCTGCAGAAGCGCGACCGCGAAGCGACGGATCTCGTCCGTCGTTCGGTAGTTGATGTAGAGCTTTTTGCTGCGCCCCGTGATCTTCACGCCCGCCTTCGCGAGCGAAACCTTCCGGCGGTAGATGCGCTGATGGCCATCCCCCACGATGAAGAGGTCGTTCGGCTCCTCCGCGACCAGCGCGCGCAACACCTGGAACGCAGTGGTCGCCATGTCCTGCGCTTCGTCGACGATGACGGCTCGGTAGCGTGAGCGCCCCTTCAGGTTCTTGAGCAGTTCGACTACGTCGCGCATCGCGTCCACCGGCTCGCGAATGCGTTGGGCTTCGAGGCGGTTTCGGTACTCCTCGAAGACCGGCCAGATGGCCTTGCGCTGCTGCCGACTGAGACGAACGCCGCGACCCACTCGGGGCGCATCACGGTAGTCCTCGTAGCTGGCGCAGCCTGCGGGCTGCACCACGAAGTCCCACTCCTCGCGAAAGAACGCGCGAGGCAACCCGACCTGTTCGGGGATGTCTGCGAGCGCGCGTTCCCAGAGCTCGGGAAGCGGGCTGTTCTTCATGTCCCAGTACTCGATCCGATAGTCGTAGCCCTGGCTCTTGAGGAAGTCGGCCGCCCATTTGTCGAGGTGAACCACTTCGATACGACGCATGGCCGCCGGAGGGACGAGCTTCTGGAGACTGTCCCGGATGTCTCGCGCGAGATTGACCGTGAACGTCGTGAAGAGGACGCGGTCCTCCTCGCCCGTGAACACATTCGTGACGAGGTGTTTCGCGCGGTGCATCGCGACCACCGTCTTGCCGGTCCCGGCGCCACCCAAGACGCGCGCGGGGCCGTTGAAGTGGGCGGTGACGATTCGGTGCTGACTCGGGTGGAGGAAGATGCGCCACTTCTCGAGCGGCGCGTCGAGGATGGCTTCGAGCTCCTGATCGTCGGTCACCACCGCGAAGCGGCGTCGGCTGGTCGCGGTCTCGAGCGCTGCGCCGAAGTCTTCGGTGTCGATGACCGCCGGCTTCTCGACCGCGAGCGCCTGACGAACCGCGTCGAGCGGCTCACCCGAACCGAGGAAGAAGAGCGCCTCGTACGCTTCCGCCGGGAGGCTCGCTGCGAGGGCGTCGAGCTCGGCCTCGGCGCGAATGGCGCGCACTTGGGGAAGCGCATCCACGGGGACACCGAGCCCAGTGAGGTCCGTGTCGCTCCACTGCCCGAAGAGAGGCGGTGTCTCGACCGGTGCTGCGACCGTCTCGGCAACGGCCGGTGTCGGGTCCGCCATCAGCACCTGAAGCGAGCCCGTCTCCGGGTGGATGACGACCTTCTTGTGTTCCGCCCACGCCATCGCCTCGTCGTGGTTGTCGACCCACAGGAGCACGTACACGTTGCCCTGCTCGGGCTTGAGGATCACCGCGCGATACTGCTGGTCGATCCGCACGGTCCGCATGTTCGGATCGCGAAACGTGCTGATCTTCTCGTAGTTGATCGCCGAGCTCGTCGGGTCCGCGCGGAACTTCCGCATGAACTGGCTGACCTTCTTCTGCTGCGCGCGCGGCAGCCGAGCGAAGGCATCGAGGAACTCGTCGTAGACGGCGATGCGGAACTTCTGCGCGAGCGGGCTCATGCGTGACCTCCCGGTCCCTGCCCTCGAAGGGCGCTGACGAGCGGCGTGGAATCCGCCGCGCATTGTTCGAGCTCGAAGACGCGCCAGTCCGGCGCGATGCGTTCCGCGTCGCCTTCCGCGAGCGAACGAACGACCGCGACTTTCGCGTTCTCCCACACCAGCTCGCCTTCGACTCCCGAAGACAAGCCCCGCGGATCGGGAAGGTCGAGACCCACCTCCGGCAGCTCGACGTCTGCGCTCGCGAGCTGCTGCACGATCGCCTCGAAACCCGCGCCGACATCCAACCCCGCCCACTCTTCGTGGACGTCGGCCGAGCCGACGCGCCGCATCTGTGCGAGCCGCGCATACGCCTCGAGGCTCCTGGAGTGCGTTCGCGTCAGGAAGAGCACCTGCGGCAACCTCCGGAGAAGGACGAAGGCGAACAAGAACGCGCGCCACGCCTCCCGGAACTCCGGTGTGTCGTGGTGCTCTTCCGCGTCGTCGAGCCAGATCACCGCGCGGAAGTCGTTCAAGTGCCCCGCCACGTTCGATGCCGCCGCGCGCGACGTCGCGGCCCAGACGCCGAGCGAGCCCGACCCCTCGCTCGGCCGGCGCGCGAGCAGCCAATCCGAACCGACCTCGAACGCCTCGGCGAGCGCTTTCGGCACCAACGCCTCGACCTCGGAGCGCCAGGCCGCCGCGTCGAGACTCGGGCTCATCTGCGAGATGAGCGCGATGCCGGCGAGCTCCGACCACGGGATGGGATCGCTCGCGCTCGAGAGCGACTGCAGGAAGAGCTCGAGCGGTGTCGTGTCGACCACCTGCGCCCACGTGCCGAGCCGGAGCTTTCGGTACCACTCCTTGAGCGCCCGTCCGTCGGGATGCAGCAACATCGGCGGCAGCGCGGTGTCCCGCGAGAACCCGGCGTCCACGTCCTGCCACGTGAAGGTCCACACGTCGTATTCGCCACTGCTCAGCAGCGACATCCGCTGGAGCATGTCGTGACCGACGCGCGCGCGATGGTGCTGGAAGCCATCGAGGAAGACCGCGATCGGTTTACGCCCCGTCGCCACCGACGCGGGCCGCAACACGAAGTCGATCGACACCTCGACCGGAAGCCCGTGGGCGGCGCCCAAGGTCACCTGCGGCTCGATGAGCCACTCCTGCGCATCGAGCCCGACCGAGAGCGCGAAGCCCGGCTTGTTGCGCACGAGTGCCTTCTGGACCTTCACGGGACGTTCGACGCGCGAGAAACGCTGCAACGCGTCGACGAAGCGAGCCTCGAGCACGCTGTCCATCAGCCCGGAGACGCTGATGTCCGAGAGCGAGTCCGTCCGCACGAGCTTGTCCGACTCGTCGAGGATCTCGTTCAACATCGCGAGCGCCTCGTGAGCGGAGGTCTCGCTCATGTCCCGGCTGTTCCGGTACGCGAAGAGGCATCGGTAGCAGCCGTCGCGCGCAGGGTCGCCGAAACACTCGCACGACCGGATGCGATCGCGCGCGCGGCGCAGGATCCCGAGCACCGCGTGCTCCTCGCCCTCGTCGGGCTCGCGAACCAGATCCTTCAAGTACCCGGTGCCTCCGGGGACCGCGTCGAAGAGCACGAGGTACTGGCGCCGCAGAACGGAGCCGCGCTCGGGCTCGCTGTAGACGAGCGTCTGCAGGTGATCCACACGACCGCCGTAGCGGTCCTTCAGGCCGAGCTGGAACGCGGCGAGGAACGAAGGCAGGCGACGGGCCGAGCCGACGTCGGTGAGCGGCAAGAGCAGCCGCACCGCCTCCGACGAGAACTCGCGGTAGAGGTAGACCGCGGTCTCGAAGTCACTCTCCTTCTCGCCGCGTTGCTTGGCCAAACACCAGAGCGTGTGCTCGCCCCGCACCTCCGTCGCGAGCTTCTGCTGAGCGACGCGCTTCTTCTGCACCTTTCCGCATCGCTTGCAGATCACGAAGCCCTGTCGCGCAGAGAGCTGCCCAGCGATGCTGAACTTGCTCGCGTCGTCCGACTTCTCGCCGAAGTTCAGCTCACGGAAGCTCGCCCGGCGGTGGTACTCGAACGCGAACGGGACGGCCTTGCTGTCGAGCCTCCACGCGCCCTGCCGATCCTGATCGCGGAAGGTCGGCAACATGTTCCGCTGGAAGAAGCGCGGCTGCCGCTCCTCCGCGTCGTCGCGGATTCGGCTGTCCCGGTCGCTCGTGCGCGCGAACACCTGCTGCAAACGGAGGAGCTGGCGGAGCTGGCTCTCCTCGCCCCACCCAGGGCTCCCGCACGACGGGCAGTCGGCGGAGGGATCCTCCCGATCGACGCGCACGCAGTGGCTGCATGCGTCGCAGAAGCGCCAGGTCTCGATCTCCGCCGCTTCCACGTCGACCTGGTCGATCGCGACGCGTCGTCCCCCCGCGTAGAACTGCGCCGCCGGCGCGAGCTCGCCGAGCGCGGCGACGGGAGGCCGCGTGTACTCGTAGGTCTTCGTCTCGTAGCCGACCGCATCGTCGTCGCCCGCTCGGGCCTTGCGCCGCCAGATGATCGAGCGGAGGCGCACCGGCGCCTCGGGGAAGGCGTAGTTCGGGAGCAGCCCTTCGTTCGTCAGAAACTCGAGGGTCAGCGTCGACTCGATGAGCCGCACGAGCTTCCGGTAGCCGCTCTGCTCCCGCTCGTGCTCCGCGATCTTCTGATCCTGATCCTTGTCGCGCGCGACCGCGCTCTTGAGCTCCTTGACCTGATCTTTCAGCCGCCGCGCCGTACGCCGGATCGAATCGAGTGCGCGCTTCTCTCGCGACAACGCGTCGAGGACCTTCCAGCTCAGGCTGCCCTCCGCGGCGTCGTCCCCGAGGAGGAAGTCTCGCAGGTGTTGCGTGCTCGCCTCCGTGAGCACGGGCCGCTCTCCCTCGGCGTTGAACAACCGAACGAAGTCGGAGAGGAGCTTCTCCTGCTCGCGCCGAACGAAGGCGAGCCAGTTGTGTGGGAAGTGCTCCTCGCTCGGCGGGTCGAGGTGCCCGAACACTTCGCGCAGGCGCGCCGAGAAACGGTGCTGCCCCGGAGCGTTGTTCCATTGGTCCAGGCTGAAGGCCGCGAGCTGGCGCTCCAACACCGCCGACGCGTTGAGGAACACACCCGGCGGCTGCACGTCGCCCGCGATCATCTCGGTGGGCTGCGCGTAGAAGTAGAGGTCGTGCGGCTTTCCCTGCGCGATCGTGAGCACGAGCGAGTTGCCGTCCCGTCGGCCCGCGCGACCGATGCGCTGGAGGTAGTTCGCCTGAGCAGGCGGTACCGAGCAGAGGATGGCCGACGACAACGTCCCGATGTCGATGCCCATCTCGAGCGTCGGCGTGCACGAGAGCAGGTTCGGGTACCAAGGCTTGCGCTCCTGCGCCTTGAACTCGGTCTCGACCTTCTCGCGCTGCGGTCGCTCGAGCAGACCGGTGTGCTCCTCCGGAAAGACACGCTCGACCTGACCGCGCTCGATGAGCCGGCCGAAGTAGTTCTTCACCGCGCCGGACTCTTCGACGTAGGTCCCCGCGCACGGCGGGCTGAGACACGGCGAGCCACGCAGCGCGGCCGCCTCGCTCTGCGCCGCAATCAGCCAGTGCTTGCACACCGGGCAGCGCAGGCGGACGCAGTGGTTCGTCAGGCGCAACGCCTCCGGGGCGAGGCCCCACACTTTGCCGCGAACCCCTTCCGTCTCGCGGAGCAGGCCCTGCTGAACGAGCACGGGGATGACGACCGCCCAGACCTCGGACGCCGAACCCATCAGCGGAGCGCCGTCACCGAGCGTTCGAGCGACCCACCGCTCGTACCACCGCGACGCGCCGCCTTCCTGGACGATGTCGAACCGACGCGACCGAGGATCCGTCGTCAGCATCGCCCCGAAACGGCTCCGCGGACCGAACGACGGGAGGTGCGGCGTGCGCTTGAAGACATAGTCGTCGCTCCCCGCCGTCTCGACGAACCTGCGCGGCAGTCCCGGGTGGTCGATGCCGCCTACCTCACGGAGGTGATGGAGCGCGCCGAGCAAGAAGGTGCGCAGCGTTGGTCGCTGGAGACCACGAAGCCCGCCGACCTCGTTCTGCAACCGTTCGAACAGCGTGTCGGTCGCGGCGTCGAGCTTGGCCTCGTCGATGGCTACGGTGGAGCTCCCCGTGCGAGGCAACGAGCGCCCGATGCGTGACTGAAGCCCGTACTCGTTCGGGATCTCGTACGCGATGCGCTTCTCGACGTCGGAGACGAGCGTCGAGCCGGGTGGGATCTCGCCCTCCTGAAGCATCTGCTCGTACTCGGAGAACCACGCCATGTTCGGCGCGAGGAACGTCGAGACGAACGCGACGTCGTCGAGCGCACCGTCGTCGAGCGTACCGCCGACCGCGGCCTCGCCCTCACCCTTCGCGGCCGCTCGCCAGGTGCGCACGAAGAGCTCTGGCAGCTCGGCCAGCGTTCGCCCTTCTGCGTGGGCGACGACCTTCTGGATCGCGACCCGCAGGTTGAAGCTCCACGTGCGCGCGCCGAAGAAGCCCGCGCGATGGGCCGCGTCCTGAACGGAGTCCGAGAAGGTCAGCAACTTCTTGTCGTCGTTGAAGGTCGACGTGAAGAGCTGATCGATGAACACCGCGGTGAGGGTCGACGCTCGGAAGCCCACGAGCGCGAGGCTCTCGCGCGCACCGCAGAAGGGGCAGTCGCGGTGCAGCTCGTGACGACCGCTGACCGTGTGCACGTTGTCGCTCTGCGCGACCTCGACCGCGTCGTCCGGGACGTCTCCGCGAACCCGGGTCAACGTCTTGCGGTCGAGGTGGAAGAGCTGGAACGCGCTCGCGTTTCGGCCCTCGACCGACTTGGCGGGCCAGAGGAAGCGCACCTGCGGATCGTCCCCAAAGAACCCTCGGTAGAAGCGCTCGAGCCCGACGCTGTAGTTGTCGGGGCGATCCCGCGACACGCAGCTCGCCCAACCCATGGCGCCGCAGTCGCGGCAGTGCACTACCGGGAGGTGTTGGCCGCGCTGCTCGTCCGTGAGGTCGTCCGAGTAGCGAAGCGCGGGCGGCGTCCCGCTCGAGGGATCACCGAGGTCCCCCACCATGCGGCGCAGCTCGCGCTGCCAGAGCTGAAGCCGAACCTCGAGCAGCGGTCGAGTCCGCCTTGGCCGCCCGCGCTTCTCTCGCTCTCGACGCGCCTCGTCACGCTCGGGCAGCCACGCGCGCGCGGCGGACACCAGCGAGAGGAACGAGACCACCACCCGCATCGCCAGCTCGGGGTCCGACCGCAGCGGGCGTGAGGTGCGCGCCAGGGACTCCGTGAGCTCGCCGATCGCGATGGGCTTCGAGCCCACGAGCAACACGAGGTTGCGAAGCACCGCGTGCTTCAAGAGCTGCTCGCCGAGCGCCACCTTCCAGGCGTCGCTCCCCGGCTCCGCCTCGAGCGGCTCTTCGAACCACAACCCCTGCTGCGCGACGAGATAGTCGCCCGGGTTCGCGTACCTCGAGGGGTCCAGGCGGTCCTTGGCTGTCGGCACCTGAAACAGCTCGATCAGGTGCCCCGCGAAGAACTCCTCCGGAGTCTGCCGCGTCTCGCCCACGACGCTCTCGGCGTCGAAGGGCTCGCCGAAGATCTCTCCGGCGTACTCACGCAGCGTGGTGCCCGCATCGGGGCTACCGAGCGTGGCCGAGGTGCCGACGCAACAGAGCGAACCACGCGCGACGCCCAGCCGCGCCTTCAAGCGTCGGATGAGGCACGCGAGGTCCGTGCCCTGCGCTCCGTCGAAGCTGTGGAGCTCGTCGACCACCAAGAAGCGCACCGGGTTGTCCCGGCTGGGCGCCCACATCTCCTGGTCCGCGGGGCGAACCAGCAGGTAGTCGAGCATCTTGTAGTTGGTGAGCAGGATGTCCGGCGGATCGCGCTGCATGCGCGCCCGATCCGTGATGATGTGGTCCTCGCCCATCGAGGCGTGCGCGACGCTCTTCTCGCCTTCGCTCTCGCCGATGTACAGCCCGGCCTTCACGCCCTTCAGCGAAGGGATGCTCGCGCACAGCTCGGCGATGCGCCGCGCCTGGTCGGTCGCGAGCGCGTTCATCGGGTAGATGAGGATCGCCTTCACACCGGGCGTGCCCGCGTTGCGTCGGCAGTAGTCGAGGATCGGCAGCAAGAACGACTCCGTCTTGCCGGAGCCCGTGCCCGTCGCGACCAACGTGCTCTTCGGCGTCACCGCGCGGAGCCGAGCCCACGCGCGCTCCTGATGGAGGTGCGCGGGGAACCCGAGCGGAACCTGCGGGAAGAACTCCGCGTCGCCGCCCTGGCGGAAGGGTAGCTTCACCGAGACGTACGGCCCCTTGAAGACCGCGCCGTCGGTCTGGACGAAGCGCTCGATGACGTCTGCCATCCCCGGCGTCGAGGACCAGAAGCTCATGCGCAGGAAGTCGGCGATGCCCTGCTGGAGCATCGAGCTGAGCGCGGCGGGGATCATTTCGCCCCATCCAGCGATACGTCGTATCCCGAACTCATCGCCTATCGTACCGCAGCATCAAGGATGCCTGCCCACCCAGCCGACCACTACCTTGCCGAGGTCTTGCCGCCACTCGAAGTAGATTCGGACGCATTTCGATGGACTGGTCACTTCGTTTGGTTTCGTATGTAGCGTAAACGGCTTTCTTTGGTCGAACGCATCCCAGGTTCTCTTGCGCCGGTCATCCGCATTTCTCATCATCTGTGCATTCTCTTCAGACGCATTGACCCCGCGCTCGGCGAGCCACAAAGGAATGCTCTTGCCAAGAAGGCCATCGCGAAGCGCAACGGCTAGATCCGAAAGGGCTCGCAGATGAAGAAACACTTTCTCTGGCGGACCCGCATCCGCATCCATTCCGGATACACCTGAGTCGAATACATCACTTCCTATCAGGAGATCTTGAGATCTGGTCGTCGCGACACGCCGTACAGCCTCTTCAAGTGTTGACGGTGGGGTCTCGTTCGCAGCCTCGATCTCTTCCGATGAGTTCCAATCCTGGATCGCCTTGGCGTTCTCTAGATCCGTTAGAAGCCGTGAGTTTGCTTCCCTCAGTTCGGCAACTTCTCGTCGGAGTTGGTCGTTCTCGCGATCCATCTCATCGAAGAGTTCCTCGACGGACGCGCGGTCTTCGCTCGCCGCGAAAGCTGCAAAAGCCAGTCTTCGATGAGCACGCTCGATGTCCTCGATATCCCGTGGGTACACGATGCCCATCGCGGCCGCTGAGAACACGCGTTGTCGAATTGTATCGCGAATCATCCGGTCCGCCGCCGCGGTGTCCGATGTCTTCCACAAGAGGTTCGTGGGCGTCCAAAGGGGGTGTCGGCGGAAGGACTCGGCCTCAATGGGGCCTGGCCAATACAGCCTGATCGCACCGTGAAAGCAGGAAAGAGAGGCCCCCAGATCTCGGG
>ERZ761602.2163-NODE-2163-length-32113-cov-4.304074_pt1 | contig 32113 bp, 30 predicted proteins | sample MGYA00512165_ERZ761602 | MGnify/ENA primary metagenome ERZ761602 (study PRJEB28899, sample SAMN02445085) | bioreactor sludge metagenome | biome: EBPR sludge; isolation source: Thorneside wastewater treatment plant | place: Australia: Brisbane, Thorneside...
GCGCGATACTCAGCCACCTCACCCGCCTTGGCATTGTGGTTCAAGACGACGGCGGGTTACTGTTTGGTATGGCCCTGCTCGTATTTGCGGGCAGTGCACTCGTCCTGCTGATCCGGCGCGACTCGCTGCCGGTGGTGGGCGGCAAATGGTAACCATGCACAATTCACGTAGCGGGAGGACAGGGAGTATGGCGATTCGGCTGAACACGCATGACGAGTGGCTGGAGGCCGATGGGCTCGGTGGCTATGCGTCAGGAACGGTTAGCGGTATTCGCACAAGGAGGTATCACGCCCTGTTGCTCAGTGCCGTGACACCGCCCACAGGCCGATATGTTCTGGTCAACGGGCTTGACGCCTGGGTCACTACGCCAAAGGGAAACTACGCGTTGACATCGCAAGTGTATGAACCCGGTGTCGTATCGCCGCAAGGCTGGGAGAACATCGAAGGCTTCACGCACGAACCCTGGCCGAAATGGCGATACAAACTGCCTGATGGCACCGAGGTCGAACACGAGTTGTTCGTTCCGCATGGTGCATCCGCGGTCGTGTTAACGTGGCGCATTCACGGTGACGCCACGGGTTGCGCGCTTTCCGTCAGGCCATTCCTGTCCGTGCGCGATTATCACAGCACCCACCACGAATCCGCGGGATATCGCAGCGATCCCGTGCTGGCCGGCGGAAAAGTCACGTGGCGTCCCTATAAAGAATTGCCGGCGGTCCACGCCCTGGGCGATGGCGAATACATTCACGAGCCGCAGTGGTATCGCAATTTCATCTACGAGGAAGAGCGCGCGCGCGGGCTCGATTACACCGAAGATCTGGCATCTCCCGGCACGTTCCGATGGGAACTCGCCACGCAGCGTAGCGCATCACTCATCTTTACTGCCGACGGTCACGACAACATCCTCGGCGCGCCAAATGACTCCGTAGCGGCGGTATCGGAAAGATTGCGCCAGGCGGAGCAGTCGCGCCGCGCGAAGTTCTCGCATCCCCTTCACAAAGCAGCCGACGCCTATATCGTCAAGCGCGGTTCAGGCAAGACCATCGTGGCGGGATATCCCTGGTTTACGGATTGGGGCCGTGACACGTTCATTGCGCTGCGCGGTCTATGCCTGTCCACCGGCCGATTGGAAGAAGCCCGCAACATTTTGCTCGAATGGTCCGGCGCGGTTTCCGAAGGCATGCTGCCCAATTATTTTACCGACAGTGGCGCTGCGCCCGAGTACAACACCGTCGATGCGTCGCTCTGGTACATCATCGCAGTGCACGACTTCCTGCAACGCGTCGGTGGTAAAGGTGCAAACGGTGATCTCGCCAGAATGAGGGACGCCATCGACGCGATACTTGCCGGCCACCTCCGCGGCACGCGCTACGGAATTCGTATGGATGAAGACGGCTTGCTTGCCGCGGGCGAGCCCGGCGTGCAACTTACCTGGATGGATGCAAAAGTCGGCGATTGGGTCGTTACGCCGCGAACTGGAAAACCAGTGGAAATCCAGGCGCTATGGATCAACGCGCTCAGAATTGGCAGTCACTTTTCCGACGCCTGGGATTCCCACTACCAGCGCGCGTCAACTTCGTTCTCGTCGCGCTTTTGGAATGAAGCCGCCGGGTGTCTTTACGACGTAGTCGATTGCGATCACCGCGCAGGCGCGGTTGATCCCACGTTTCGTCCCAATCAGATTCTCGCAGTGGGAGGCTTGCCTTTTCCGCTGTTGGAAGGTGAACGCGCGCGCCGTATCGTCGACGCAGTGGAATCGCGCTTGTTGACGCCGGTTGGCTTGCGCTCCCTCGCGCCAGGCGAGGCAGGCTATCGCGGCAGATACGAAGGCGGCGTTGCCGATCGCGACGGCGCCTACCACCAGGGCACCGTGTGGCCGTGGTTGCTCGGGCCTTTTGTGGACGCTTGGATCCGCGTTCGCGGCGGCACGCCGGAAGCGAAGCAGGAAGCGCGCAAGCGGTTTCTTTCCCCGCTTCTTGAGCATCTTAATCACGCGGGCCTTGGGCACTTGAGCGAAATCGCGGACGGAGATGCGCCGCATACACCCCGAGGATGTCCATTCCAGGCATGGTCCGTGGGTGAAGCGCTCAGGATTCACCATGACTTCCTGGACAGTAACTAACGTAGCAACCCCGTATTTGGAGATTGATGAAATGAGAAGGTTGTTGAAGAGCCGTTTTTCTCTCGTACTCGCAGCATTCGTGGTCTTAAACGCAGCGTTCTCGTTGTACGCGCAAGCCGCCGCCCCTGCCGACTTCACGTTGACGGAGGCAGGCGAAGCAAAGACGTTTACGTTGTCCAGCGCAAAGGGGAAATATGTCGCGCTGCACTTTCTGCTCAAGACAGAGTGCCCTTTGTGCCAGATGCACACCGCCAGTTTCGCCGCGATCGCGCGTGACGCCGCTGATGTAGTCCATATCTTTATCAAGCCGGATACGGAAGAAGAGATTGCCAAGTGGTCGGCGAATCTTCCAGAGGAAGCCAAGGCAAAATCACCGGCAATCTACCGCGATCCGGATGCGCAATTGGCGAAGGCATTCAACATTCCGGATGGGTACGCTTTCCACGGCGAATCCGTTCACTACCCCGCGCTGATACTACTCGATCCCAGTGGCAAGGAAGTTTTTCGATACATTGGCAAGAGTAACCAGGACCGGTTTACCGTCAAGCAATTCACAGCCAAAATGTTCGAGTTGCGGAACGCCAAGGCCTTCAAACAGTTCAATGTTCGCAAAGACGGTGTCGCCCTTGATGGGTATGATCCCGTATCGTACTTTAGCGGCGAGCCCACCGAAGGAAAGAAAGAGATCTTCGTGGATCTGGTCGGCGTTAAGTACTATTTCGCCGATACGAATCACCGCGATGCATTCTCGGCGAATCCCGAAAAGTATCTGCCTGCCTACGGGGGGTGGTGCGCGACTGCAATGGCCGAGGGCAAGAAAGTCGAGATAGACCCGCTGAATTACAAAGTCACCGACGGCCGCCTGTTTCTGTTCTTCAGAAACCTGTTCTCTAACGCCATTACCGATTGGAAGAAGGACGAACCGGCAAACACACTTGCCGCGGACAAGCAATGGATCGCGATCATCGGCAACTGATCGAGCCAGAGCAGAGCGACCGCGTCGCCTTGCGACGCGGCCGCTCCATCTTTTTGTCCGAACCGCAACTCCCTGCCGGGTGGCTTCGTCGCACGGCAGGTCCGGGACTGACGCCAATCCTTGAATCTTGATGCGCACATGCGCTTAATTTGACAACTGAATGAAATGCAGCGGGAAAAGGAGTCTCCGGAAGCCCTTGTCTCCACTCGTTACACTTCGAATCAAAACTTCAAACCTTGACGACGTTCGAAATGCGGGCTATTGTGCCGCAGGGGCATTCCCGGTAAGCTGGTGTCTGTGGGAAGGGAGCCGCGCCCACGCGCGGCATCACAATCGGGGAGATTCGCGTCATGGTTCGTCAACGGGCTTGCTTTGCCGGGTTCTTGCTCTTGTTTCTTGCGCTTGCCGCACCGGCATTCGCCGAAGTAAAGGTTTCAGTCACCATCACGGGCACAATTGAAGAGCTCATCCCGGTACTCCAAAAACTTCAGGAACTTGGCATTGGCGGCGCGCCCGCCGTGGACGTCCCGCTCAAGCTGAATGTACACAGCGTCATGACGGAAGCGGGTGCGCCCGCGGATGCACCTGCGCCACTTGCCATCGGGCCAGTCACCGTGGAGCCGGCGGCAGCGAAGGCTGGCGATAGCGTGTTGATCTCCGCAGCGGTTCAAGATCAGGGCCGCGCAGTGGATACGGTGGCCGCAGCCATTGGAGAATTACGGATCGACCTTTTTGACAACGGCACCGAGGGCGATCTAACCGCGGGCGACGGCATTTGGTCGCGACAGATTGCACTTCCTGCGACCCTGGCGGCGGGCGATGCCCCTGTCAGCGTAAGTGCGTACAACGCAAGCGGCGAAGCGGTTACCGTTCCCGACGCCACCGGAAACCCAGTACCGTTGACGGCGGAGGGTAAAGTCTCGATCGCCACCCCGTAGGCCATCCAAGAGACGTTTTGACTCCCCGGTGGTAGACTTCGCGGGAATCCCATCGGATGACGAAGGGAAGTTGCTGCATGGTAGTACCACGAAGTCTCGCGTTGGCCGCTCTGCTGTTTTTCGTTGCCGTTCGCAGCCTGCACGCCGCGGATGGCAACGAACTCATCGGCATCGGCGCGATTCAGAAAGGTACTGCTGGTGCCGGTGTCGCCCTGCCCCAGGATGCAACCTGGACGCTGCTGAATCCCGCCGGCATCATCGCGCTCGAAAAACGCCTCGATATCTCCGGCGAGATTCTCGATCTATACCGAGGGTCCGAGCCTGACGGGCTTCCCATCGTGGTCAATCCCACCGCACGTGAGCTCGCCGACCACGGCGCTATCTTCGTCCCATCGGTCGGCATGATCTGGCCCCTTGAGCACGGCACCCTCGGGTTTGGAATGTTCGGATGCCAGGGCAACAATGCCGATTACGACCGTTCCCGCACTACGTGGCCGTTTTCCCGCGGAAACGATCGGCGCTCCGAGCTGCAGGTGGCCCGCCTGCCGATTTCCTACGCGTATCAGTTCGACAACGGCTGGACGGTCGGGGCGACCGTCATGCCCGTAATCACCACGTTTCGCACCGACTCGCTTACGTTGAATCTGCGCCCCACCGAAGGAAACTACAAACGCGAACTTGGTTTTGGCATCGGCGTCCAACTCGGGATTTACAAAGAGTGGGAGCACTTCAATGTCGGGGCAGTCTGGCGCTCCCGGCAATTTGTCGAGCAATACGAACACTACGAGGATGTCATCAAGTGGAACCTTGACCTTCCCGAAGTCATCCAGGCCGGTGTCGCGTGGAAGCCAAACGAAAAACTTCAGGTGCTGCTGGACTACAAGTTTCAAAAGTGGAGCGCGATAAAACAATTCAGCGAAGAAACCATTCGCGGAGGGCTGGGCTGGAACGATCAACATTTCGTCAAGGCGGGCATCGTATACCAACTTAATGATAACTGGATCCTGCGTTCCGGTTACTCGCGCGGCAATCCCGCCGTAGACGAAGCGCACATCTTCGCGAACGCGCTCACGCCCGCCATCGCCGAAGACCACTTTACGCTCGGTTTCTCGCGCAAACTCACCGAACGCTCCGAAGTGCACTTCGCATGGACCCATACGTTCGAGGAAAGCCGGCGTGACGATGGATCCGGCGACATCTTCTCAAAAATCGGCCGCGGCACACAGGTCCAGTACGAAGAAGACGCCTACACTTTCCAATACACGTTCCGCTTCTAATCCGAAAACGCCACGCCGATGATGGAGGCCAAATCTGAATCTTGAGCGTAAATTTGTTAAAATCCCTGGTTCCTGTTAAGAAAGGAATTTCATGTCGAACGAGGGCGCGCCAAGTGTATTGCTGGTCGATCAGGATCCAGCGATCGTGCGCGAAATCGTCTCTTTTCTCGACGAGCGCGGCTATGCCGTCGAGCAGGTCGATGACGGCGAAAAAGCTTACAATCTACTCGATGATCGACCCTTCGATGTCCTCATCACAGAATTAAACGCGCACCGAATCAACGGCATGCGACTGATGGCCGTTGCGAAAGATCGCAATCCGGAGGTGTGCGTTATCCTCATCACGCGGGAACCGGACATTGCGCATGCAACCGAAGCCATGCGACAGGGCGCACTCGACTTCCAGACCAAGCCGCTCAATCTCGGGAAGTTGGAGGCGGTTATCCAACTTGGACTCGGACGCCAAAGACTCGTGCTCGAGCAACACGAACTGCGCCGCAGGCTCGACGAGCAGTACGGCCTGGGAAGCCTGGTTGGAAAATCTCGCGGCATGGTGAAGGTTTACGAGGCCGTTCGGCAGATCGCGCCAACCCGCGCGACCGTCCTAATCGAAGGAGAGACCGGAACCGGAAAGGACCTCGTTGCGCAGGCCATCCATACCAACAGCCCCCGCCGCGATGCGTCATTTGTAAAATTAAACTGCGCAAGCATTCCCGAAGCCCTTGTCGAGAGCGAGTTGTTCGGCCATGTTGCCGGCGCCTTCACCGGCGCGACACACGCGCGCAAAGGACGCTTCGAGCTGGCGGACAAGGGCACGCTCTTTCTTGACGAAGTCGGTGAACTGTCGCCCGCCCTTCAAGCGAAACTCCTGCGCGTGCTCGAAAACCAGCAGTTTGAACGATTGGGCGATTCACGCACCATCACGGTTGACGTCCGCCTTATTGCGGCAACGAACCGGTCTCTCGAGAAAATGGCTGCAGAAGGTACGTTCCGGGATGATCTCTATTATCGATTGCGTGTAGTTACGATCGGAATGCCCTCGTTGCGACAACGCAGGGAGGATATTCCGCTACTGGTCGATCATTTCGTGCGCGAGGCGTCGCGCGCCAACAACAAACAAATCGAGGGCATCACGCGTAACGCAACCGATGTGCTTATGCGATATGATTGGCCGGGAAACGTCCGCGAGCTCAAGAATATTATCGAAGGCATCGTCATCATGGCGCGCACAGGAAAACTGTTGGACGTGCAGGACATTCCGGAGCATCTTCGGCGCACCACGACTCCGGAAGTGCGCGAAATGCGCATCCCCACCGGTTCCACTATGGGCGAAGTCGAGCGCATCGTGATAGAAGAAACGATGAAGGCCTGCGGCTTTAACAAGGAACGGTGCGCGAAAACGCTTGATATTGGATTGCGCACGCTCTACCGCAAACTGAAGGAATACGACATTCGATGAACGCAAGGTGTCGACGCCATTTCCATGCAACAATCTGAGTTTCAAAAAGCCTTTCGCGTCATGGGGCGCATCACCATCGCCGCGGTCTACTTGCTCATACTCGTGGGCGGTGTTGTGCGGGCCTCTGGCTCCGGAATGGGGTGTCCTGACTGGCCGAAGTGCTTCGGGCAGTGGGTGCCCCCCACCGATGTTTCGCAACTTCCTTCGAACTACCAGGAAATCTACGCGCATCGCGGCTACGCGGATACAGAATTCAACGCGGTAAAAACGTGGATCGAGTATCTGAATCGGTTGCTGGGAGCCGTGATCGGATTGCTCATCTTTGCAACGATGCTGCTGTCAATATCCTTTTGGCGTGCCGATAAACAGGTCTTACTATTCACGATTCTATCTTTCATCCTCGTCGGGTTTAACGGATGGCTGGGCTCGGTAGTCGTCGCGACCAATCTCCGGCCCGTTACCATTACGATTCACATGGTCGCTGCATTGCTCGTCGTCGGCACCTTGATCTATGCGGTCGCAAGATCACGCGCCGATGCCGCCTCCTTTGGAAGCATCCGCCCGTCGAAACTCATTCCATGGCTAATCGCATTGACAATTCTGTTGTCGCTCGCGCAACTGCTACTCGGCACCCAGGTGCGCGAGCACGTTGATGAGTTGGCGAAGCTCATGGGCGAGTCCAGTCGCGCACAGTGGAGCGAGTCATTTGGCAGGACCTTCTATATCCACCGTTCGCTCTCGATCGCAATCTTTCTTGCGAACGCCGCCTTGGCTTTCGTTATCGTGCGAAGGACGCACACGAAAGGTGGTCTCGTTCGATCAGTTTATGCATTGATGGGTTTAATCGGGGCGGAAATCATCGCGGGAATGATTTTGTATTACGGAGGCATGCCGGCCTCGTTCCAACCCGTTCACTTGTTGTTGGGGGCGCTTCTATACGGCGTCCAGTTCTACATCGCCATAGCTTACGGTTTCGCGCGCAATAGCGCCTCAGCCACGGCACCTTGACGAAAAATCACGCCGGTATCGGGATCGAACACGGTAGATGGCGCGCTGGGCGGCAGGGCACCGGCATCAATACACAGGTGCACGCCGGCAAGCTTAATCTCCCCCGGTTTTGTTGCCGATGGCTCACCGCTCCGATTCGCCGAGGTCGACGTAATTGCGCCTCCGAATGCACGACACAGGTCGCGCGCAATCTCGCTTCCGGGAACCCGCACGCAGACGGTTTCTCCGCCGCCGCAGAGTTCGCTTGGGAGGTCCGGATGTTTCCGTAACACAAGACTGAGCGGACCCGGCCAGAACCGCTCCATATAGCGTCGCGCGGTATCCGATATCGCAAGCGAAATCTTTTCAACCTGCGAAACATCTGCGGCGATCAGCAAGACTGGATTTACCTCTGGCCTACCCTTTGCTTCGAACAACGCGCGAATTGCCTCGCGCGAGAACGGATCCACGGCGAGTCCATAGACGGTCTCCGTGGGGTATGCAACGACTTTGCCATCGCGAATGGCGCGCGCGGCAACTGCGATGCCGTCTCGATCAGGCTTCGCAATAATCATGCTGCGCTGGGATCGAGGTGAACGCGAAGTTTGCGAAACGCCTTTGCCCGGTGGCTGATCGCCGCCTTGATCGCGGGCGACAGCACCCCGAATGTTTCCTTATATCCGTCCGGAATGAAGAGCGGGTCGTAGCCAAAGCCATTGGCGCCCGTTATCGCGTGCGCGATGTGCCCTTCCACCGTGCCCGTCTCGATATGCGGCGCGTTTCCAGGAACAACAAGCGCACAACAACAAATGAAGCGCGCGGACCGTAGCGCATCGGGCACGCCCTCGAGCGCGCGGAGCACTTTCTTGTTGTTGTCTTCATCTGTTGCGTTCGGTGCCGCGTATCGGGCCGAAAGCACACCGGGTTCGCCGTGCAACGCATCGATCACAATGCCGCTGTCGTCCGCCACACACGCCACGCCAAACCGTTCGCAATACGCAGAAGCCTTGATGATTGCATTTTTTTCGAAGGTGTCGCCCGTTTCGTCAGGCGCTTCACAGGCGGGAAATTCGTCTAACCCAACGATTCGCCACGGCACGCCCTTCAGAAAATCGCGAATCTCACCGAGCTTGTGCTTGTTGCTTGTCGCGATTAGTAGGGTCTGGGAGGACATGGCTATGAGGCGATGCCAAGCGCCAATCGTTGCAGTTGGAAGAGTTCTCCCGCGCCTTTTTCGCCGAGCGAGAGCATCTGGTCCATCAAATCCCGCGAAAATGCCGCGCCTTCCGCCGAACCCTGCACTTCGACGAAGCGGCCGTCGTCGCAAAGCACCAGGTTCATATCGACGTCCGCGCTGGAATCCTCTGCGTAACAGAGATCAAGCATTGCAACACCACCGACGACGCCAACGCTAACCGCCGCGCATTGGTGCAGGATCGGTGTGGCCGTAATCGTGCCGCGGGAAACCAGCGCGCTTACCGCATCGTGAAGCGCAACGTAGGCGCCGGTGATAGATGCCGTACGCGTGCCGCCATCGGCCTGCAGCACATCGCAATCTATAAGAATTTGGCGCTCACCGAGGCGAGCAAGATCCACGACGCATCGGAGCGAACGTCCGATCAATCGGGAGATCTCCATGGCGCGCCCTTTCTTGACTGAGTCACGGGAAATGCGCTCGTGAGAGGAACCGGGAAGCATCCCGTACTCCGCCGTCACCCAGCCCTTGCCTGTGTCCCTCAAAAACGGCGGTATGCGCTCCTCGACCGTCGCCGTGCACAACACTTTCGTGTCGCCAAAGGTAATGAGCACCGAACCTTCGGCAAATTTCGTGTACTGACGCTCGATAGTTACCGGCCGGAGCGCGTCGTTCGCGCGGCCATCCGGTCGCGTACTTATGGTGTGGCCCCGGCTGCGGGTTGCTCTGAGCCTGTTCCTTCTTCGATTTCCGCTTTCGTGTCGGCCGGCACATCTGACGCCGCGGCAACCTGCGTGATCTTCGTGTCCTTGTGGTACTTCGCAAGGATGTTTTCCCACACAGGGTCTTCCTTGAGAATTTCCACCGCGCGCTTGAGCTGCACGTCTTCCACGGTATCTTCGCCGACTGGATTGCCGGTTACGCTGCCGTGGTTCTGTTGATCCATTTTCGTGGCGTCGGTTTCCCACGACGAAAGCATCTGCTTGAGCAAGCCGCCCCACTCGTCCTGGACGAATGGCACCTCTACGTCCGGCAAAATGCCGTGCTTGTTAATCGTCACTTCAGCCGGCGTGTAGTAGTAGGCGGTCGTCAATCGCAACGCGCTGTTCTGCGGCGAACGCAGTGGAATTATCGTCTGCACGCTGCCCTTGCCGAACGTCTTCGCGCCGAGAATTAGCGCGCGCTTGTGGAACTGCAACGCGCCCGTAACAATCTCGGACGAACTGGCTGTCATCTCGTTTACCAGCAGGATCAGCGGGAAGTCCTGCGGCAACACCGGTTCGCGGTTGGTATACAGCGTCATGTCTTCCGCGGTCGTGCCGTCACTGTTCGGTCGCGCGTTCCGCGTGTAGGTCACCAGCATGTTCTTTTTCAGGAAAAGGCTGGTAACTTCTTCGGACGCCGTCAGCAATCCGCCCGGGTTCCAACGCAGATCCAATACCAGGGCGCGCATGCCTTTGTCCTGCAATTCCTTAAGTTTTTCAGCAAGATCGCGCGCCGTTGTTTGTTTGAAGTCACTTACACGCACATAGCCGATGCCATCGTCCAGCACACGGCTTTCCATCAGGCTCGGCGTTTCCACACGGCCACGCGTAACGGCGATATCTACATATTTGCCCGGCATCCCGTCTTCCTTCGAAGGACGGTACATCTTCAACGTAACTACCGTGCCGCTTTCGCCTCGAATATGGTCTTTCGCGGCGTCAATGTTCATATCCTTGGTGGACTTGCCGTCGATCTCCACGATGATATCGCCTGGCAATACTCCCGACTTCGCGGCAGGCGAACCGGGGATGGGCGTAAACACAACGATGTTCTTCTCTTCGTCAAGCTTAATCTGAATGCCAATACCGTCGAACCGCCCCTCGGTGTCCTCGCGAAGCTCCTGATAGAAACGCGGAGGCACGTAGGAACTGTGATCATCCAGCGCCATCATCATGCCGTTGATCCCGCCCTCGACGACCTTGTCGACATCCGGCTCTTCAACGTAGTGCTTCATAATTTCGGCAAGCACACCACCCAACGGTTCAATCTGCCTGAAAAGGTCCTTTTCGGGCTCTGCGTAGATGCGCGCCCAGAAACCATTGGTTAATAGGACTGCAAGGGCGGCGAGGAAGAAAAAAAGCCCGACGAATTGAGAGCGGACATTGCGCATACGACTGTACCTCCGAGGGAAGTGCGCGAGCCACGAACACAAACGTGACTATAGCAGAGCAGGCAGAAAAAAAGCGAACGATACCGGAGAAACCAGCCAGAATTCAGGGGTATTCCGGTTGGTACTATTCGCAGTTTGCCGGCGGGCTCGCCAAAAAAAGTGCCCGATCCCCAATCGGGACCGGGCACCGCACAAAGACCGTATTGTTAGCGTCCCTAGGCTAAACCGCCTCAGGTTCGGTAATGTAGTCCAGCAAGCCCACAACTTCGTGACGCCCCACGATGGATGCAACGTAGTCGCCGACACGCTTGGACATTTGAAGCTTGCCTTCCGCCATCGCAGCGCCCATTTCCAATGCCGTCTGACTGCCTGCCTTGGCCACGACGACTTTGACCGGTCGATCACAGCAGTTGAACAGCAGTTCCATCACTTTTTCGCCGTGGTGCTCAACTGGGTTTACGCCGAGAAACTCCCGTGGCGTATGGTGATCCCCGGGCACCTTCACATTAGTGGAAGTCAATTCCAGGGCAATGCCGTGTTGCTGTAGAAATGCGTTCACGTCGGACGCTGTCGCGCCGTGCAGCTGCCCCTTAAGCACGAAGTCCTCTACGGTTGTGCCCTTAGCGATCATCAACAGATCTGGGGTTTCCGGTTTGGCAATATTCATACGTAGCGCAAAACCCGCGGCCGTAAGCGTAATCATGGCCGCGAGCGCCCCAAGCCCATAGGCCCAGGCTCTCGCGCGACGGGGTGCTGCTGGCTGCGTGGTCCGCTCCGCAACTGCAGCCATCGTCCGCTGCCACACATCGTCCGGGCACGCGCCGCCACGCGCCAATCGCTCAGATACGACACGTTCGACGGTCATCTCCGCGGCAAGATTGGTCTTTTGTGCGGGCGTCAATGATTGATCGAACTCGTTCGCCTCCGATGCCGATAGTTCGCCGTCGATACTGGCGGTCCAAAGCTTTTCCTGCTGCTCGCTCATTACATCGTCCCTCTTTCGGTCTGCTGATGTGGGGCGCACGATTCCTGACGCGGAACGAGTCTTGGATACGACCGCACAATTCCAGTTTCGACAGCGTAGTCCAACAATTCGTTTCGCAGTTTTGCCCGCCCGCGAGACAGGTGTGTCATCACGGTACCCACAGGCATTTCCAGAATCTCGGCAATCTCCTGATAGGAAAACCGCTCCACCGAGCGAAGCAGTATGCAAGCGCGTTCGGCCGTAGAGAGACGGCGAAACGCGTGTAGTATCTCGTCGCCGCATTGTTCCAGAACCCCGTTCGGATCTTTCAGGACGTCACCGTACCCCGGTTTTTCCTGAAGGGCGACCATTCCGGCTTCCGCAGTTTCCAGGGGTGCCATCGCACGGCCAATCTCGCGGTTTGCCACAAAACACTTGTTGGTAATGATCCGGTAGACCCACGCGCGGAAGTTCGTGCCTGGGGTAAACCGATGGTAGTTTTCCAGAGCGGCTAGAATGGCGGACTGGAAGACGTCTTCCGCGACATTTGAGTCCCACACGGTTCTCAAGACGTACCGGTAGAATTCGTCCCGATAGCGCTCTACTTGCGCCATGAAGTCGCTTGCAGCCTCTCGCGAGATAACCGCGCTCATCGGTCTAACCTGCTCAATCTCAGGCACATAGCCGTGAACCCCATTCGGAGGCCAGCCCTCCGTACGGCACTATATTCACGGGCGCGAAGATTCTATGTCAGGTGCGACGATACTTCGTGACCCGGCCGTCGGGAATCCATTCGCCGCAGTAGAGGTTGCCGTCGTGATCCCAAATCGCGCCGTGTGGCGACGTGAACTTGCCGGGCACGCGTTTCTCTTTTGGTATGTTCGGCCACCCCTCCAACAGATTTGCTCGAGGTGTTTCGCCAATATGGGCGACGAGTTTGTTGTCTTTGTCGAAAATCGTCACACGACCATACAGATCCGGTATCAACAAGTCTGTGCCGCGCTGATCGATGTGGCAGGGAAACAGCAAGTCGTTTGTCACGAAACGCAGATGATTCCCCGCAAGGTCGAAATACTGCAGCCGTACATTCGCGCGATCGGCTACTACGATTTCCGGATTCCCGCCGCGTGTATCAACATAAATACCGTGACAGCAATTCATTTTGCCGGGTTCGGCGCCTTTACCGCCCCAGGAACGAACGTACTCCGCATCCGAATTGTATTGGTGAATGTAACTCTTGCCATAGCCGTCGGCGATGTAGAAATCGCCGTTTGGCGCTATCGCGATATTCGTGGGTACATACTGCGATTCATCTTCGTACAGGTCAGTTTCGCTCGGATATCTCAATTCCCACACCACCTCGCCCTTGAGCGTTGTCTTTACGCAACGATGCTCGCTAGATAGCGCCAGGTACAGATACTCCTCGCTGCCTTCTTTGCTGAGTTGAAGTCCATGCGCTCCGGCGCAGTACTCGGCACCCCATGCCGTGATGAATTTCCCCTCGCCGTCGAACACCACCATCGAGTGACCGCTCGGACTTTGATTGTGAATGTAGATGCGGCCTTGGGAATCTTCCGCCACGCCGTGCGTATTGCCGAATTTGATGGCGTCAGGAAGTTCGCCCCAATTCTCCACGAGCTCATAGGTGTGCTCACCCGCTCCCTGAATGCTACCTGCCGATTCCAACGCTCCTACCTCCGCCCTTTTGGATCTACCGCATATCTGCTGCCCCTGCGCCGAATGGCGGGGCTGCCTGTTCCGGCAAGCTTGCCCCTCACCGGTGCTTGGTCCGAAACGTCTCGCAATTCTAAGTGCTTGTCAGACAAGCTGCAAGGTACGCCTGAGTCCGGGGACTTGACAAACGGAGACTTTAATTCTATAATTCTGGAAATATGGAGATAGTCACATGCCTGATTCTTCAACGACGGAGACCATTGCCCGATATGCGGATATGTTTTCCGCCATGGGCACCGAACCAAGACTACGGATCATGCGCCTTCTGTTGAGTGCGCATCCCGGCGGCATGACCGTCACCGAAGTGAATAGCGAGTTGGGCATCCCCTCCAGCACGCTCTCGCATCACCTCGAGAAACTGCGAAACGAAAGCCTCATTCAGGTGCGGCGCGAAGGCACTTTTCTCTGGTATTCCGCAAACACCGAAACGCTCGCGGAATTACTCTCTTTCCTGTATGCCGAATGTTGCACCCGAAACAAAGCCATAGAGCCCAACGCAATTGTCTGTTGCAAGTGAGGTACTGAGCGCAGTGTCTAGGAATACCGAACGACTCAAGATCCTGTTCCTCTGCACGGGAAACTCGTGCCGCAGTCAGATGGCGGAGGGTTGGGCGCATGCTCTAAGGGACGATGTGCTCGAAGCCTATTCTGCCGGAATCGAAACCCATGGGCTAAACCCAAATGCCGTAAAGGTCATGGCGGAAGCGGGAGTCGATATTTCGAAGCAACATTCAAAAAACGTTCGCGACCTGATGAACGTCAGCTTCGACTACGTGGTGACCGTATGCGGCAACGCAAACGAAACCTGCCCAGTTTTTCCCGGCAAAGCAAAGGTGGTCCACGTGGGATTTGATGATCCGCCGAAATTGGCCGCAGCTGCGAACAATGAAGAAGAAGCTTTAGGGCATTACCGGCGCGTACGCGACGAGATACGACAGTTCATTGAAAGTTTACCGGAACAACTAACGCGTTCAAATTGAAATGAACAACAGGAGAACCAGGATGACGGAAACGATCACACTCGAACAACAGAATGTGCGCGAGAAAGTTCGCGCAGGCTACGCGGCGATAGCGCAGGCCGAACCGAAGTCGCCCGAATCAACATGTTGCGTTGGCTCGTCCTGCTGCACGCCAGATGCGTCGAACGACGCGAACGCGTTGGCAGCATCCATAGGCTATGCGCATGACGACCTCCATGCTATCCCGGAAGGCGCGAACATGGGTCTTTCCTGCGGAAACCCGACCGCCCTTGCAGCCCTTAATCCCGGCGAAGTTGTCGTGGACCTGGGCAGCGGCGGTGGATTCGATGTGTTTATCGCCGGGCGCAAAGTCGGCGCAACAGGGCGCGCAATCGGCGTGGACATGACGCCAGAAATGCTCGGCAAAGCCCGCCGCAACGCAGAAACCTATCGGAAGTCGACGCAACTGGATAACGTCGAATTCCGCCTTGGAGAAATTGAACATCTACCGTTGCCGGATGCCTTCGCGGATGTGGTCATTTCCAACTGCGTCATCAATCTCTCGCCGGACAAGCCGCAGGTCTGGCGCGAAATCGCGCGTGTGTTGAAGCCAGGTGGGCGTGTCGCAGTCAGCGATCTCGCGTTGCGCCAACCCTTGCCCCCTGCGATCGCGAGCATGGTGGAGGCGCTAGTCGGTTGTGTCGCGGGTGCGGCGCTCGTCAGCGAAACAGAGCGCATGGTGCGCGAAGCCGGGCTGCGCGACATCGTGCTTGAAGAAAAGCCGAGCTACGTGGACGCGATGACCACAATCAACGATCCACTGTATCGCACAATCCTGGACGCGCTTCCGGCGGGAAGCAAACCCAGTGACTTTGTAGTGAGCCTGAATGTGAGCGCTGTGAAGTAGCGTTCCGGAAAGTCATATGGACTGCGCCGCCCGCGTGTGACACTTCAAGCTATCCCGCGGGCGGCGCCTTCAACAAACAAAAGGTGATCATTTAGATTATGAGCGACCCTGAACAGACAGCATGCGCCGCATCACAACCCAAGGGGCTTAGCGCATTTGAGCGATACCTCACCCTTTGGGTAGCCCTGTGCATCGCAGTCGGCATTCTGCTGGGAAAATTCGCGCCGGGTGTAGCGCAATATCTCGACAGCTTGTCACTGCACGTGAACGGCGCGCCCGTCGTTTCAATTCCGATCGCCGTCTGCCTCTTCTTCATGATGTATCCAATCATGGTCAAGATCGACTTTGCCAGCGTCATTCGCGCGGGCAAGAGCGGCAAGCCGGTCGTGCTAACCCTGTTTATCAATTGGGCGGTGAAACCTTTCACCATGTACGTCATCGCGTTCTTGTTTCTCGGTGTCCTGTTACGCGGATTTATCGGCGCGGACGCAATTGATGTTGTAAGAATGCCGTTCGGACTCGACTTGCCCATCGGCGCTACCTATGGTGCGGGTACGGTAATCACAAGCGATGGCGTAAAAATGCTTGAAGTACCCTTATGGCGAAGTTACCTGGCGGGCTGCATACTGCTGGGAATCGCGCCGTGCACCGCAATGGTGCTCGTATGGGGATATCTAGCCAGAGGTAACGACGGCCTGACGCTCGTCATGGTCGCGATTAATTCGCTTACCATGCTTGTTTTGTACGGCGTACTGGGCGGATTTCTGCTGGGAGTTGGCAGGCTGCCAGTACCGTGGCAGGCGCTCGTACTTTCCATTGCGATATACGTGGCGCTACCGCTCGTAGCGGGATACCTGAGTCGCAGATGGATCCTTGCCGCGAAGGGGGAAGACTGGTTCAAAGAAAAATTTCTGCACGTGCTGACTCCGATTACCATTATCGCGCTGCTCATCACGCTTGTCTTGCTGTTTTCATTCAAAGGCGAAGTTATCCTTGGAAACCCACTTACAATTGTATGGATAGCGGTCCCTCTGTTCTTGCAGACCTGCCTCATCTTCTTTCTGGGATATGCGCTGGCCCGGTTCTTCCGCTTGAAGTACATAGACGCCGCGCCCGTCGCCATGATTGGCGCGTCCAATCACTTTGAAGTCGCCATTGCCACAGCGGTGATGCTGTTCGGACTTTCGAGCGGCGCGGCTCTCGCTACTGTTGTTGGCGTTCTGATCGAAGTGCCCGTGATGTTGATGCTAGTGCGCTTCTGCGTCGCCACAAAAGATTGGTTCGCCCACGAACCCTAGGGCTGATTTTTCGAGCCGAATAGCCGCCGCTTCTATGGTATATTGCCGCGAGCATTCGGGAGGGTTTTGGGGCCGATGGTTACCGTATTGCGGCAAGAGCTAGTGCGACACCTGCGCGGCACCCGCCTATTCGTTTGGGCCGCGCTGTTTGCCGCGCTGGCATGCGTCGCAACTGGCGGACTCTGGCCGTCACCGGACGCGCATTCCGGCCAGATCGGCGTTGCGTCCCGCTCCATGCTCGAATTGTTGTCCGCGCTGCTAGCCGTGACAGCGATACTGGTTGTTCCTGCGTATGGCGCTGCTGCGATTTCGCTGGAGCGCGAACGCGAAACCTACGACCAATTGCGCCTGACACAACTGAGTCCCTTTGCCATCGTTGCCGGAAAGCTGCTTGGCATTCTCGGGATTTACACACTAATCTGTATTGCGGGTTTGCCCATTGCGGCGACAACCTACTTTCTGTTCGGTATTGATGCGGATGTTCTGGGCCAACTGGGCATCATGGGCTTTGCGGTTGCATTTTCTGGCGCGTGCATCGGACTTCTCTGTTCTTCAATAACCCGCAAGATGATAATCGCGCAAACGCTGACCTTCCTCATCGTGTTTGCAGTCACGACTTCGTCTTCCACTTTGCTTGCAATTTCCACTGCGCCGTTGTCGTCGGTTTTCATGAGTTCGACGCTCTATGACCTCGCCCCGGCGCGGGTATTACAGACTGCGGTGGCGGGATTGCTTTCCGCAACCGAGATTGCTTCCTTTGCCGCGTTGAATATTCTCATTGGTATCTGCGCGGTGGCCGGCGCAGTATTGTTTGTTGCGCTGGATCGGCGTCTCGATGGCGCAATGGATCCTAAGCCAATTAGGCGAATGCTGGGCCCGATGCAACACTTCGCGCATTCCGGCCGCCATCGTCAGATTCCGAACCTTCTCAATCCAATCATGGTGCGTGAAGCGCGTTGGGGCGAACTCATGACCTGGCGGTGGCAGGTTCGACTGTTCGTCATCTCCACCGGAATTCTCGTCGCAGGATTGTTCGCCACAACCACAACATTATCGCCCGGGATTCCTCCACCCGCAACGGTGTGGGTGATGCTTCAAATGGTGCTGGTGCTTTTCCTCGTGCCTGGAATGACCGCGAGCACGATCGTGCAGGAGCGCGCGCAAAAATCGTTCGAGTTTCTGTTGATGACCGGCATGCGGCCGAGCGGCATTTTTCTCGGAAAAGTATTCGGCGTTCTCGCGACGACGCAAGGCATTCTTCTCCCCTGCCTCTTGAGCATGCTGCTTGCACCCATCTTGTATCCGGCACTTGGACTGCGTGATGGCGCGATACTGATCACCGGCTTTTCGTCGCTGCTGGTTTGGATGTTTGTATGCGCCTGCGCAAGCACGTATGCATGCGCCATATTCGAGAGACCCACGGCGGCATTCGCGGGCAGCTATGTCTTGTGCTTTCTGCTCTTCAGTGGCTTTGGCACAGGACTATTCGCGCTTAAATTCTACGGCACGGGCACGGCGTTTCTTTCACCAGTTTTGGGATTCATTGAGAAAGCTGCCGACGCCGGAAAAGACCCGCTTGATCAGTTCAACGGCCCCTGGATGTGGCATATGCTCACGCACGTCGTCGTCGGGCTAATCTTCATTCTGCTCGCGCTTCGTGCGATCGAGCCGTTTGCGGCCTCACGCCGCAGCCGCTGGCAATAACAAGTCAAAACGCGTCCGTGGGCCGCGCTACCGTCGCCCAGGTCAGCACCGTCGCCGGAGTGGCATGCTTGCGTATCTCCAGACGATCACCCTGTTTCAGTTCGATGTAGTCCGGGGCGTTGTCGTACGCCAACACCCCGGGTCCACGCGTGATGACCGCGCGCACCACAGTGGTGTCAGGCACGATAACGTGACTCGTCAGCTCCGTGATGTTCTTGAACGCCAGCCCCAGCCCCGCGTGAAACACCCCGCGTGTAATCTGATTAAAATAGGCGGTGCTCCCGAAAGGCGTGCTCACCACGAATCCGTCCCCGATAATCTCGCTTCCGTTGTCGTAGGGTTCGTTGTCCAGCCAAATCTTGAACCGTACCGCTAGATTGATATGCCCCATGTGCACGTTAAACTCGTTCATCGCCGTGAACTCATGCGAGGCGACTTCAGAACTCGCGCCATATACAGCGCAGCCTATTTTCACGAATTCAGTGCGGGTGAGCTTGCCATTGATCAAGCGCTCTATAACCTGTGCTGCCGGGTGCGGGATGCATCGATTGCCCCGGCGACTATTGCGAATGGGCACCTTCGGAATGCCGGGCCATTTCAGTTCAGAGGATAGCAAGGTGCCGTCTCCGCCGTAGCAAACGACTACGTCCGGAGCCGAATCTACAATCTCGATCTCCGCGTGCCGCTCGACATGCGGGCGGATCGCATCTACTTCGGCCCCATACAATATTGCTCGCATTCACACCATCCGTGAAGAGAAGCGGCGCGATATCAGGTACGTCGCGCCAACCAGGAACATCAGCAACACACTATACGCGAACGCAGCCCCAATTCCGGAACCGCGCCATTCCGAATTGATTTGTACCGCTATCGGGATATTCGCAGGAACCCATAGCAGCACGGATGCCACAAACTCACCGAGTGACGTCGCGAACACGAGCGCGAGACCCGCGCCAACCGCCGGCGCGACCAATGGCAGAACTATCCTGCGAAAACAGTACGCGCGCGAGGCCCCAAGCGTCCGCCCGGCCTCGATTAATGTCGCATCGAAGGGTTCGATCGCGGATGCGCAGAACCGCGTCATCAAAGGCACGTTACGCACAAAGTAAGCCAGCGGAATCAGCCAGACCGTACCCGTCAACGGCAACCAACGGTCATTGAACGCGATGATGAGGTTGATTGCGATAACCGTTCCCGGCAAGGCCCACGGCACCATCACCAGCATGTTCAGCCAACGTCCACCCGGTCTCCGGCGCGCAATGAGATACCCGGCGGGCAGCGCGATAAGTGTCGTCGCGATTGCGGCCAGCAGGCTCATCCAGATCGAGTTCCGGATTGGGCCAAATGCGGAAGGGTTGGTGAAGATTGCGCTGTAATTCTCCAGCGTCCACATCGTGGGAAAAACTTCGGCGTACCACTGCCGGTGATCGATGAACGAAAGCCATAGTATCGTCGCGTGCGGTATGAGCAGCAGCGCCATGGCAATTGTCGCGGCGATGCATGCACCCCACCGGCCTGCCGTGCTTTGAATGGGTTTGCGAACGCCCTTTGCAGCGCCGGATGACGCAGCGCGAGAAGAACGAAACGCCAATACGCCCAGAAGCGAGATCGCCGCAAGCACTACCGTCAAGGTCTGCGCGTGGGCGGTGTTGTGCGCGCTCTGTTCATTGTATATGCGCACGCTCAGCATGGGATAGTCATTGCCGAAGATCAGCGGCGCGCTGAAGGATGCGCCCGATGACATGAATGTGAGCAAGGCAGCGCCCAGTAACGCGGGACGAAGCAGCGGAAGCACTACGCGCGTGAATACGCGCCACCGCGACGCCCCCAGCGTGCGCGCGGCTTCAACCAGCGAAGCGTCCATCGATTCAAGGGACGCTGAAACCATCGCGTAAAACAGCACATAAAAAGAGTAAGTGTGAATCAGCAGTATCGCCGCGGGTCCTTCAATCGCGGCATTCTCGATTCCGAATGAATGCTCCAGCCACCTTGGAATAAAGCCATCCCGCCCAATGATGTAGTAGAAACTGACGACGCCGACGAGTGGCGGCAACGTAAAAGGGAGATATGCCAGAGCCGCGACAATACGCCGGCCAGGAAAGGAATACCGCGAGATGGCGAAGGCAAGCCCCGTCCCAACGATCCCCGCACAAACGACGGACAAAAAAGAAATGAAGATCGTGTTGCGCACCGCCGCCCAACCGTTCTTCCGCGAGAAGGCCTCCAGCTGCCAATGCGTAAACGCTTCAACGAGGAGCCTTATTGTGGGATACGCAACGGTAAGGCCGAGCACAGCGAAACAAACGATAAGGAAGGCGCGGTCCAGGGAAGCGCCACGGCGCATGATAGGAAACCGTCAGCCGCCGCCGTTGTTTGCGGCGATGTCCTGTTCGACGAACCGATGGATTGCGTCCCGATCGTCGTCGTTTATCTTGGTATATAGGATGGCGACTTTGAACTGATCGTCCCCAACAGGGTGTGGTTCGCAACGCACAACGATCCCTTCACAATCAATTCGCTGCGCGTGTGGTCGCGGCAACTCCAAGGCCATGCTCATCTTCGTCATCAACGGAATCGGCTTCACCGTATGACAAAGCACGCCGTTCGCGCTGATATTGTCAATATGATTCAGAACGCCTGGGCCGCCGGAATCGACAATTGCCGCGAATCCGCGGCGGCTCCGAACATAACGCCTGCGCTCTTCCCCTGAATATCGCACGAGATGGACTCCCCTTCGGTCGATCAAGACCTCGGATCGTATACTAGCCAAGGCATCGGACGTTTGCAACGACTCCCCGCACGGCCCGTAATGCCTTGCCGCTCGCCGGAATTCTATGCTACCGTCGAATCCATGCGAACGAATTACGCCATTCTCCTGCTTTTGACCCTCTGCGCGTGTTCACCCAAGGCGCCAGAACCTGGCGCTTCCGATACGGAAATGTATCCGCCAATCGGCATGGCGACGCCGGAAAACAGTGTGGTTCGACTAACCGAGTCGTATTTCACCTCGATGGCGTCGAAGCCGCCTGTCGAAATGGCAATTCCCGTCGATGCGTTTGAGCCATTCGGCGATCGCGGCGTACGGATCAACGCAACACCGTTTCGCGCGGATGCATATACCGAGTGCACCGTGCGCCTGAAAGCGACCGGCACAAGGCAATGCCGGCTTACATGGCGCTGCCAGCACGAATCGTCCCTTGACGAGAACCCGGGCATTTCGTTCGGCGTATCCAGTGACGGCCAGTTTCACGACTACACGGTAGATCTCACGGAAGCACCAACTTGGGCGGGCGGCATCACCGCCATGGCCGTCACCTCGGACGAAGGCACGGTGGAGTTGGAATCTTGCACGCTGCGATATGTGCCGCCCAGAGGACCTGCGCGCACCACGCTTGACCACGTCACCATGGAGTCGCTCGCGTTGGCACGCGCGGACTGGATGATTACAGTGCCCAAGGACGGCATGCTGGAAGCGCACGCCGGATTGCAAACACGACTCGGCAAACTACCGGAGGACGCCGCCGCCACGTTCACCGTGACGCTGGAACAACCGGAGAAAACACCGGTCCCCTTAATTCAGTACACCGTCGACGCCACCGACAAGGGCTGGTCTGAGCTTCGCGCCGACCTTACACCTTACGCCGGACAAGACGTCACACTGGTGCTTCGTGCATCAGCGCATGGCGCGATGCAGGGCGTTGTACCGCTCTGGGGAAATCCGATGATTGCGAGCCGAGCCCAACGCGGCGGAACGCCCATCATTCTCATTTCGTGCGACACAACACGCGCCGATCATCTCGGGTGCTACGGATATGAGCGCGATACGTCACCCAACATTGATGCCTTCGCCCGCGAAGCAGTAGTGTTCGAGAATGCGTTCACGCCGGAGACGTGGACGCTTACCGCGCACACCACCATGCTCACGGGATTGTATCCCACGAGCCACCTGGTCACCTCGACAACCAATCTCGCGGAAGACGTGATGACGCTGCCGGAAACGCTGCGTCGCGAAGGCTACACGACGGGCGCGTTCACGGGATACCGGATCTGGCTTCAACCGAATCGCGGTCTCGCCCATGGGTTCGATCGCTATTCGACACCCGCGATTACGCGCGACCTCTTTACGACTCTCGAAGAAACGAACGCGTGGCTCGATACGCACGCCAATGCGCCGTTTTTCCTTTTCTTCCACAACTACGATCACCACAGCAAGTATGGCGAATCGAAATGCGAAGGGTGCGACTACCCGTACTATCCGCCGCGTTCCGAGTTCCTGAAGTTCGCGAAGGAGATTCCGGAACCCGAATCGCTGCGTGCACCCGGCAGGCCACAGGCTACCAATCTGATGTTTGCCGCATTGGAAGGGCGCGAAACGCTAACGCCCGAAGAAATCGAATATGCGATTGCGTTGTACGACGATAGCATCCGTGGGGTGGACCACGGCGTCGGCGAACTGCTCGACAAACTTCGCGCACTCGGAGTGTACGACAAGGCAATCATCGTTATTACTTCCGATCACGGCGAACAGTTCGGTGAACACGGGCAGTTCCTTCACGAGCACCTCTATGAAGAGTCCGCACGGGTACCATTGATCATTCGTTTCCCGAATGGCGCGCACGCGGGAAAGCGCATCGCGCAGATGGCCGGCCTCATTGACATCATGCCCACGCTGCTCGAAGCGGCACGTATTCAATCACCGGTAAGCGATGGGCAAAGCCTCATGGCATTCGTGAACGGTGAAGTACACCCGTCGCGCTCGCTGTTCATTCGGAGGCAAAGTCATATCGCCATTCGCACACCCGAATGGAAACTGATGCAAGACCTCCGCACGGAGTCGGAAGCGCTCTACCAGGTTTCCCAGGATCCGCACGAGGCGAACAACCTCCTTTCCACTTCGCCTCCGGTTCTGGAAGAGTTGCGGAGCGAGCTGCACCGGTTTTTCAAAAGTAATCCTCAGGGCTGGCATTTCGCGTTCGATTCCAACAACACGAAGTACAACGGCACCTTACAGATTCGCGCTGACAGCCCAATCGACGCGGTTACGCTGGTACAGGGAGGTCACATGAGCCGAAACGACCTGTATACACGCGACACCCATTCGCTTGAAGTCACGCTGGGAAAGCTGCCACAGGAAGAAGTTATCGTGCGCGTGAACGATAAAGACGCGCGGCTTATGGTTCGCGTCGAATCGGAGTCGCCAATTGCCGTGCAATCTGGCGGTGCTGCGCTGGCGACCGGCACGCTTTACGAAACAACGCTCGAGAACGCGCAGCCTATCGACCCGGCATCCAAGATTCCGCTGGATGAAGGAATTCCTGGGCTGCGCATTTGGTTTGAAAAAGCGGAAGGCGGCGGCACCCAAGCCGCGCCATTGACCGAAGAGGAGAAAGCCGAGCTTCGCGGTCAAGGCTATGTGGGCGAGGCTGAATAGGAATTATGATGCAAGAGACGAATGCGCCAGGCGCAGCCGAACCAGAGCTTGAAGAACAAACCCTGATCGAACGAATCATGGCATGGGACTTGGTCTCCGCCGTGTTCCTGCTTGCGAGCGCTGCCACGGCACTGATCCTGGCGAATTCGCCCTGGCAAGAGTGGTACCACAACGTCTGGCACACCTATCACGGGATCGCGTTCGGAGGCTTCGAAGTCAAACAGTCGGCCCACCATTGGATCAACGATGGGCTCATGGCCATCTTTTTCTTTGTTGTTGGTCTGGAAATTAAGCGCGAATTGTTGGTCGGAGAACTCGCCACTTTGCGCCGGGCATTGTTGCCCGCGGTCGCCGCTATCGGCGGAATGGTGACTCCAGCTCTCGTGTACGCCGCAGTAAATTGGGGTGAACCCAGCGTGCGGGGTTGGGGCATTCCAATGGCAACGGACATTGCGTTTGCAACGGGCTGTCTCGCGCTTCTCGGCAAACGCATCCTCCCTTCCATGAGCATTTTTCTTGTGGCGCTCGCCATCGTCGACGATTTGGGGTCGGTTGCAGTGATCGCAATTTTCTATACGCAACAGATCGATACGCAACCGCTGTTTACCGGTGCGTTTCTCATCATCATCTCCTTCGGATTGAACATGCTCGGCGTGCGGCGCACCTGGCCTTATGCGCTGATCGGCATCATCGTGTGGTGGGCGTTCTTGGAATCAGGCGTCCACGCCACCATCGCGGGAGTCCTGCTTGCGTTCACGATTCCCGCCACCGCGCGCTACGAGACACCAAAGTTCCAGGTCCGCATGCGCACCCTGCTCAGCAGATTTGTTGCGGCGGAAGATTACGCCCACGCGTATCAGGTGAACCATCGCCAGCAGGAATTGATTCGGCACATGGTGCGCGAATGTCAGCACGTTGAAGCACCGCTGCAACGGATCGAGCACACGCTCTACCCGTTGTGCGTGCTGTTCATCCTGCCCCTGTTCGCGTTCGCAAACTCCGGCGTCACGCTTGCCCTTGGCGATTTCGGCTCCCTCTTGACGGAACGCGTGACACTCGGCGTGATCTTCGGCCTGCTCATCGGCAAGCAAATTGGCATTACCGGCGCCGCATGGATCGCTGTAAAACTCGGATTAGCGGACCTTCCAGCAGGCATGACTTGGCGCCACGTTTATGGCCTTAGCTGGATCGCGGCAATCGGCTTCACGATGGCGCTCTTTATCAGCGAGTTGGCCTTTGCCGCGGGGACTGGAGATGGCCCACGCCACATCGCGGAAGCCAAGATCGGCATATTCATAGCCAGCATTTCAGCGGGAGTCATTGGCCTGCTGATCCTGAGGGGTGCAAAGGCGCCTTCGCAGGCAACCGGCTGAGTTCACGCGAATCCGCAGTGAATCAGGTGCGCAGCAATTTCTTCAAATTGGAGGCGTTCTTTTCCCACTTTGTCGCGCGCGCATAGTCTGGGTACGCGCGCTCCTGCGCCAGAAAGGCGCGGGTGTGGATTTTGCGCCGGCCTGTTTCACTTTCTTCGATGCCAAGATGGGCGTGGAGCATCTCGTGAAAAACGATGAACTTCACAAAATATGCTGGCACGAACGCCTGATCCAGCGCCGGATGAATGCGAATGAGATTCAGGTCGACGGTATAGCTTCCGAAGCGCATCGTGCGCTGGTAACGCCTGGTGCTGAAACCCGACCGGCCCCACGTGATTGCCGCCGTTATCGTGCCGTCGAACTGTTCGCGGTTCACCGCGTCAAACATGGCTTGTAGATCGTGATGCAAGCCTGTCGTTTCGAGGTAAATTGTGCGCCGCGCCCGTTTGCGCATGCGATGCCGGTTTGCGCGAATATATGCGTCTATGATTCTTCCAGCGTCCGTTGATTTGGGCTTCTTGATCCACGCCGCCACCGCCCGCACTACTGCTTCGTCCGCTTCCAGAAACATATGATGCAATCGTACTTGTCGGCCCTGAAACGTGCGTCCAGGAGTCATCGACATCACCGTGCGCGAATTATCGGTGATCTGGAGACGGAGCGAGAAGCCGGTGAGGGTTTCCAGCTCGCGCACGAGTTGGTCCTCGCCACGCGGTTCGGGTGCTTCAGTTAGGGCAAGTTCGAGTTGCATGCCGTTGCACCATGCAAAGTCACATCTTGAATCGTTCGCCGAGATAAATACGCCGGGCAATTTCGCTGTTCGCGATTTCGTCGGGCGTGCCGGAAACCTGGATACGCCCTTCGTAAATGATGTAGGCGCGGTCGGTGATGTTCAGCGTTTCACGGACATTGTGATCGGTGATGAGCACGCCAATCCCCGCGCTCTTCAGCGAATGCACGATGTCCTGCAGCTCGGATACGGCAATGGGATCGATCCCCGCAAAGGGCTCATCCAGCAAGAACACCTTCGGCTGCGTCACGAGCGCGCGGCAGATTTCGGTGCGGCGCCGCTCGCCGCCGGACAGGGTGTAGGCCGGCGCGTTCGCCAGATGGGTGATGTTGAGATCTTTCATCAAAGCGTCCGCGCGCGCGTTTCGTTCGGCGCGCCGAAGCGGAAGGTATTCGAGCACAGCCATCAGATTTTGACGCACAGTCAGTTTACGAAAAACCGAAGGCTCCTGCGGCAGGTACGCCATGCCGGCGCGCGCGCGACGATACATCGGATAGCGCGTGATGTCCGTGCCATCGAAGAAAATATGGCCCGTGCTTGGCCGCAGCATGCCCACGACCATACGGAACGTCGTCGTTTTTCCTGCGCCGTTCGGCCCCAGCAGTCCAACCACCTCGCCCGGCGCAAGCGCGATGCTCACATCGTTCACAACGGTCCGTCGCTTGAAACTTTTTACAAGCCCGTCGGCGCGCAACAGCATTTTTGTTTCCGGTATCGTTTGCGTCGCGCCCATCTAGGGTTCTGCTTCCTGCTCGGGACTGTTCACGCGAATGCTCTTGGCCTTCAGGCCTTTTGACGAAATTTGTCCCGTCGTGATGTTATAGGAAAATTGTGTCGCCGTGGATTCTTTCACGTCGGGTGTGTTGATTGCCACGTCTCCGTCAAAGGTCAGCGTGTTGGATCCGAAGTCGAGCCCCGCCTTGTCGGAAGTCACGTTACGCTCGGGAGACTGCATGTCCACGCCGCCGGTCAATACGATTCGCCGCGGACGCGTCGCCTCGGCGCTCTCGTAATCGAATGTCATCTCTTGTGCGCTAATCGTCATGGGTTTTTCGGCTGGATCCGCGGAATGCATGACCAACTTGACCCCACCCCGCATCCAATTGAGTTTTTGCCCCGCCATCGACACCTGCGGCGCGGACTCTATGTCCATGCTGGTGTAGCTCTTGTCGGTGCCGGGCTCTTTCGGCTTCTCGGTGTCCTTTGCAACGCCGAGGTCAAGGCCCTTGGCGCGCACGTTTGTCATGAGGGTTTCGCCACCGTCCATTGCGTAATTCAGTGTGTCGGCATCGAAGCGTTTGATTTGCGGAAGTCCACCGTTCACGTTGCCCGAGAAGATGAGCTGTTTCTTGGCAAGGTCAAAATCGCCTTTATCCGCATTGATCGCGCCTTGGGGTCCGTCCACGCGTACGCTACCGCGAAGCGCGATCGCGGAGGGTTGACCGCCTGCCCAGGAGAATGTTGCTTCACCCGCATTCAGCACCAGCGGCTTGCCTTCGCCGCGCGGTTGCAGCGAAATCGACACGCCGCCCTGCATTTTCTTCACTTGCCCGGCACTCGACACGACGGTGCCGGCGCGGTCGATGTTCATGCTCGAGAATCCGCCTTCGGAAGTGCCGTCGCCCATCTTTATACCGCGCGCGGTGAGTCCGCTCATTTCCGAATCGCCGCTTGCCATATCAAAGACGATGCGTTCGGCGGTGAACGAATCGATCGATTCGGATTTCCCCTGGACGTTGCCGGAGAAGACAAGATTGCTTTCGTTCAGGTTGAGGTCTGCGCGATTGGCGGTGATCAACCCCTGCGGGCCATCCACACTGACCCCGCCGTTGAGCTGTATTCCGCCCGGCTTGGATGCGTCGTCGCCCCACAGAAAGGTTACGTCCTGGGCGCGCAGCACCATCGGCTTTGCTGCCGGATCCGCGGCGCGCAGCGCAATCTCGACGCCGCCGGTGATTTTGCGAAGTTGGCCATCGACAAACTCGCCTTGGCCGCCCCGGGTGATATCGACAAAATCGAAAGAGGTCGCCGCTTCCTGGGCATGGACAGCCATCGAGAGGATACACAGGCCCAGCCAACGTGTCATGCGCGTTCGCATTACTCGGCTTGCGCCCCTTTCATGCTGACCGTGCCGGAGAGATCGCGAAGCAACAGCGTCTTCGTGCCAGCCTGATACTCCATGCTTGCCGCTTCCAATCGTGTATCACCATCCGTCACCACCACGGGATTCTGCGATGCCGCAGTTCGTGTCTCGTTTGTCCAGGTCATGTCGGTAAGTTCAACGCGTTGCGTCCCAAACGTCACGCTAACACCGCCGGCCAGCGAGGCCGTTTTTGTGTTGTTGTCGAAACGACCCGTGCCCGCGACAAAGGTCGTTTCCGATCCATCCTCGCCAAAGGCAACCGCAGTGGCCTGTTCGACGATCCAGACGTTGTCTTCCGTCATCGAAAGTTTGGGCGCGCGCAGTTCGAAAGTCGCGGTCGCAGGCTGGTCGGACTCCAACACGTTCTCGAAAAAGCGCAGGGTGGTGCTACCGGAAGTGGCAAAGTTTTCCTCCGCCGGGGGTGGCGCCGGCGCGGCCGTCTCCGCGGCGGGTGCCATCGCCTCCTGCACTGGCGCGGGTGCCTGGTGCGGTTCCGCAGCGGGTTCCGAAGTTGGAGAACAGCTTGCCGCGATTAACGCGGCGATCACTAGAAGTCGTTTCATACCGTGCTCTTTTCGTTCTTGACGAAAACCGCGCGCAAACCCTTCAACGTGAGCAAGGGATCGATGTGATCGATTCTTTTGCAGAGCGGTCCGATCAGCGGCGCGAATCCGCCTGTCGCGATTACCGTCGGCGTAGCGCGCATTTCCGCGCCAATGCGACCGATCAATCCATCAACCATTTCCGCGGGGCCAAATGTCAGTCCGGCGCGAATGTGAGAGACGGTATTCTTGCCTATAACATGTTCGGGCACTGCGATTTCCACGCGCGCAAGCTTTGCGCACCGCTCGAAGAGTGCATCGGCCGATATTTGAATGCCCGGCGCAATCAAACCGCCGAGGTATTCCGCGTTCTCGGAGATTACCTCAAACTTTGTCGCCGTACCGAGATCTACAACAATCAATGGTCCGCCATAGGCCTCCGCCGCCGCAACGCTGTTTACAATGCGGTCTGCGCCGACTTCCTTTGGGTTCTCCACCTTGATCGTGATGCCGGTGCGTACGCCGGGCACAACAAACAAGGGTGTAAGTTGAAAAATACTCGCGCACATCACTTCGATCATGGGGTTTACGGGAGGCACCACGCTCGCGATGCAGACGCCGGTTATTGCGCGCGGCGAGATGCCTTCCTGCGCGAGCAAGCCCGTGAGCATCACGCGCAGTTCATCGGTCGTGCGCGCGGATGTCGTCACAAGCCGCCAATTCGCGATAAGCGAGTCCCCGTTGAACAATCCGAACTTCGTGTGCGAATTGCCCACGTCCATCACGAGCAGCATGCGCTAGGCCCCTTCCAGCTCAATCGGTTCGCCAAAGAGAACGCGGCGCAATCCTTCCGAGGTTTCCATGATCAGCGCGCCGTCCGTGTCTATCGCATGCACGACCCCCGTGAGACCGCCTGCGCGCATGCGGCGCCCGGCCAGGGCGCACGCGTCGGACCACTCTCGAAAAACTTCCGCCAAACCGCCAGAGCGAATCACCATAATGCGTTCGTCGAGACGGGTCAAAACGTCGCGTAACAACACTCCCCGATCACACTGCGCGCCGGTTGCCGCTTCAATCGAGGTGGCACGCCCGTGCAGCGGCTCGGGGAAATCGGTCTCCGCATGGTGCACATTAATTCCGATGCCCAGCGCCGTGCGGCCCTTGCGCGTCTCGATCAGTACGCCGCAAAACTTTTTACCGTCAAGCAATACGTCGTTTGGCCATTTGATCGTGGCGCGAGCGAATGGCGCGATGGCGTCGCGCACCGCAAGTGGCGCGGCGAACGCGAGACCTTCGATAGGCTGCTCGAATGCCACACTGAACCAGAGCCCTTTTCCGGGTTCGCTGTGCCAGGTGCGCCCATGACGCCCGCGACCGGCGGTCTGGGAGTCGGCAACGATTACGGTGCCTTCCCCGCCCAGGCGTAGAGCGCAATCGCTTGTGGAACCGATACTTTCGTATACGAGTACGCGCGAGCCGACGATGTGCGTCACCAGCGGCGTCGCGAGGAGCACCGGCCGTGTGGCAGTCTCAGGCATTGGCGATCTCCAGCGAAAGATCGACCGCCGGCGCGGAATGCGTCAATGACCCCGCGGAAATCAGATCGACGCCCGTTTCGGCGATGGCGCGAATGCGATCCGTTGAGACATTGCCGCTGGCTTCGAGCAGCACGCCCGAACCGCGCGCGCGCTGGACCGCTTCACGCATCATGTCCAACGGCATATTGTCGAGCATAATCACGTCCGCGCCGGACTTTAGCGCTTCGTCCAATTCAGCCAGGTTCGTCACTTCAATTTCGATCTTGTGCAAATGATGCACATGGTGGCGCGCGCGGCCAATGGCATCCGCTACGCCACCCGCGGCCGTGATGTGGTTTTCCTTAATCAGCACGCCGTCGAAGAGCGCGAACCTATGGTTGGTGCCGCCCCCGTCGCGCACGGCCTGTTTTTCCAGCGCGCGCAACAACGGCGTTGTCTTGCGCGTGTCACACACGCGCACCGGTAAACCGGTCACTTCGGCGACCATCGCGGCAGTTTGCGTTGCAATGCCTGCCAGCCGCTGCACGAAGTTGAGCGCGACGCGCTCGCCGGATAATACGGCGCGAGTGGCGCCGGTAAATGATGCAATTTCATCGCCTTTGGCGAATCGCGCGCCATCCGCCATCGATTTCCAGTCGGAAACGCGCGCGTCCAATGTGTCAAACACCGCGCGAAATACGCCGATGCCGCTCAAAACGCCCGGCTGCTTCGCCAACAGGCGCGCACGGCAGCGGGCATCGGCGGCGACCGTCGCTTCCGTCGTCACATCGCCAAAGCCGACATCTTCGCGTAGCGCAGCCTGAATTATGTCGTGAAGGTCCAGCACAAACAGTTACCAAGTTTTCGTGAAAATGAGAAACGCCGCAAAGTCGTTAGGATACCATTCAAGGAGCTTCCATTGCGATTCCAGAACGGGTCACCACGGGATGAGCCCAATCTGGGAGTCGCGAAGGCTTGGATGACCCTGCTGAGATCGTCCGCGCCGCCGGTGGGGTAGACGTGGCTGTCAACGGCCCAAGCGGGAACTACGGAAACGATAAGCAATAAACAATAAATCGTTGGCTGTCTTTAGCTTCTCCCTCTATAAATTAGGTCAGGCTGTTGCACTGTGGGGTGGAGACTCCGGGCTGATTTCGCGAAACGAAGGGTATTTTATGGTTGTGCAGGGGTGGCTGTTAAACGAATTAAGAATTTGCCAAGTCTTTGGCCAGGTTTGAGTTGGGTGATTTGATGATCGACGGAGCTGTGTCTGAATTGCCCGTGATTTGCATTATTTTGGGTCGAAATTGATCGCGTTTTGGAGCTGAAAGACCGTTAATTCGGCGTAAGAGGCGCGAAAATGATCGTGAAAAGTTCATTTTAGGATCCGATGTAGGGGCGAAATGTTGTGGAGATTTGGGGAGTGGTTCCGTTGGAGAAACTGGGCCGTCTGCGGTTGATAGCGGGGGTGGGGACAGCCACCCGCGAAGCGCGGGTGACAGTCCCCATGTGGCGTGGGTGACAGTTCCCTTTGGGTTGCGGAAGTGAGGTGGCGCGGTGGCATTTGGCATTGGAGTGGATTTCGTAGTGGAGTTACCCCGAAATTGCGGACACGGTTTTGGGCTTGTTTTGGTATTTAAGT
>ERZ761602.2164-NODE-2164-length-32100-cov-5.632298_pt1 | contig 32100 bp, 17 predicted proteins | sample MGYA00512165_ERZ761602 | MGnify/ENA primary metagenome ERZ761602 (study PRJEB28899, sample SAMN02445085) | bioreactor sludge metagenome | biome: EBPR sludge; isolation source: Thorneside wastewater treatment plant | place: Australia: Brisbane, Thorneside...
GGCCCGCCGTGCCCGCCACGGCGCACGCCGCTGCCGAGCCCTCGAAGCGCGGCCGTCGAGACCGTCGCCGCAGCCGCGCCACCAGCTCCTCCGCGCAGAGCACCATGGCCGCCATGGGCCCGCCGGGGTCGACGGTCGTGCACGCCACGGCCCACCACCACGGCGCGGCGGCCTCGCAAGGGCTGACGGCGGCGCCCCACGACGCGTCGGCGCGCGCGACGGGCATCGGCGCTTGGCTGCCTCCCGACGGACTCGCGGGGGCACGCAAGCTCGAGTTCCGGATCCACGTGCGCCAGGGCGCGCTCACCGTGACCGTGCTCGACGCCGACGCGCGCATGCCGGTGCTGCCCTCCACGGCCCTCACCTGGCAGACGCTCTTCCCCACCGCCGAGCGAGGCGCGCTCCGCCTCCTGGCCCGGCTCGAGAGCGGTAACCCGCGGCACCCCGCGGTCGACGTGCGCGGCGAAGACGTCGCAGACCTCCTGCCCCTGCTCGAGGGGCAGCGCGTGCTGCTCGAGCCCGCGCTGATGCAGCTGCGCTTCAGCGAAGAAGCGCTGAGGCCGCGCTTCGACCTCGAGCTCGTCGGGGGCGACACCATCATCGTGAAGACCAGCTTCGAGCGCCCGAGCGACAAGCGCCGCTTCGCACTCGTGTCGGGCGGCTGGTTCGAGGGCTGGCCGGGTTGGCACCTCGACACCCAGGAGGGCATCGCCCGTCGCATCGACAAACGCGTCTCGGTCGCCGCCCTGCGACGGCTCATGCGCTCACCGACGATCGCCGAGCCGATGGTGGAGCTCGCGCGCGTGCTCATGCAGGGCCTGCCGCGCGTCTGCCTGGAGCTGGGCGCCGAGCTCCCCGACATCTCGCAGATCTGCGACGTCGTCGATCTGACGCCCACCTTCCGCATGCGCGCCGGCGGCACCCTCGTCGAGGCCCAGGTACAGCTCTACGCCTGCTACGGCGACCAGGAGATCCCCGTGCGCGCCGACGGCATCTCGCTGCCGGTGCTCGTGGAGCCGCCAGCCGAAGGGGCCCGACGCGCGCGCTGCGTGCGCGTCGACATCGCCGCGCAACAGGAGGCCGCGCAGCGCCTCGCGGATCTGGGGCTCTCGGCGGACGAGAGCGGTCAGAGCTTCGTCGCCAAGGGCGACCGCGCGATCCAGTTCTGGAGCGACGGCCTCGCCAGCCTGCCCGACGAGTGGGACCTCTTCGTGCCGGAGGACCTCGTCGACACGCAGGTCCGCTCGCAGCCCATCTCCGTGTTCGCGAAGGTGGGCTCGGGCATCGACTGGTTGAGCGTGAAGCTGAGCTTCGAGAGCGAGGGCGTGAGCGTCGATCGCGACGAGCTGCGCCGCTGCATCGCCGCCGGGAAGAAGTACGTGCGGCTCGACGATGGCTCCTTCGCGGCCTTCGACGCCGACGCCATCCAGGCGATGATGGACCGCGAGATCGAGCTGCTCACCGCCGCGGGCAAGGGCGGAAAGATCCCGCTGGCGCACGCAGGTCGCGTGCAGGAGCTCTTGCAGCACGCGGCCCAGACGACGGTGTCGACGGGCGCGAAGGAGCTCTTCCACAAGCTCGCGAACATCGACGACATCGCGAGCGCGAAGAAGCCCCGCGGGCTCAAGGCGACCTTGCGCCCCTACCAGGAGGCAGGCCTCTCCTGGCTCCGCTTCGTGCACGACCTCCGCTCGGGTGGCGTGCTCGCCGACGACATGGGTCTCGGCAAGACCGTGCAGACCATCGCGCTCTTGCTCTCGGTGAAGGCCGAGGAGAAGAAGCTGCGCGCGCTCATCGTGGCGCCGACGAGCGTCGTGACCAACTGGGAGCGCGAGCTCGCGCGCTTCTCCCCGACGCTGAGCGTCGCGCTCTGGCACGGCGCGGATCGCAAGGAACAGGTCGACCAGGTCCGTGAGGCAGAGGTCGTCATCACGAGCTACGCGCTGCTGCGTCGCGACGAGGAGTTCCTCGCGTCGCTCGACCTCGACTACGCGATCCTCGACGAAGCGCAGCACATCAAGAACCCGCTCTCGGCCACCGCGGCGGCCGCCAAGCGGCTCAAGGCGAAGCGGCGCCTCGCGCTCACCGGCACCCCGATCGAGAACCGCCTCTCGGAGATCTGGAGCATCTTCGACTACGTCTCGCCCGGGCTGCTCGGCCCGCTCGAGCGCTTCGAACAGCGCTTCGCGAAGCCCATCGAGGCCGGCGACTACAAGGTCGCGCAGCGGCTCCGAGCGACGATCCACCCCTTCATCCTGCGCCGCACCAAGCTCGAGGTCGCGAAGGATCTACCGGAGAAGCTCGAGACCGATCAGGTCTGCGATCTCACGGGCGAGCAGCGCATGGTCTACCAAGAGGTGGCCCGCGAGGTGCGCGCGCAGGTGATGGGCGCCGTCGAGCGCGAGGGCCTCGCGAAGGCCCAGCTCCAGATCCTCGCAGGCATCACCCGCCTGAGGCAGGCGGCCTGCGACCCTCGCCTGCTCGGTCTGCCGCGTGAGTTCGGCGACGACGACTCAGGCAAGCTCGTCGCGCTGCGCGAGCTCCTGCAGAACGCTGTCGAGGGCGGCCACAAGGTGCTCGTCTTCAGCCAGTTCGTCACGATGCTGCGCCTCGTGGAGAAGGCCCTCAAGGAAGATGGTCTGACCTACGAGTACCTCGACGGCTCCACGAAGGACCGCCAGGCGCGCGTGGAGCGCTTCCAGAACGACCCGTCGGTCGGGGTCTTCCTCATCAGCCTCAAGGCGGGTGGCACGGGCCTGAACCTCACCGCCGCCGACACGGTCATCCACTTCGACCCCTGGTGGAACCCCGCTGTCGAGCAGCAGGCCACCGACCGCGCACACCGCATCGGACAGACGCGCGTGGTGTCCGTCTACCGGCTCGTCGCAGCGGGGACGATCGAAGAGAAGATCCTCCAGCTCAAGCAGAAGAAGCGGGAGCTCGTCGCGAGCGTGCTCAGCGAGGACGCGGGCGGGACCAAGAAGCTCACCAAGTCGGACCTCGAAGAGCTCTTCTCGCTCGACTGAGCGAGCGCTGGCGCCCGGGACGCGCCTCGCCGGGGCGCCACGCGCGCAGCGAGGAACGTCGACACCTCGGCAGTTCGCGCTACGATCGAGCTTCGATGAGCTTGGCTTGGATGGCACGGTGGTCGGGATCCCTGCGCGTGGCGGCGTGCGCGCTCACGCTGTGCGGGGCCGGCTGCTCCGAGAGTTCGGATCCCGGCGCGGGCGGCGGAGGCGGCCACGAGCCCGGGGAGGAGCTGCGCTTCGAGGACCAGGGCACGCTCGAGCTCGGCCCGCTGGAGGAGCGCAGCGTGGGCCTGCGCACGCAGCCCGGCGCGACGGTGCGGCTGTACCTGCTCGGCGAGGGCCGCGACGCCTCGATCAACCGCACGACCGCCACCGCCGACGGCTCGGGGCGCGCGAGCTTCGTGCTGCGCGCGCCCTCCGCGCCGGCCACCTTCCGACTCAGGGCGACCTCGGGTGAGAGCGCCGCCGAGCTGCCCGTCGCCGTGAGCGAGCGAGGCTTCGCTGCGCTGCGGGTGACGCCGCTCTACGCGGGCGCGCGCACGCTCGAGAGCTGGACCGCGAGCGTGCTCGTGGACTCGAAGTGCGCCGACGTGCTCGCGGGCTTCCCGCTCGACCCCGAGGGCGCGCTGCGGGCGAACGCTCCGGTGGGCGCGGACCCGATCGTGGAATCGGTGCCCGTCGGCCCGAAGCTCGCGGTCGCCGTGCGCGCGGGCGCGCTGGTCGCGGGCTGCGTGGAGACGAGCATCGCCGCGCCGGGCAGCGCGAAGCTCGAGCTCGAGGTGCTCGATCGGCCCGTGGTGCTCGCGGCCACGAAGCTCGCGCTGTCGCTGGGCTTCTCGGCCGACCCTTACGCCCACGGCGCGCTGCTGGAGCAGTCCGTGGAGGGCTTCGTCGCGGCGGCCTTCCCGCCCCGGGCCGAGCTGCCTGGCGCGCTGCTCGACGCCATGCGCGCGAGGCTAGGCGCCGCGGACGTCGCGGCCTTCGACGCGCACCGCGCGAGCGCAGACCTCGACCTCGCGATCGACCTCGCGCTCGAGGAGCGCGACGCGCGCAGCTTGCTCTCGTCCCACGGGCCGGCGGCGGTCAGCTTCGGCGTCGAAGACCTGAGCCTCGGCGTCGACGGCCGCATCACGGGTCGCCCTGACGGCAGCGCCGAGCTCGAGCTCACCTGGTTCGGCTCTCAGCTCGGATCGGAGGCCGGCTTCGCGCTGGCGACGCCGAGCTGGAAGGTCGACCCAGGCGACGTGCTGCTCGTATCGGGCTCCATCCCTTGGGCGCCGGCGCGGCACGCTCGCGGCCTGCTCGAAGCGGCCGTGCTCGAGGCGGTCGGTCGGCGGCTGGCCGAGGAGCTCGCGCTCGGGCTCGACTGCTCGGAGCTCGGCGCGCTCGTCGCGGGCTTCGCGGGCTGCGACGCGAGCTGTGGTGCCGCGCTCTGCGTCGAGGCCATCGGCGATCGCCTGGCGGCGGCGGCGGCGAGCGACGAGCCGAGCCCGTCGGGCAAGCTCGAGCTCGTCATGAGCGGCGCCCTCGGCGTGGACGCCGAGCTCGTCCCGACCTCCTTCGCGGGTAGCTGGATCGGCACGCTGAGCGCGGGCTCGAGCTCGAGCGCCGTCGAGGGCCCCGCCGCAGGCAGCGCCTCACCGCCGCCTTGAGGCCGCTCGGCGGCCGCCGATCGCCGATGGGTTTTCCTTGCTTCGCCGTTGCGGTCGCCTGCAAAAAGCCGCAACGTCGAGCGCCTTCAGCCTCCGGACGCCGACCATGCCCAACCTCCTCCGACGCCTCCGCTCCTCGCGCGTGCTGCGCACGAGCCTGCTCGCCCCCCTGCTCGCGCTGCCCTTCGTCGGCGGCACACTGAGCGCAGGCTGCGGCGACGACGACCCGAGCCCCGGCGACGACGTCGAGCCCACGCCCCAGCTTCGCCCGGGCGACGTGTGTGCGGCCCCCCAGCCCAACCTCGTGCGTGGCCGCTTCAGCCCGGCGAGGATCTTCGTCCCGCCCTGCCCCGCGGGCGCGACGGGCTGCACGACGCGTGAGGTCGAGCTCATCGTCGAGCCCGACGTCTGCACGCGCGCCCCGATCGAGCTCGTCGCGAGCTCCCCCGAGCTGAACCTTCCGGCCTCGCCGAGCGTGACGCTCTACCAAGGCACGGTCGTGCTCTCGCTCAACGGCACGAGCACGCCCGGCAGCCACACGATCACCGCGCGCATCCCGCGCGGAGACGGAACGAGCGCCGAAGCGCTGCTCGAGGTCGAGGTCCTCCCGGAGGCGGCGCCCGTCTGCAGCGGCAGCGCGATCTCGGACGCCTCGCTCGAGGAGGCGGAGACGCTCGCCGGCCAAGGCGGCCTCGCAGGCGCTTCGATCGGCCTTCCGAACGGCGCGAACACCGTGAACGCGGGCAGCGATCTCTGGAACGTCGACCCCTTCCCCGCGACGGTGGGCTGCGGCACGCAGGCCCTGCCCGCCGGCTACCGCGCACTCGGCCCGGCCATCGAGTTCGGGCCGAAGACGCTCAAGTTCCGCCGAGACGTGCCGATGAGCGTGCCCGTGAACCCGGCCCTCATGCCCTCGGCGGCGCGCTTCCGCCACCTGCGCGTGCTGCACTCGAGCCCGAAGTTCCCCGAGCCGCGCGTCGTGCCCGTCGCCGATCCGCGCTTCGAGCTCGTCGGCGGGACCTGGGCGCTCAGCTTCAAGGCGCCGCGCCTCGGGACCTACCAGGCGGTCGTCGCGGAAGACGCTGGCACGGCCGTGAGGAAGCGCAGGATCATGCACCGCGCCGTCATCGGCGTGTCGATGGGCGGCATGGGCTCGAGCATGTTCGGCACGCGCCACCACGACAAGTTCGACGTCATCGCGCCGCTCGGCGGCCCCGCCACCTGGGGCTGGCTGATGGATCACATCCAGAAGAACCACATGGGTGGCTTCCGCCGCATCGCGCCGGGCACGACGATCGACGACATCGCCACCGACGCCACGCTCTGCGACACCGACGCGAACTGCGCCAACGACGAGACCTGCCTCGGCAAGACCTCGACGAACCAGGGCCGATGCACGCTCCTGCCCGAGCCCACCGACCCCTACGAGCACCCTCAGACCTTCAACCATTGGTGGGCCGAGTATCCGCGCACGGGTACGGGCGGCAGCTTCCCCAGGCAGGACTACGCGCAGATCTTCCGCGACCTCGCGCTCGGCTTCGGCAACCCGAACGGCGACAACCTCGCGCCCGGCGGGGAGCACCTGCCCCCGGGCGTGCCACCCACGCACCCGAGCGTGCGAGGCAACCGCTCGACCGACGAGTGCGCGGTGTGGGTCGATCCCATCAGCGATCACCCCGACAACGCGAAGCAGAAGGAGCTCCAACAGAATTGCCCCACGGAGCGCTGCGCGAACACGCTGGTGCTCGACAACTACTACGACGACGAGTTCAACCCGGACGGCACCTTCCCCGTCATCACGGTCTGCGACGGCACGCCGACGAGCCAAGAAGAGTCGCCCTGGGCCAACGCCTGGAAGCCGGAGGCGGCGAACGACTACCCGCTCGAGGTGGCGCTCGCGGTCGACTACAACGGCAACGGCAAGCGCGACGCGCTCGAGCCGGTGATCCGCAGCGGGCACGAGCCCTGGCAGGACGTCGGCACCGACGGCCTCGCGAGCGTCGACGAGCCCGGCTACGTCGCAGGGGTCAACGAGGATCCGAACGGCGACGACTACGACGCGCAGTTCAACCCGGGTGGCACCGAGGGCGATCACCGCTACCAAGAGGGTGAGCCCTTCCTCGACGTCGGCATCGACGGGGTCGCCGGCACGCCGCAGCAGCCGGCGAATGGCTGGCAGCAGGCCGGCGATGGCTACGACGTAGGCGAAGGCGACGGAAAGTTCACCGTCGCGCGTGGGCTCGCGCGCATGTGGGGCCACGACCCGGCAGGCTCGTTCCGGGGCGACAACACCGAGCTGCCGGGTGGTCCCATCGACGACGCGGCGCTCTCGCGCCTCGACGTGTGGACCGACGGCGGGCTGCGCGACATCTTCAACTTCCACGTCGGCGCGCAGCACCTCGCGGGCAGCCTCGCGAGCCGTGGGCGCGACACCGCGTACTACAGCGACTTCTCGCAGATCCCCGGCTTCGATCCTCTGACGCCCAACCAGTTCTCGCCCGCGCTCATCCCGTGGAAGGACGTGCCCGGCTCGGTGCTCTTGCGCTACGGCATGATCGATCCCGACGCGGTGAACGTCGAGAACGGCAACGGTCAGCACGTCGGCACGGTGCTGCAGATCACCGGCCGCCTGCAGTCGGCGCTCTACTACATCGGCTCGCGCTGGACGCAGCCGGAGCTGCGTACCCTGGTGAGCTCCTCGGGCGACAAGCCGATGGAGGGGCTGCCGAACTGCGAGATCGACGGCGCCTGCAACTTCGAGTTCACCGACTCGACGGGACGCAAGGGCCCGGTGGCCATCAACTTCCCGCCGGGCTACGGGCACGCCGATCAGCAAGATCGCCGGTACCCGGTCATCTACATGCTGCACGGCTACGGCATGACGCCGGAGGATCTCGGGGCCGCGATCGTGTTCGTGGCGAACTGGATGAACAACGGCGCCGATGGCATGGCCTCGCGCCTGCCCAAGGCGATCCTCGTCTACGTCGACGGGCGTTGCCGTCCCGGCGCCGACGGTCGGGCGGAGTGCATTCGCGGCAACTTCTACGTCGACAGCCCTCGCTCGACCGGCCACGAGGCGGAGAAGTGGTGGCTCGAGCTCATGGACCACGTCGACGCCAACTACCGGACCCTGCCCCCCACCGAGATCGACTGGGCGGAGTGAAGCGAGACGAGGCGCGCGCTCGCTGCGCGCGCTTCGAGTCGTTCAACGAGCGGGCGCGGGGCGAGCGGGCGTGGGGCGAGCCCGCTCGAGCACACGGCGGAACGCGGACTCCGAGCCGCTGCCGACTGGCGACTTGAAGGGATAGGGGTTGGAGAGCGCAGCGTTCAGGCGGTAGCCCCGCTCGATGCACGCGGAGGTGAGCCTGAAGTCCGCGATCGCCCGCTCCGGCTCGGCCCCCGTGCGCACCGCGTCCGCGAGCTGCGTCAGCACCCCGCGCAGCTCTGGACAGGCGCCGACCGAGGGAGGCAGCTCGATCGCGCGCGCCTCCTCGGGCGTGCAGCACGAGCCCTTCGCGACGGCGACGAGCGCGAGCTCGTACCAGCTGAGCAGCGCCCAGAGGCGCATGCCCTCGGTCGTCTCGCCGCGCAGGAGCCCCTGACGCGCGATCTCCGAGCGCAAGCGCGTGGCGACCTTGCGTGGATCCGACTCGGCGCACACGAAGCCGAGCTCGGCATCGGTCGCGAAGGAGCGGTCCGGGAAGAGCGCCCCCATGCAAGCCTCGACGGCAGGCGGGGGCGGGAGCGCCGCCGAGGCGCTCGGCGCGAGACCCACGCTCGCGCGGGCGGAGGGCAGCGCGGCGGAGGCCGAAGCCGCCGGAGGCGCGTCGGCGAGCGCGACAGGCGGCTGCGGGCTCGGGGCGGGAGCGAGCGAGCTCGGTGTGCTGGTGGCGACCTGCGGGGCGTGCGCGGGGGCACCGCTGGGGCTCGGGCCGAGGCCCAGCACGACCGCGGCCGTGCCCGCGCCGCCCAGCACGAGCGCGAGGGCCGCCACGGCGACGGCGCCTCCCCGGCGCGGGCGAGCGCGCAGCTCGACGACCGGTGCGGTCGGCGGCGGCGCCTCGGCTTCGGAGCGAGGCGCGAGAGCGCCCTCGGAGGCGGGGGGCGCCTTCGGCGCCTCGGCCGGCGGGCCGGGCACCGTGCTCGCGTTGGAGCGGCGCGCGCTCGGCGAGTCATCGACGCTCGACAGCGACGCGCGCGCGAGGCCGACCCGACCGCTCGTGCGCAGTGACGCGAGCGACACGTCACGCAGCCAGTGCGCCGCGATCGACGCCCCCGTGCAGTCGGTGTCGAGCCCCTGCCCGGTCGCCCACTCGGCGAGCGCGCGCCCCATGGAGCGCATGTCCTCGTGCCGCGCGTCGGGGTCTTTCTGCATCGCGCGCTCGACGATCGCCGAGAGCTTGGCGTCCGCGAGCCCGAGCGCCTCGAGCGTGGGCACCTCGTCGTCGATCACCGCGCGCAGCATCGCGAGCGGGTGCCCGGCCGCGAACGGCGAGCGCCCCGACAGCGCCTCGTAGACCACCACGCCGAGCGACCAGATGTCGGTGCGCGCGTCGATGCGATCGACCTCGCCGCGGGCTTGCTCGGGCGACATGTACTCGGGGCTACCCAGGATCGTGCCAGCTTGTGTCGAGCGCCCCGAGGCGGCCGCGCCCTCGACCTTGGCGATGCCGAAGTCGAGGACCTTCGGCACCACGTGGCCCGACTCGTCCTCGACGAGCATCAGGTTCTCGGGCTTCAGATCGCGGTGCACGATGCCCTTGGCGTGCGCCGCCGCGACCGCGCTCGCGATCGGCAGGACGAGCGCGACCAGCTCGAGCGCGCCGAGGCGAGCGCGCTCCTCGAGCAGCGCCCGCAGGCTGCGCCCACGGAGCAGCTCCATCACGATGAAGGCGTCGCCGAGCCAGGTCTCGCCCAGATCGAAGACCCTCACCGCCGACGGGTGCTCGAGGCGCGCCGTGGCGTGCGCCTCTCGCCTCAGCCGCTCCGAGCTCTCCGCGCCGAGCAGCTCCGCGTGCACCAGCTTGACGGCGACGTCGGCGTCGAGCGCGAGGTTCTTCGCGCGCCACACCGTGCCCATGCCGCCCTCGCCCAGGAGCTCCTCGAGCCGGTACTTGTCGGCGACGAGATCACCAGGGTGGTAGCGGAGCGGACCGACGTCGACCTCCGGGCTCTCGTCGACGTCGCTCGGGCTCCCGGACGCGGCCATGGAAGACCACGTTAGCACCGCCACTCCAGCGGGAAAAATCTATCCCCACCGGGCGGGCCGACGAGGCTCAGCCCTGCTCGTCGGCGTGGAGCTTGGCCACGAGCCGCGTCACGAGCGCGGTCCAGCCCGTCTGGTGCTCCGCGCCGAGGCCCGCGCCGCTGTCGGCGTGGAAGTTCTCGTGGAAGAGCAAGAGCTCGCGAAAATCTGGATCCTGGGCGTAGCGCTCGCGGTGCCTGCCGAAGCAGGGCCGCTCTCCTCGTGGATCGGGCAGAAAGAGCGAGACCAGCCTGCGCGCTATCTCCCGCGCCACCTCGCGCAGGTTCATGTAGTTCCCGCTGCCGGTCGGGCACTCCACCCTGAGCGAGTCGCCGTAGAAGAGGTGGTATCGCTCGAGCGCCTCGACCAAGAGGTAGTTGATGGGCAGCCAGATCGGCCCCCGCCAGTTGGAGTTGCCACCGAACATGCGGCTCGTCGACTCGCCGGGCGTGTAGTCGACGCGGTGCTCCTCGCTCCCGACGCGCAGCACGAAGGGGTGGTCGCGGTGGTGGAGCGAGAGCGAGCGGATGCCGAAGGGCGAGAGGAACTCGCGCTCGTCGAGCACGTAGGCGAGCGCTCGCTCGAGCCTCTCACGCGAGGGGATCGCGAGCAGCCTGAGGTGCTCGCGATCGTTCTCGGGGCATTCCATCCACGAGATGCGCTTGGCCAGATCTTGACGGTGCTCCAGCAACCAGTCCATGCGCTTCGTGAAGTGCGGCATCGAGCCTAGCGTCTCGGAGGAGAGCAGCTCGGCGGTGAACAGCGGGATGAGGCCCACGATCGACCGGATGCGCAGTGGCATGCGGTGCCCGCCATGCACGATCTGATCGTAGTAGAAGCCGTCGCGTTCGTCCCACAGGCCGGTGCCCCCGAAGCCGTTCATCGCGTCGGCGATCGCGATGAAGTGCTCGAAGAACTTCGAGGCGAGGTCCTCCGCGGCGGGCTCGCTCGCGAGCTCGAAGGCGATCGCGAGCATGTTGGCGGCGAAGAAGGCCATCCACGCGGTGCCGTCGGCCTGCGCGAGGCGCCCGCCGGTGGGCAGCGGCTTGGAGCGGTCGAAGACGCCGATGTTGTCGAGCCCGAGGAAGCCTCCGGAGAAGAGGTTGTTCCCCTCTTCGTCCTTGCGGTTCACCCACCAGGTGAAGTTCAAGAGCAGCTTCGCGAAGACCCTCGCGAGGAAGCGTTTGTCGCGTTTGCCTCGGCGCGCGGTCGACTTGTAGACGCGCCACGCGGCCCACGCGAAGACCGGCGGGTTCACGTCGGAGAAGTGCCACTCGTAGGCTGGGATCTGGCCGCTCGGGTGCATGGCCCACTCCCGCAGGAAGAGCACGAGCTGCTCCTTCGCGAAGAAGGGGTCGACCTCGGCCATGGGGATCATGTGGAAGGCGAGATCCCACGAGGCGTACCAGGGGTACTCCCACTTGTCGGGCATCGAGATGATCTCGCGGTGGAACATGTGCTGGTCCCACTCGCGGTTGCGGCTGCGCCCCGCCGGCGGAGGCACCGTGCCGGGGTCGCCCTCACGCCACTGGCTCGGCGAGTAGAAGTAGAACTGCTTGGTGAACAAAAGACCCGCGCGCGCCTGGCGCACGACCGCGCGTTCGTCCTCGCCGAGGCCCGGCGTGGTGCGCGCCTCGAAGAAGCGGTCCGCCTCGGAGATGCGGCGCTCGAAGCTCCGCTCGAAGGCCTCGCCCAGCTCGTCGCCGCCGAGGGCCTCCGTGGGGGATCGCAGCCTGAGCCTCAGCTCGGTCGAGGCCCCTGGCTCGAGCAGGTAGCGAGCGTGGGCCGCGGCCTTCGTGCCGATCTCCTCGGGGTTCACGGCGCCGAGCTCGCCGCCCACGACGCGCCGATGGAAGGCGTCCTTCACGTAGCGGCCCCGGTTCGGCACGCCGTAAAGCCGCTCCTGGTTCGTCTCGTTCTCGGTGAAGTAGAGCGGCAGCGCGCCCGTGCCTGCGCCGCCGAGCAAGAGCTCGAGCCGGCCGAGCTCGACGTGGTCGGCCGCGATCACCGCGCTCGCGCCGCCCACGGGCTGGCTCCGGACGAGCGTCGGGCGCGGTCCGTAGCCGTCACCGCTCCGGCCCCAGCTCCAGGTGTTGCGGAACCACAGGGTCGGCAGGACGTGCAGCGGCGCGCGCTCGGGCCCGCGGTTGGTGACGACGAGCCGAACGCAGAGGTCGTCGGGCGAGGCCTTCGCCCACTCGACCTGCACGTCGAAGTAGCGCGACCCCTCGAAGGCCCTCGAGTCGAGCAGCTCGTACTCGGTGTCGTGCAGCCCGCGCGCGCGGTTCACCGCGACGAGCTCCTCGTACGGAAAGCGCGCCTGAGGGTACTTGTAGAGCGCCTTGGCGTAGGAGTAGGTCGGGGTCGCGTCGAGGTAGTACCAGAGCTCCTTCGGGTCCTCCGCGTGGTTCCCCTCGGGTCCCGTGAGACCGAAGAGGCGCTCCTTCAGGATGGGGTCGCGCTCGTTCCACAGCGCGAAGGACAGACAGAGCCGGCAGCGGCGATCGGAGAAGCCGAAGAGGCCGTCCTCTCCCCAGCGGTACGCGCGCGAGCGCGCGTGGTCGTGCGGGAAGTGCCCCCAGACGTCGCCGTCGGCGGAGTAGTCCTCGCGCACGGTCGCCCACTGACGCTCCGAGAGGTAGGGGCCCCAACGTTTCCAGTTCCGCTCGCGCCGCTCGTCCTCGAGCAGCCGCTTCGCCTCTTCGTCCGAGTAGTCGCCGAGCCACATGTGCGTCTCCTCCGGTGAGCACGGAAGCTACACTACGTGGAGCATGGGTACCGCGGTCGTGGGCCTCGCTCGGTTCAGGCCCCGCGCGTGGTTCGCGGAGCTCCGCGGGCCCAGGGCGCGGGCCCAGGGCGCGGGCTCAGAGCGCGGGCTCGGGGCTCGCCGCGGCGGCGGGCGCGTCGCGCAGGCGACATCGGAGCTCGGCACGAGCCTCGGCGCCCGCGCTGGTGGTGACGAGCGAGAAGTGGGCGGCGTGGCTCGGGCGCGGACCGGGCGGCCTGTCGCTGCCGCTTCGCGCAGCAGGCGGGAGCGGCCTCGGCGCACGCGCAGTCGGCGCGGAGCCGAGCGTCGCGGCGGCCGACTCGACGCAGGCACGGCCTGGATCGAGGCGGACCCTGAGGTCGAGCGAGTCGACCGAGGCGCGCGCCCCGTCGATCGAGAGCAGCGGCGCGGGCTCGATGGCGCCTAGCTCGACGAGCCATCCGTCGCGATCACCGCAGCCCGCGTCGAGGCGCAAGGACGCGAGGTCGGCGCCGAGCTCGATCGGAGCTTCGACCGAGCCACGCTCGAGATCGATGGGCGCGACGACGCGTATTCCGCGCCTGTCGGAGGGGCCGTCCTTGATGGCGTAGTAGAGCCCGAGCGCCTCACCGCGCGCGCGCCTCACGAGCCTCGGCAAGGGCGCGGTGCCGAAGCGGCTGCCCGCGAGCCGCGGCAGGACCGCGAGCCGACGGACGCGGCCCCGAGCGGCGTGGAAGAGCCCCACGCCATCCGGTACCCCGGCCTCGGCGAGGAAGTACCACCCGCTCGACAGCTTGACGGCGGAGCCAGCCATCGGCCTCGCCATGGGCAGACCGTCGTGTGTCGAGAGCAGCGCGAGCGGCCTGTCCGCCTCCGCCGCGAAGAGCACGCAGCTGCGCCCACGGCAGGCGCTCACGAGCGCGGCGGCCGCGCCCGCGTCGCGCGTCGCGCTCCACGAGATCGAGTAGCCGTAGGCGCCGACCCCGAGGGCCTCGGAGGCCAGCTCGCGGGTGGCGTAGGGCGAGGAGGTGACCGCGGTGGAGACCACGTCGTCGAAGCGGTGCCGATCGCTGAAGCGCAGCAGCATGCGCCCCGCCCTCGCCCAATCCGCGTCGCGCGGCCCCCAGACGTAGACGCGCATCGGAACGGCGTCGAAGGGTGCGCCGGCGTCGAGGCCCGCGTCGCCCTTGGCGAGCGGAGGAGGCTCGACTCCCCGGAAGACCTGCCAGCCCGTGGGAGACTCGCCGGCCAGCGCAGCGCGCGGCTTCGTGGCGACGCCGGGGGCGCGGCTCCGCACCGACTCGCACTCGAGCGCCGGGGGCGCCCCCGAGAGGCGCAGCGCAGCCGGGCGCGCGCTCGAGGGAGAGCGCGCCTCGCTGAGATCGCCCTCGCTCGGCTCGCCCCACCCCACGCGGAGCCATCGATCCAAGACGCAGCCGACCGGACCACACCTGCGCTCGCGCGAGCGCCCGGGCGCCTCGCCACCGCGCGGCAGCTCGAGCTCGCTCCAGTTCTTCCCGAAGTCGAGCGTCTCGAGCAGCCGCCCGCGATCGCCGATCGCCAGCGCGCGAGGCCCCGCGGCGAGCAGCCCCAGTGGCTCGTCGACGATCTCACCGGCGCTGACCTGGCCCGTCGCGAGGTCGACGCGCACGCCGACCGCCGGGCCGCCCGCCTCGACCCAACCGGCGAGCTCGCCGGGCGCGCTCTCGACGAAGCCCTCCTGCCAGAGGCCGACCTCGAGCAAGCTCGCCTCCGGGCCCGCAGGAAGTTGCAGCACCACGTGCTTGGCGTCGTCTCCTTCCACCAAGGAGACCTGGCCCTTCGCCCCCGCGCGAGGAGGCACGAGGATCGCGGTGCGGCCGTCGGCGAGAGCCACCACACGCTCGCCGGTGGGCTCGCCACGCACGCGGATCTCGCGGACCTCCCCCTCTCTGCTGCGCACGCAGAAGGCGCGCGCACCCGAGGGCTCCGGCACGTCGGCGCACGGGCCACGCACGACGATCGCGCCCTGCCCGCTCTCGACCACGACGCGCGGCGTGGCGAAGCGCATCACCTCCCTGAGGCCGAGCGGGCGCTCGAGCTCGTAGATCGCCGTGGGGCCGCCGCTCGAGCCGCAGACGAAGCCCACCGGCTCCGCGCCCTCGGGGCGCGCGATGCCGTGGCAGCGCTCCTCCGCGAAGACACGCTCGCGCTTCGCCACGACCCTGCCAGTCGTCAGGTCGACGCGCGCGAGCGTTCCCGCGCGGGCGACCACGGCCTCGCGCGCTCCGTCGGGATGTCCCCAGAGCAGCGCGGCGCGGAGGGGACTCTTGCCCAGCGCTGGGTCGCGGGCGGCGCCCTGGGCGCGGCGCTCTCCGAGCTCGGTGCGCTCGAGCGCGGCGCTCAGCTCGAGGCCCGCACCTGGCAGCGCGCTCGAAGGCACGCGCGGAGCCGAGAGGCCGAGCCCCGAGAGCGGAAGCGGAGGCGCGGCCGCGGGACGCAGCTCGCCGCTCGCGTCGAGCAGGAAGGCACCACGCTCACCCACGAGCAGAGGATCGCCGGAGGGGCCGGGCACGAGGCGCACGAGGCGACCGTCGAGCGCGATGGGGTGCCAGCTCCGTCCGGCGTCGGTCGTCATGAGCGGACCGGCGAGCTCGGCGTCGACGACCGCGCGCCAGCCGTCGACGAAGACCATGTCGCCGACGCTGGGCACGGCCGGCAGGGGGCCGCGCCCGACGATCGCGCCCGTCTCCGGGTCGAGCCCGACGAGCTCGTTGTTGCCACGCAACCGCACGTAGAGGCGATCGAAGCCGGCGACGAGCGGCGACTCCTGCGAGGCGACCGAGCCGAGCGAGGCGAGCGGCTCGAGCGGGCCGAGCCACTCGCGCGAACGCCACAGCTCGGTCCCTCGCCCGCCGACGGCGAGGAAGACGTAGCCGCCGCCGAGACGGGACGGCAGCTCCTGCGCGATCACACGCCCCACGGGCAAGAGCTCGCTCGCGCGCTGCAGCCCACCGTCGTCGTCGGTCGTGATGCGCAGGCGCCCGACGAGCTGGTGCGCGCGCGTCGCCTCGCGCGCGACGACCTCGGCGTCGTCTTCGAGGTCGGGCACGAGGCGCGCGACAGGCACCACCCGGGGCAGCGCCACGTGCGGGGAGATCGACGCGCGCGCTCCGGCGGAGGCGCCGGCGCTCTCGGCCGAGGCTCCCCCACAGCCCGCGAGCAGGCCGACGAGCGCGGCGAGCCTCGAAGCGGAGCGGCGGGGAGCGCCGCAGCTGCCGAGCTTCGGCGCCCGCCGGGGCGGCGTCATGCCGGCTGCGCCCTGAGGCTGGCGAGCCGGTCGTAGTGGCGATAGCCCAGCTTGTCGATCGCCGAGGGCGGCGCGAGCTCGATATCGACGAGCGTCTTGATGCCGTAGGTGCCGGCGAGCACCGGTGGACTGTAGGCCCGCAGCGCCTCGGGCGTGCGGAAGGGCGGCAGCGGCGAGAGCACCTCCCGCGAGTGCAGGTGTACGAAGTGCGCGCCCGAGACACGCGACCAGCCCGGCACTCCGGGCGCGGTGATCACGTGGGGCGTCGCGAGGAAGGCGCCACCAGAGAGGATCTCGAGCTGTTGACCGACCTGCGCCACGATGCAGCCCGGCGGCGCGCTGCCTCGCAGCATGCGCCCCTCCGGATGCTCCGGCGTGGGGCGGGTGCGCAGGTAGAGGCCGCTGCGATCGTCGGGCGCCTTGGAGACGCTGCCGTCGGGCGCGTGGAAGCGGCCGCCAGGCAGCAGCGTGAGCAGGTTGAAGTCGGTGTGCTCCTCGCCCCAGAGGACCTTGTCGTCGATCTGCTGCTGGGTGAGCGGCAGGTAGCGCAAGAGCCGGAACACGTGAGGAGCGCCCTCACAGCCCTTCACGAGCGCGTGTTCGTCGAGCCCGAGCGCGAGCGCGGCGCCGCGCAGGAGCGCGAGGCCCGCCTCGTGCAGCTCGGCGCCGATCTTCGTGTACTCCTCGGCGAAGCCCGCGTCGCCCTCGGGCCAGACGTTGGCGCAGGCGATCTCGGGAAACTCGTCGACGGTCGAGGGATCGATGGGGATCGGCGCCGCGAACCAGCACTCCTTGAAGTCGGGCTGGCCGCTCGCGACGACCGCCTTCTCGGTGTTCGGCGGCGTCCAGCCGCGCTGGTACCAGAGGTCGCCGCGGTTGTAGGGCTGCTTCTCGGCGTCCGGGCGCGCGCAGAAGTCGAGGAAGCGATCGTAGAGCTGCCCTGCGTCCGACACGCCGTGCGTGCGCACGTACACGAGGCCGTAGCGGCCGAAGCCCTCGAGGATGGCCTCGCTCGCGCGGCGCTTGGCCTCGGGATCGGAGCTGCGAAGATCGGCGAGGTCGACCGTGGGGATCGTGGCGTCGTGGCTCATGCGAAGTGGCAGCATGCAAAGCACGCGCGCCGTCCGCAAGCGGAGATCTTGCGCGCGCGCTGGGGCGCGACCAAGGTGCCTCGGTTCGGGCGGCGGCGAGCCGCTCGGCAGCCGAGAGGAGTCGAGGGAGCGATGTCGGTCACGGTCGCGGTCGTCGGTGCAACGGGGGTGGTCGGTCGGGCGATGCTCGAGGTGCTCGAGCAGCGTCGCTTCCCCGCGAAGCGCGTGCTCGCGCTCGCGTCGGCGCGCTCGGTGGGCAAGAAGCTGCCCTACGCCGGCGCCGAGCTCGAGGTCGCCGAGGCCCGCCCGGAGGCCTTCGAAGGCGTCGACGTGGCGCTGCTCAGCGCCGGCGCGGCCGCCTCCCGCAGCCTCGCGCCCGAGATCGCCAAGCGCGGCGCCGTCGTCATCGACAACTCGAGCGCCTGGCGCATGCACCCCGAGGTGCCGCTCGTCGTGCCCGAGGTGAACTTCGGCGCGGCCGAGGAGCGGCCGCTCGGCATCATCGCCAACCCGAACTGCAGCACGATCCAGATGGTCGTGGCGCTGAAGCCGCTGCACGACGCGGCGCGCATCCGCCACGTGATCGTGTCGACCTACCAGGCGGCGAGCGGCAAGGGCCACGCCGCGCTCGAGGAGCTCGAGGCGCAGAGCGCGGCGCTCGTGCGCGGCGAGACGCCGGAGGCGAAGGTGTTCCCCGGCGTGCTCGCGGGCAACCTGCTCATGGACTGGAAGGCAGGCGACGCCGACTACTCCGAGGAGGAGCTCAAGATGGTCCACGAGACGCGCAAGATCCTCGGAGATGCGAGCATCGGCGTCACACCGACGACCGTGCGCGTGCCCGTGGCCACGGGCCACAGCGAGGCGGTGCACCTGCAGTTCCACCGGCCGATGAAGGCCGCCGAGGCCAAGGCGCTCCTGCGCGGCGCCCCCGGCGTCGAGCTCGACGAGTCGCCCTACGCACCCGGCGCGCACCCGCAGCCGAGGAACGCGCCCGGAACCGACGCGGTGTTCGTCGGCCGCGTGCGCGACGATCTCGCCGTCGAAGGCGCCATCAACCTCTGGATCGTCGCCGACAACCTGCGCAAGGGCGCCGCGCTCAACGCGGTGCAGATCGCCGAGCGTCTCTTCGCCTGAGGCGCCGCTCGCGCCGGGCCGCTCCCTGCGCCACGAACGAATGCGGCTCGAGGCGCCGACCCGCTGGGGGTGGGCGCCTCGAGGCCTTCGTCGGTACTTCGCCGCAGTGAAGCGCGGCGCGGGCGGCTACTTCTTGCCGGCGGCGCACTTCATGGCGCAGTTCAGGTCGCTCGGCGCGCAACCGCAGTTGGAGCGCGGCGGAGCGGCGGGCGCCGTGGCCGGCGGCTTGGCCGCGCCGGTCGACGCAGCGGCGCCGCCCGTCGTCGGCTTCGGCGCCGTGCCGCCGACGGGGCGTTTGTAGCCCGTCGGCGCGGCTGCGACCGCGGCCGAGGCGGAGGCCGTCGCGCTCGGCTCCGCCGTGGCGGTCGCCAGGGGCTCCGCCGTGGGCGCGGGCGGGAGCTCCACCGTGGGCGCAGGCGGCGGCGCGGCGGCCGTCGCCGAAGGGGCCGGAGGCGCGGAGCTGCCCTTCACCATGAAGAACACACCGACGATGAGCGCTAGCGCACCCGCGACACCGATCACCATCGGAAGCTTGCTGGCCTTCGCAGGCTCCGCAGGCATCGAGGCCATCACGGGCGCGGTCGTCGGCGGGGGCGCGAGCACCGGCGCGCCGAGCGGGAACAGGCCCACGGTGTCGAGCGGGGTGGGCGCGGCCTCGGCCGCAGCGGCAGGCGCAGAGGCGGCGAGCGCCTTGAGGTCGATGAGGCCCGAGTCGTCCTTCGTGGCGGTCGTCGACGACGAACGCGCGGCAGGCGCGGAGGTCGCCGTGAGCGCCGAGAGCGAGAAGAGCACGGAGTTCTCTTCGCGCTTCCCGGCCGACGAGGCGCTGGGACTCGGTGCCGAAAAGCTCGCGCCCGACGACGCTGCGCTCGCGCCCGACGACGCTGCGCTCGCGCCCGACGACGCTGCGCTCGCGCCGGTGCTGAAGATGTCCTGGGAGGGACGGACCTCCTTGCGGGCTGCGGCGCGCGGCGCCTCGGCCGCGGGCGCCGCGTAGGCGGGCTCCGCTGCGGGTGCGGCGTAGGCGGGCTCGGCCGCGGGGGCCTGGTAAGCCGGCTCGGCAGCGGCCCCTCCAGCAGCACCGTGCAGCGCCGCGACGAGCTCGGCGTTCTCGCTGAGCGCCTGCCAGTCGGCCATGCCCTCGGCCCAGACATAGGTGTCGCCCGTGACGACCCCTTCGTTGTAGGCCGCGACGATCTCGGCCGTGGTCATCGTGCGCTGGTCGGACTCCGACACGTTGACCATGTAGCTGCCGGCGGGCACGCCGTCGGCACCCCCACCCGCGAGGGCTGCGTCGTCGTTCGACGCGCCAGCGTCTGCGCCGGAGGCGCCTCCGACCACGATGGTGGCGCCGCACTTGCGGCACTTCATCTTGACGGTCTTGCCAGCGACCTTGTCGTCGGAGACCGTGTACTTCGCCGCGCAGGAATGACAGGTGATCTTCATGACGTGCGTGGTGTGAAGGGCACTTCGGGCCGGCCCCTTCGGGCAGGAACTGGGGCGGGTTGCGCTTGCGGGGGAGCGGAGCGCGGGTGGGCAGACGGGGGAAGCTGCGTGGTGCCGAGTCCGGGCATACGCGGGTTCGACGCCCGGGCTCGCCAGAAGTTCTGGCAGATCCCGGCGGCGACCTCAGGAAGCTTACGACAAACCGTCCGAGCTGACCGGATTTTCGTCGGAGCCGAGCGCGCCGAGAGCCCGCACGCGCCACCCCGAAGGCGTGCAGAGCGACGCGTCTCGGATCGAGGTCGAAGCCCGCTCAGCCGAGCTCGGCGCGGATGCGCTCGAGCAGCTCCTGACGGTCGAAGAGGTGCTCGACGTAGTCGACGCGATCGGTGTCGATGACGATCGACGGCGAGTCGCGGTAGCGCTCGAACCAGGCCTCGTAGAGCGTGTGCAGCGACTCGAGGTAGGCCTTGGGCACCGACTGCTCGAAGCTGCGCCCCCTCCCGCGGATGCGCCTCTGGAGCACACGCACGGGGCAGCGCAGGTAGATCATCAGATCGGGCGGGCGGATCTCGCGCCTGAGCGTGTCGTAGAGCTCGCGGTACATGCCCCAGTCGCGATCGTCGATGTAGCCCTTCTGGTGCAGGTGCTCGGCGAAGATCTCCGCATCCTCGTAGATCGTGCGGTCCTGGACCACGTGGCGGTGCGCGTTCGCCGCGCGCGCGTCGACGTCCTTGTGGATCTCGAAGCGCCGGACGAGAAAGAACATCTGCGAGTGGAAGGCCCAGCGCGGCATGTCGCCGTAGAAGTCGGCGAGGTAGGGGTTCTCCTCGTTGGGCTCGAAGAAGGGCACCATGTCGAGCTGGGTCTCGAGCCAACGCACCAGGCTCGACTTGCCGGCCCCCATGTTGCCGGCGACGGCCACGACGCGGGGGCGGCTCACAGGAGCACCGAGAGCCCGAGCGACTGCACGAAGCCGAGTGGCGAACGTGGCAGAGGCCCGATGTCGCGCAGCCGGCCTGCGGCGTCGGTCGCCTGCGCGCCGACGAAGCTCGTGCCCTCGCGGTGCACCGTGGGGACCACCCCGAGCTCGAGCTCGAGGCTGAGCCACTCGTCGACGAGCTCGACCGCTCCGCCGACGCCCAAGGGAAACTCGACGAAGGAGTTGCCGCGCGTCTGGACCCGGAAGCGCCCGGAGGCGTCGCGGGCGTTCATCGCAGGGAACTCGTAGCGCCCCCAGCCCACGCCGGCCGAGGCCCAGAGGCGCACCAGCTCGCCGACGTGCAGCGTGGGGTAGAGCTTGGTGCCGAACCACGCGGTGGTGAGCGTGTCGTTGGTCTCCAGCTGGTCGACGCCCAGCGCTCCGGGTGCGAGCCCGAGGCCGATCTCGGCACCGCCGAAATACGCGCCGACCTGCAGCCACCGCACGACCGGCAGGCGCAGGTGGATGCCGAAGCCGACGCTCGGCTCGTAGTCGACGCCGCTCGGCAGGCCCGCGTCCTCCGAGGCGCCGAGGCGCGAGACGAACAGGACCGAGCCGCCCACGTCGAGGCGTCGCTCGCGACGCAGCGCGGGCTGCGCGGGCTCGTCGTCGAAGGGAGGAGGACGCTCGAGCGGAGGAGGACCGTCGTAGGTCGGCGGAACGGGAGGCGCGGACTCGGGCGAAGATGGCGCAGGCTCGGGCGAGGGGGGCGCGGCGCTGGGCTCGCGCGTCGGTGCCTGCTCGGTCGCTGGCGAGTCGCTCGGCTGCTCGGCCCGGGCCTCGACGCCGAACCCGGTGGCCACGAGGATCACCGCCGAGACGATCGACCTCTGGCGTCGCGGCGGTGACGGAGCGCTCACGGCGGCGGAGCCTACACCAAGGGCCGACGGGCTTGGTCGGTCCTTGGTGTAATGTCGGGCTCGCATGCTCCGGCGCTCCGCCCGCTCGATCGCGACCCTCGCTCGGTGGCTCGGCCCTTGGGCGGAGGGCGCGACGCCTCGCGGTGTGGCGCGCAGGGCGGTCACGCTCGAGGCCTCTCGCGGCCCGATGAAGGTCTACGAGTACGCCTACGGGCGGCCTCGGGCAAGCTACCTCGTCTTGCCCGGCCTGCACTTCCTCGGGCCGGACGACCCTCGCCTCGACCGCTTCTGCCGCGTGCTCGCGCAGGCGGGCTTCTTCGTCGTGGCGCCCGTCATCCCGGCCTACGCCGCGCTCACCGTCGAGCCGAGCGCCCTGAGCGACGCGCGCTTGGCCTACGCCCACGCGGTCCGCGCCGCCGAGCTCCGAGGGCTCGGGACCCCCGCGCTCTTCTCCGTGAGCTTCGGCTCGACGCTCGCCTTCGAGCTGCTCGCCGACGCCGAGCTCGAGCCACGCCCGCGAGGCGCGATGATCTTCGGCGGCTTCGCGGAGCTCGGCCCCACGGTGCGCTTCGCCGCGACCGGGCGCGCGGAGCACGAGGGCGAGATCCACGTCCTGCCCTCCGATCCCCTGAACCTGCCCGTCGTGGCGCTGCACCTCTTGCCGTACCGGAGCCTGCCGGGCGATCGCGGCGAGCTCGAGCGCGCGCTGCGCCAGATGGTCTACCGGAGCTGGGGTCGAATGGAGCTCAAACGAGCTGGCGCGCGCGATCCGATCGCGGATCACATCGCCGCGAGCCTGCCCGCGGAGCTCAGACCGAGCTTCTACGCCGCGTGTGGGCTCGGCGAAGAGAGCGAAGCATGGTTCGAGAGCGGCCTCGCGGAGAGCATCGACCGGCTCGGCTTCTTCGATCCCGGCGAGAGGCTCGCCCGCGTCGAGGCGCCCGTCACCCTCGTGCACGGGCGGGACGACGACGTCATCCCCTACCTCGAGTCGCTGAAGCTCGAGCGCGCGCTCACTCGCTCGCGGCGCCCGAGGCTCCACCTCACGGGCATGTACGGGCACACCGGCTCGAGCCGCCCTCCCCTGTCGAGCATCGCCAGAGAGACGGCGGTGCTCACTCGCATGCTCCACGATCTCGCACGGCTGCCATGAACCTCCCTGCCCTCTCCGCCCGCTTCGTCGCCCTCGACGACCCCACCGAGACCCACGCGCTCGACGAGGTGGTCTACACCTCGCGCACGGGCGGCTTGCTCGAGGTGCGCCACGACCTGGCCGCGCTCGCGGCCCACCGCGACGCCGAGGGGTGGCGCGCGCTCTTCACCGAGCGTCGCGCGAGGTCACGCCTGCCGCACTCGAGCGGCGTCTGGGTCCATCGCGAGTGGGTGCAGCCCGAGCTCGAAGACGCGGACCTCGTCTCGCTCGGTGAGGGCTCGAGCGCGCTCTACCCCGCGGCGCGCCTCGGCGGCGAGCTCGGGATCGGCGAGCTCTACGTCAAGCAGTGCGGCACCAGCCACACGGGCTCCTTCAAGGACCTCGGCATGACCGTGCTCGTCAGCTCGGTGAAGCGCATGATCTCGCGTGGCAAGCCGATCCGCGCCGTCGCCTGCGCGTCGACCGGGGACACCTCCGCCGCGCTCGCGGCCTACGGCGCCGCCGCGGGCATCCCGGTGATCGTGCTCCTGCCCAAGGGCAAGATCACCGACGCGCAGCTGGTGCAGCCCATCGCGCACGGCGCGCTCGTCGCGGCGCTCGACACCGACTTCGACGGCTGCATGCGCGTCGTTCGACACCTCACGCACGACCCGGGCATCTACCTCGCGAACAGCATGAACAGCCTGCGCGTCGAGGGTCAGAAGACCGTCGCCTACGAGATCGCCGAGGATCTCGACTGGCAGGCCCCCGACTGGGTGCTCGTGCCCGGAGGCAACCTGGGCAACGTCTCGGCGCTCGCGAAGGGCTTCGGCGAGCTCGTCGATGCGGGCCTCTTGCCGCGCCTGCCGAGGCTCGTCTGCTGCCAGGCCGAGCGAGCCAACCCGCTCTACCTCGCCTACCAGCGCGCGACGGCGGAGGGGCGCGCGCTCGAGGAGCGGGACTACGCCGCCATCACCGCCGGCGAGACGCTCGCGTCGGCCATCCGCATCGGCGCGCCGGTGTCCTTGCCCAAGGCAGTGCGCGCGCTCCTGCGCTCGGGGGGGGTGGTCGAGCAGGCGAGCGAGCAGGAGCTCGCCGAGGCGGCTGCACGCGCCGACCGCACGGGGCTCTTCACCTGTCCGCACACGGCGGTGGCGCTCGCCTGCCTCGACAAGCTGAGGCGCCGAGGCACGATCGGCCCCGAGGAGCGCGTCGTCGTGGTCTCCACCGCACACGGGCTCAAGTTCACCGAGTTCAAGGCCCGCTACCACGCCTCGAGCCTGCCCTTCCCGAGCGAGTCCCCCAACCGCCCCGTGGAGCTCGGAGACGATCCGGTCGAGGTGGCCGGAGCGCTACACCGGCTGCTCGATCAGCGCGCTCCCCGAGCGAGCACCTGAGCGCCCGCGTGCGCGCCTCGCCGCGCGCGGGGGCCTCCACGCTCGTCACGACCTGCGCCCGTCAGAACTTCCCGCGGAAGGTGTGGCAGCCCTTGCACTGGGCGGCGTCGGGCATGTGATCCTTCTGCGCCGTGTGACAGCCGAGGCAGGTCGCGCGATCCGAGCGGGGCGCGGCGTGCGCGCTGTGGCAGCTCGCGCAGTCGGCGTGGCCGGCGACGGCGTGCATCGCGGTCGCCTTGGCCTTGCTGTGGCAGCTCGTGCACGAAGGCGGCGAGGCGACGCCCGAGGGGCCGTGCGCGCGGTGGCAGCTCTGGCAGGAGCCAGCGACCTTCGCGTGGGGGCCCGCGGCCTTGTCGGCGTGACAGGAGCGGCAGTCCTTCGCCTTGGTGAGCAGCGTGCCGGCGTGGGGCTCGTGGCAGCCCGCGCACTCGCCGTGCCCGCGCGTGAGCGAGGCGCTGACCTCGGCGTGGCACTTGTTGCACGCGCCGCCGCCACCGTGGATCTTGTGGGCCGAGCCGTGGCAGTTGGCGCAGCCGGTGTGACCGCTCGCGAGCTGGGCCTCTCGCGCGTGACACGAAGCGCAGTCGGGCGCGGTCGAGGCGGCGAAGCTGTGCGGCGCGTGGCAGGTGGTGCAGGCGACCTTGCCCCCGTGGCTCTTGCCCTCGCTGCCCACGTTCGCGTGGCAGCTGGTGCAGCCCGCGGCAGCGGTGGCGTGACCGTTCTTCGAGCCGCCGTGCGGGTCGTGGCACTGCGTGCAGGCCTGGTTGGCCGCGCCACCGTGCGAGACCGCCACGCCGGTGTGGCAGCGCACGCAGCCGTCGGCGGAGACCTCCCGAGGCGCGTGCGTCGCGTGGCAGCTCTGGCAGTTGCGGTGCTCGACGGGCCCCGAGGCGCGCTGCTTGTCGGCGTGACAGCCCGCGCAGGAGAGCGCCGAGGCCTTCTCGAACTGGTGGGGCTCGTGACAGCCCGTGCAGGCGTCGTGACCCGGGAAGAGCGTCTGGGTGAAGGTGGTGGGCGCGGCCTCCTGGTGACAGGGCACGCAGCGCGCGGACGCGGCGCCGGCGGCCTCGTGAGGCTGGTGGCAGTCCTCGCAGACCATGGAGTCCACGCGCTCGCTCGGGCCGTGCTGCACGATCTCCTTGCCGCCGTGACAATCGCTGCAAGGCGCTTCGAGCACCCAAGGCTCGACGTGGGGCTGGTGGCAGCTCGCGCAGGGCTCTCCGCCGTGCACGTCGATGCTCGGCGCGCCTTGGTCGCCCTCGCGGTGACAGCTCTGGCACTCCCACGCGCCCTCGCGCAGATCCTGGGCGCCGCTCAGGTCGTGGCAGGAGACGCAGTGGGTCTCGGCCATGCGCGGAATCGTGACGTGGATGTCCTCGTGGCAGGCGCGGCAGCGCTCCGACACGGGCACGCCGAAGTCGTTCACGGCGCCGAGGTGGCAACAGTTGCACTCACTACGAATCCCGACCTGGAGGCTCAGGTCGTGGCCGATGCCCATCGCCTTGTCGCGCCAGCCCGGGTCGCGCGTCTCGGGATCGTGGCAGGTGGAGCAGCGCGTTCCGGCCGGGCCGCGGTGGTGCTCGTCGCCAGGCGCGCGCGCCCCCGCCGCGACGCCGCTCGCCCCTGGTGCTGCGGCTCGCGGAGCGGCCGCTCCGGAAGCGGCAGGGCGCTGCGGCACGGCGGCGCCGGGCTCGGGAGGCGCGCCTTCGTCGTCGCCGACCAAGAGGCCGCACGCGACCGCGAGGGAGGACGCCACGACGAGCGCGAGCGAGCCGAGGCCGAAGCGGACGGACACTCAGCGGCCTCCCGTGTGGCAGCGCACGCAGGGAGCGCGCTGCACGCTGCCGCTGGGCGCGTGCCCGGGCGGGTGCGGGTTGCCGCCCGGAGCCCCGACCTCGTGGCAGCTCACGCAGAGCGCCTCGCCGGCGCCGCCGTGGCAGCCCTCGCAGGAGGCCGGATCGCGCCAGGTGGCGGGGCCGTGATCGTTGCGCTGACCGGGCAGGCCGATCCACCCGGGAGGGTGCGGGTTCCGGGCGCCGGGGCGCGCCGCGTCGAGCCGCGAGCGTGCGTGGCAGTCGGCGCAGCCCTCTGGTGCGTGGCAGGTCGTGCAGAGACCTGGCGCGTTGCGGGCCTCCTCGGCGTGGCGCGACATGAAGCCCGCGCGGTGCAGGCCGCTGCCCCTCGGTCGGTCGAAGTTCAGACGATCTCCGACGACCGGCATCATGCTGCCGGTGTGGCAGCTCGCGCAGAAGCGCTCGGCGTGGCAGGTGGAGCACATGCCGTCTGCGCGGCTCGCCGCGAGCGCGTGATCGCGCGCGAAGTTCGCGCCGTGCACGAGGTGGTCCTCCGGCAGCGTGCCCTCGGTGCGCAGATCCACGTGGCATCCTTCGCAGCGCTGTGCGGCGAAGGCCTCGTCGTGGCCGTGGCAGCTCAGGCACTGGCCCATGCGCGGGCGGAGCAGCGCGGCGCCGCTGCCCGCGTCGGAGTGGCAGCGCACGCAGTCGCCCTTCACCTTCGCCATGTGCTGGCCGTGGTCGAAGCGCAGCACCTCGCGCGCTCGCGCGGCCCCCTCACGGGCGTAGGAGAGGCCGTGGCACTGGTTGCAGTCGCGCGTCTCGTGTGGCTCCGCATGACAGCCTGTGCAGGTCTGGGTGCCGGGCAGGTGCAGCTCGCCCGTGTCGCCCGCGCGCTGCACGCCGTCGTGACAATCGAGGCAGTGGATGCCCTTGATCGAGTGGGCGCGGTGCTCGAAGGAATGGGGCGGCGTGGGCCGGATGCCGAGGATCGACGCGCAGGCGCCGGTCGCGAGCACGGCGACGCCGAGCGCGAGCGTAGGCCAGGATCCGCGCGTCTTCGCCTTCAAGGTTGCCCCCAGGTGCCCGTGATTCGCAGCAAGGTACCGAGCTCCGCGGTGTAGGTCGGCGAGGCGCTCGCCTCGGTGGCGAGCGCGGCCTCGAGCGAGCGCCCGATCGAGTAGCGCAGCGCGACCAGGCCCCAGGGCCAGACCGAGCCGCGATCGCTGGGCTCGTCGGGTACGGCGAGCTCGAGCTCCGTGCTCGCCGAGAGCGGACCGCTCAGCGGGAGGCGTAGCCAGGTCCGCGCGCCCGTCCACGCCGCGTCGGGCATCGACACACGACGGCCCTCGACGCCGAGCGCGCCACGCCCCTCGTCGTCGAGCCGGAGCTCGGCGCGCAACAGCTGGGTTGCACCGGCCTGCTCTGCCACCGAGTCGACCGTCGCCGTCGCGACGAGGTCGAGGCGGGGCGCCGCGCGCCACGAGCCGGTGAGCCCGGCGGAGTCGGCGTCGTAGCTGCCGATGGCGGCGAAGAGCGAGGTCGCGGGCAGCATGCGGCTCGGCGAGCGCCGTACCCCGAAGAGCTCGAGGCGGTCGAAGCCGTCGTGCAGGGTGGCGGACACGCGCGCCTCGGCCACGCCCAGGCGGAGCACGTCGAGCGCCACCGTGGAGCCGATGGCGAGGTCTTCGAAGGGGTAGGCAGCCGCCTCCACGCCGAGCTCTTCGCGCGCGCGCCGCCCACCGTCGCGCTCGTGGAAGTACGAGAGCCCGACACGTCCGTAGTCGCCGAGCTGTTGACCGAAACGCTGGCCGAGCACCCAGTCGTAGCTGCGGCCTCGCGAGCGAGCCCTCACCGGGATGCCCCCGAAGAGCTCGAGCGCGGTGCCCCCCGAGAGACGCAGGCGCGTGACGGCGCCGTCGAGGTGCATCGGCCGCACGGCGCCGCCCGTGTAGAGCATGCGCCCGAGGCGGAGCTCGGCGCGGCGCTCCGGATCCGAGACACGCACCGACGCGATGACGGCCTCGCCGCGTGCCTCGGGGTCGAGCTCGGTGTCGGCGTAGACGCCGGTCCACAGGAGCGCCTCGGCGTCGAGCAGCAGCGAGCCCTGCTCGGAGGCCTCACCCTGCACGGCGAGGAAGCCCGCGACGCCCGGCGCCTCGGCGAAGGCGTCGGCGCGCAGCCGGTAGGGCTCCGCCTGCGCCGCCGCTCCGGCCGCGAAGTAGACGCCGAGCCCGAGCGCGAGCGCCACCGTATCGCGCGAGCTCACCACGTGAAGTCCACCTTGCCGTCGACGTGGCGGAGCGGGTCGAACACGTGGCAGAGCGAGCAGAGCTCGGGCGACGAAGGCGGGTGCGTGGCGCCGAGACGAGTCACGAGCGGCGGCATGCCGTGGCAGGCGTCGCATGCGCGCGCTGCGCCGCTCTGGTCGTCCCAGCTCGGGCCGGGCGCCACGCCCCAGTGACAGGCGCTCGTGCAGCTGCGGGTCGAGGGCTCGTACTCGCCGCTCTTCTTCAGGACGACGTCGGCAGGCGCGGCCGCGTCGAGGTGCCCCTCGGCGTCGACCGCCTTCGGCACCACGTGGCAGTCGTCGCACTTCGCGACGCGCCCGATGCGGCCCTCGAGCGTCGGGTCGAGATGCCGCCGATGGGCGCCGACCGCGCCGCCCGAGGTGCTGCCGTCGAGCCCACGCGGAGGCGCGCCGAGCGGCCCTGCACCGTGACAGGCAGAGCAGGCGAGCTCTGCGAGCTCGAAGCGCCCGTCGAGGTGGCCGTCTTCGCTCCCATGACAGGCATCGCAGCCCTCGTCGGGCTCTGCGAAGCGCGTGTGCGAAGCGGGTGGGTTCGCGTGACAGCCGCCACAGCCGAGCGGACCGGGCTCCTCCCACCGCCTCGTCTCTTCGCCGTGGCAGTAGACGCCCGCGCAGGACTTCTCGCCGGCGTCGAAGCTGGGCGCGGCGCCACCTGCGAGCGCCAGCCCCGAGAAGGCGAGCTCCACCGCTCCGCCAGGGTGGTCTTCGCTGCGAGCGTCGGTGCGTACCGGGTGACAGCTCGCGCAGTCCTGCCCGTGGGCGAGGTGCGCGCCCGTCTCGGGCTGCGCATCGTGACAGGTGCCGCAGGACTCGACGCCTTCGGCGTGACAGTTGGAGCTCACACAGCTCGAGCCCACACGCCCGCCGAGGTAGTCGTCGCCGTGACAGTCGCGGCACTCACCGAGTGGGTGGCCGCGATCACGCAGCCACCCCGCGTGGAATGCCGGGCTCGTCTCCACGGCGAAGCCCTCCGGGTGGATGCCCGCGGACGGACCGCGCTCGCGCTCGCTGCGGCAGCCATGCACGGCCGCAGCGAGCACGCCCGCCCACAAGATGAGGGCGAGCGCGCTCGACGAAGACGACACGCCGCGCGGCGCGCGCGAGGCCCAGCTCACGGAGCGAGCGCGTGATACGGGGCGGGATCGTAGGTCTTGCCGGCGCCGTGGCAGGTCGCGCAGGCCTCTGCACCCGAGCCCTGATCGGTGTTGCTCATCGCGTGTGCGCGCGCCGAGCCCGAGTCGTGGCAGGAGAGGCAGGCCGAGGCCTCGGGGCCGGTCCACTGCGTCGTCACCGGGACGAAGTTGTTCGTCGGGTCGGCGTAGTTGTTGTTGTTGAAGGGCCCGCAGAGGCTGTCGGCGTCGGCGGCCGGGTCTTCGTTGCAGGTGAACTGGATGCGGCGCGTGGGCAAGAGGCCCTCGGCGAGCGGCAGGTCGAAGCTGCCCGCGACGTGGCAGGTCCCGCAGGCTTGCTGGTTGCCCGGGAAGCGGACCTCACCGAAGTCGATCTGCGTGCCGGCGGGGTTCGCCGCGTTCGGGCTGGGGTTGCCGCCGAGCACGTAGGGCTGCTGGCTGAGCTTCTCGCCCATGTGGATCTTGTGGATCATCACGCGCAGATCGGTGCTCTCGGCCCAGACCGACTGCCCCTCGAGGCGAGCGATGCGCCCCGAGCCCACGAAGCTCGGGTTGTGGCAGAAGGAGCAGTACTCGGCGTTCGTGCGCGCACCGCCGTGCTCCGCCAGCTGGAGGTGGCAGGTGTTGCACTGCTCGATGGTGACGAGCTCACGGCGAGGTTGGACGACCGCGTCGGTCACCGGGAAGTAGGCCACCGGGTTGAGCGCCGCGTAACGCGGGGCGCCCGTCGCCTGCAGGTAGGCCTCTGCGCTGATCGCGTAGGAGCCGGTCGCGTCGGCGGGGATGGCGACGGGGAAGGTGTAGCGGAAGTTCGCGCCATCGGCGACGAGCGTGCCGCCGGGCGTCGGCGTCGTGCCCTGCGCGACCGCGTTGCTCGTCGCAGGCAGGCGACGGCTGTAGTCGGTCGTCGGACCCGCGATGAGGAAGTTGATCTGCGTGAGCGGGTTCGTGAGGATGTTGCGCGGCGCGCCGTCGACGGTGACCGAGAAGACGACCTGGGGCGTCTGACCCGGGGCGGTGTTGGTCACGCTCAGGATCTGCATCTCGATCTTGGGTGCCGCAGGGTCCGTCGCGGGCACGCGGTGATTCACCACGATGCTCTCGAGGCCCGCGTCGAGCGCGTTGTGGCAGACGCTGCAGTTGTTGTCGTTCGCCTGCGCGCCGCCGCCGTGCGCGATCTGGCCCGGGCCGGGCGTCGCCGCGAGCGAGAGGTTGTCGTGGCAGGAGATGCAGGCCTCCGCGGTGGGGCGCGTCTTGTAGAGGTCGCCGTCAGGCCCGGTGTGGCAGGACTCGCAGTTCTGCACGGGCTGCGGGTAGTGGACGGTGGAGTAGTCGTGCACGCCCTGGTTGAAGCCGATGATCTGGTAGGGCGTGCCCGCCTGCACGCTGGGCAGGCCCGCGCCGCGGTGGATCTTGTGGATCATCACCGTCATGTCGAGCGAGCTGCCCGTGTCGGGGTCGATGACACCCGGGTTGTGGCAGGTGATGCAGAGGTCGATCTCGCGGCGCTGGTCGCCGTGCAGGCGGAGCGAGTTGTGGCAGCTGTTGCAGGTGGCCGTCTCGGCGACCTCGCGCAGCTGGGTGACCGCCGCGCCGTCGGGGCGGAAGTGGAAGACCGCGTTGGCGACGTGGCGCTCGTCCTCGAAGTCGCGGCGCGCCCACGCGCCCACGGTGTGCGTCAGCGTCGCGTCGACCCCGCTGATCTCGGTGCCGAACTCGTACTCGTAGAGGCCCTCGGCGCCGTCGATCAACGTGTAGGTGCCGCCCGTGTCCGCGGCGGGCTGCGTGGCGGTCACGTTCGTGATGGGGCTCGTCTGCTGGCGCGTGGTGTACGCGACGTAGCGCCCCTCACCCGCGATGAGGTTCGGCGAGACGCCGGGCTGCGGCTCGAGGCGCGCGAGCACGAAGGAGGGCACGACCTCGCCCTCGGTGTAGAGGCCTTCGAGGTCGAGCGGCAGGCCACCCGAGTCCGTGATCTTGAAGCGCACGCGCGCAGTCGTGCCCTCGATCTCGGCCGAGACGATCTCGAAACCGAGGCCCTCTTCGGTGAAGTAGGCGGGCTGACCAGGATCGCCGGGATCGCCCGGGTCGCCCGGATCGCCCGGCTCACCGGGGCTGCCGATCGGACCCTGCCCACCGGGCAGGCCCTCGTCGCCAGGCGCCCCACGCGGGCCCGCAGGCCCCTCACAAGCGCCCGCGAGCGCAGCCAAGCCCAGTACCCCCGCCACGTGATGCCAACGCATTGCGTGGGAATACCAAAGGCGGCACTGAACGGGCGATGAAAACGGCTTTCAATTGATTGAAATTCGGTGCGAATCCGGCCTCGACGCGCAGCGTTTGCGCTTCGTCCAACGACTGTCCTGGATGTCACATTTCCTTAGGTCACATTTCGGCTCCGGGCTCGGTGAGCGGCCGACTCGGCGATGCGTCGGCCCGGGCCGAGGCTGGCGGGCCGCACGGATGACGAGGCGCGAGTAGACGCCCGTCGCGCGGCGCGAATCGTCTAAGGTGGCGCGCATGTTCGCGCAGGCATCGTGGCTGGGCCTCGGGGCGATCGCGCTGGCGGCGGTCGCCGGGGTGCTGCTGATCGGCTTCCTCGTGAAGCGCCCGGCGATCTCGGGATCGGTGAAGCTCCACCTGTTCTTCGTGCTGTTCGTGCTGCCCACGAGCGCGGCGCTGCTCGGCAACACAGCCAACCTGGGCACGACCAAACAGGTGCAGTTCTGCGGCAGCTGCCACGTGATGGAGACCTACGTGGCGGATCTGCAGGATCCGAAGAGCCGCTCGCTCGCGGCTTCGCACGGGCAGCTCGAGATCTTCCGCGACGAGGCCTGCTACACCTGCCACGCCATCGGCGACGAAGGCG
>ERZ761602.2166-NODE-2166-length-32078-cov-5.022921_pt1 | contig 32078 bp, 21 predicted proteins | sample MGYA00512165_ERZ761602 | MGnify/ENA primary metagenome ERZ761602 (study PRJEB28899, sample SAMN02445085) | bioreactor sludge metagenome | biome: EBPR sludge; isolation source: Thorneside wastewater treatment plant | place: Australia: Brisbane, Thorneside...
CGGTGCCGCCGGGATAAATCACCGATCCGGGATCGCCGCCCTTCGTATAGACCCAGATCTCATCGCCGGCGGGCGTCCCCGAGATTTCCGAAGGCTCGCCCCACGCGACCCGCACCATGTCGTAATCCATCCCCGGCTCCACTTTGCCATCCAGCACCGCCTGCCGCGTCTCGAGCGGCCAGGATTCGTAGATCGCACGATTGCGATCGATGCGGCTCATCTGCGACGAGGCACACCCGCTCGCCAGCACTGCCACGCCGAGGGCGCCGAGCCAGACTCCGCCGAAGGGACCCCATTTCATGGTGGCGCGAACATACACTGAAGGTCCCGGCGGTAAAGTCCGACTGTGACAAATGCCGTCCGCCCTCGCTCGTCGCCCGCCTGACCGCTGGAATGCCTGGGATCACCACCCGTCGCCTCGGCGGGACCCGCGCCCTCCCCAGTCGAAGCTTGCCTCGCCGGCAAACATGGCGGTCGCTCACCCTTGAACCGCGCCCCTTTCACCCCGCCTCTTCCCGCCGTGTTTCCCCCGCCCTGCCGACCCCTTCGCCGCGTACTCGGACTGCTGTCGCCGCTGGCCGCTGCGTTCGCGGCCGACCGGGTGCCGGACGATCTCGTCCTCACCCGTTTCTCCGGCCCCGACCTCACCCCCTGCGTCGCCTGCCTCTGCGTCTCCGCCCAGGGCGAGGTTTACGTCGGCGTCGACCTCAACGGCTCGCTCGGCAAGGGCCCGGGCAGGGGGCGCATCGTCAAGCTCGTCGACACCGACCGCGACGGCGTCGCCGACCGGCACACGGTTTTTGCCGAGATCGACAACGCGCGCGGCCTGCTCGCCATCGGCACCCGGCTGTACGTGCTGCACACGCACCACGGCGCGGACGGCAAGGCGACCGGGATGAATCTCGCGGTGCTCGAGGACGCCAACCGCGACGGCATCGCCGACGGTCCGCCCGCCGTGCTTGTCCGCGGCATCTGCGTCGCCAAGGCGATCAACGACCGCGGCACCGACCACTCCACGAACGGCATCCGCATGGGCATCGACGGCTGGATCTACATCGCGGTCGGCGATTTTGGGTTCGACGACGCCACCGGCACCGACGGCACCCGCGTCACGCTGCTCGGCGGCGGCATCGCGCGCGTCCGGCCCGACGGCACCGAACTCGAGCTCTACACCACCGGCACGCGCAACATCTACGACGTCGCGCTCGATCCTTTCCTCAACGGCTTCACCCGCGGCAACACCAACGACGGCGGCGGCTGGAACGTGCGGTTCCTCCACCACATCCAGTCGGGCGAATTCGGTTATCCGAGACTTTTCAAGAATTTCGCGTCCGAGATCCTGCCCGCGCTCGAAGACGTCGGCGGCGGCTCCGGCGTCGGCGCGCTTTTCCTCTCTGAACCCACCTGGCCGGAACGCTACAACCACCAGCCGCTCATGGCCGACTGGGGCCGCAAGGCGATTTTCCTCCACCGGCTCACGCCCGATGGCGCGACGTTCACCCAGAAGGTCGAGGAGTTCGCGCAGATCTCGCAGGTCACCGACCTCGACGTGGACCCCGCCGGCCAGATGTTCGTCGGCGCGTGGGACGGCGCCGGCTTCCGCGGCGATCCCGGCAAGGGCTACGTCGCGCGCATCACGCCGAAGGGCTGGACGCATCGCGCGTTTCCGGACCTGGCCCGACAAACTCTCGCCGAACTCGTCGCGCTGCACCGCTCGGCCAGCGCCACGACCCGTTTCTACGCACAACGCGAACTGCTTGCCCGCCGCGAGGCCGCGGAAGCCAAGGCCGGGCTGCTCGCCCTCGCGCGCGATGCCGCGCTCGACCGCGCCGCCCGCGTCGCCGCGCTGTTCACCGTGGCGCAGCTCGAGCCCGATCCGCGCGAGGTGCTCGCGCTCGCGGCGGACCCGGCCTTGCGGGAGTTCGCCCTGCGCGCCGCGGCCGACCGCCTGCCGCGATTGAAACAGACGGCGCTGCCGCTCGCGCCGTTCGTGTCGGCGTACCAGTCCGGCACGCCCCGCGAGCAGGCCGCGGCCGCCGTCGCCCTCGGCCGGATCGGCCGCCCGGAGGCCGCGGCCGCGCTGCTCGGGATCCCGTTCACCAAGCCTGACGACCGCGATGCCGGCGCCTTCACGCAGAAGGACACGCTCAAGGGCAACCGCGAGAGCCGCGTGACGCTGCCGGTGCGTCCCGGCGACGACCTGCGCCTTCATCTCACCTCCACCGACCAGGCCGGCGCCGCCGTCCAGGTCGCGCTGAGCGAAGCGAGCTTCACGCTCGCCAACGGCCAGCGCCTGGACCTCGCCGGGATCGCTCCCGTCTCGGGGCGGGCGGCGATCGCTTCCGCCGACATCCTGCCCGCCACCGGCGGACGCGGCGGGAAGGGCGGAAAAAAGGCGCAGAAGGCTCCGGCGAGACCGGTCGTCGTGCTCGATGGGCCGCCGCGGGTCACCTTTCGCGTGCCGGCCGGCGCCGTCTCCTTCAGCGCCCGCGCGATGCGCGTCGGCTCCGGCGACGCCGAAGCCTCGCTCGAGTTCTTCGCCTCGACCGGGCGCGCCGACGAGACGGGCACGCAGACGTTCACGCCCCGCCACGCCACGCCCAACGCGCCCATCGTCGTGCCCCACGTCGCCGCCCACGCCCTCGTCCGCCTGCGCGCGGTCGACGCCTGCCTCGCTGCCGTCGGCACGCCCCGCGAAGACCTCGCGCTCTGGGCGCTCTCGCAGATGCACGAGGAGAAGGCGGTCGATGGTCTCCTCGCACACCTGGACGCGGGGCCGGCGCCCGCGCGGCGCGACAAGCTGCTGACGACACTCGCCCGGCTCTACCAGCAGGAGGCGCCGTACGACGGCTCCTGGTGGTGGGGCACGCGGCCGGACACGCGCGGACCCTACTACAAGCCGGTGACGTGGAGTGCCTCGCCCCGGATCGCCGCCGCCCTCGAAGCGGAGACGGCGCGAGCGACACCGGAACGGCAGGACTTCCTCGCCCGGCTCAACGATTCCCACCGCCTCGGCCTGCCGCGGCTCGGCACGCGCAAAGTCCAGCCGGCCGCCGAGCGCCGTCCCGCGATCGACCTCGCCCAGATCGCGGCGAAGTCGGGCGCGGTCGCGACCACGCCGCTCGAGGACATCCTCGTCGCAGTGGAGAAGCTTCCGCCCAATCCCGCCCGCGGCGCCGCGCTCTACACCCAGCAGGGCTGCGTCGCCTGCCACGCGCTCGAACCCGGCGGAGTCGCGCTCGGGCCTTTCATGGGCCAGATCGGTTCGATCATGAATCCGACGCAGATCGCGACGGCGATCCTGCGGCCGAGCGACACGCTCTCGCAGGGCTTCCAGACGGTGAGCCTGACGCTGAAGGACGGTTCGGTCCGCGTCGGCTTCGCGACCGAAACGACGCCGGAAAAGATCGTGCTCCGCGACATGGCCGGCGCCGTCACGACGGTCGCCACCGCCGACGTGAAGGAGGAAAAGCACCTGCCGCAGTCGATGATGCCCGAGGGCCTGGCCAACGCGCTCTCGCTCGAGGATTTCGCCGCGCTGGTGCATTTCCTCGCCGCCAGGAAATAGCCGCCGCGCAGTCAGGGTCGGGCTTGCCCACGGAACACTCGGAAGACACGGAGGAATACCTGGCTCAGCATCGCCGGCGTCAGGCGTGGCCCTGGATCGGCCGGTTCCCCATTCGCTCCCCCAACAGTAACCGGATCATGAATACCTCCACGTTCCTGCCCACCTTGCGCTCGCCCGCGCTCATCCTCGCCCTCGGTGCGTGCGCCTTCGCGTGCAGCCTTCTCCACGCCGCGGCGCCGGTGCGGCCCAACGTTCTCTTCGTCCTGTCCGACGACCACAGCTATCCGTTCCTGAGCTGCTACGGCGACGGCAATGTCCGCACCCCTGTCCTCGACCGGCTCGCCGCCGAGGGCATGAAGTTCCACCGCTTCTTCACCGCCGCCCCGCAGTGCGTGCCGTCGCGCGCGGCCTACCTCACCGGGCGCTCGGCGGTCGCGGCGCGGATGACGCGCTTCTCCTCCCCGCTGCCGCGCGACGAGATCACGTTTCCCGAGCTGCTCCGGGAGAAGGCAGGCTACTTCACCGGCATCGCGGGGCGTTCGTACCACCTCGATGGCTCGGCCCGCAATGCCGGCACCGCCATCGGCGAGCTAGTCGACCGTCATGGGCTGCGCACCTTCGAGCAGCGCGTCGACTACGTGCGCACGGGCTCCGACGTGCAGGCGATCGAGCAGATGCGCGAGTTCCTCGAACGGAAGCCCGCGGACAAGCCGTTCTGCCTGTGGCTGAATTTCAGCGACCCGCATCACGTCTGGAACGCCCCGGCGTCCGACCGGCCCGATCCGCGGTCGCTCACCCTGCCCGCGCACTGGCCCGACCTGCCCGGCATGCGCGAGCAGCTCGCCGACTACTGCGCCGAGGTGAACCGGCTCGACCGCAGCATGGGCGCGGTGCTCGCACTGCTTGCGGAGAAGGGATTCGCCGAGAGCACGCTCGTGATCTTCGCCGGCGACAACGGCGCCGCGCTGCCGCACGGCAAGGGCTCGCTCTACGACCCAGGCTCAAACGTGCCGCTCTTGATCCGCTGGCCCGGGGTGATCAGGCCCGGCGGCGACACCCGCACGCTGCTCAGCAACGAGGACATCGCGCCCACGATCCTCGCCGCCGCCGGCCTCCCGCCGGGACCGAAGATGAGCGGCCGGAGTTTTCTCCCCCTGCTGAAGGGAGAGGCCTTCCCGCCCCGCCGGCACATCTTCGTCGAACGCGGTCCTCACGGCACGGCACCCGTCACGGTCGACATGCGCAGCAGCGGCTACGATCTCGGGCGCGCGGTGCGCAGCGACCGCTACAAGCTGATCTACAACTGCACGCCCTGGATCCCGTATTCGCCGGTCGACTCCGCCGGCGGCGCCGCCTGGCGCGAGATGACCGCCGCCAACGCCGCGGGCAAGCTCGCGCCCGGGCTGCGCGCGACGTACTTCACGTCGCCGCGTCCGGTGTACGAGTTGTACGACCTGGAGTCCGATCCGTCCGAGCTGAACAACCGCAGCGGCGATCCCGCGCTGCGCCAGGTCGAACACGACCTCCGGCTCGCTCTCGCCGAGAAGATGATCGTCGACTTCGACTATCTCCCGCTGCCCGACGTCGGCGACCGTCCCGCTGCGCCCGGCGCCAAGGCGGGCAGGAAGAAACGCTGACGAGGCTTCGCCTCAGACCCGCTCACGCCAGGGCGAGAAGACCGCGAAGCAGGCAACGTGGCTCACGGAACACACTGAATCTCCATGATCCCGTCGCCGGTGCGATCGGAGGAATCGGTGGTCACGGACTGCAGCCGGCCGAGAATCCGAATCGGGCGGGCCCTTGGTGACGGATCTCGTTGCGACCTGCGGGAAGGGAATGCGCCGCCCGCCATGCGCACAGCTCGATCTCGGCAGGAAATCCTGCTCCGCTTCAGCCATGCCAGCGCACCTTGAAGCAATGCGGCGATGGTTTCGGCGCCGCCGTTGGGCAATCACCCTGGGCTTGCTCCTGGCCGGCAGCGTGACCGGCGCGGGCGCGGCCGACGCGACGATGCCGTCGCGGGTACCGCGACTGGCGGGTCCCTGGATCCGGCTGACCGACCGGCCGCCGCTGGAGCGATGGAACACGGAGAAGGCGGAGCCGGTGGATTTCACGATCTTTCGCGCGAAGGACGGTCGCTGGCAGTTGATCGCGTGCATCCGGCACACGTCGCATCCCGGCAAGGGCCGGCTCCTGTACCGTTGGTCGAGCGATCGGCTCGCCGCTCCGGGCTGGCGGGCCGACGGCATCTTCCTCGAGTCGAGGGCGGAGGTGGGCAATGCCGAAGGCCTAATGCAGGCGCCGCACTGCCTGATCGAGCGGGGACGATATTTCCTGTTCTACAACAGCGCGGGCGCCCACCTCATGACCAGCGCGGACGGCATCACCTTTGCGCACGAGCGTGGGGCCGATGGCTATTCGCAGTTCAAGATGGGACGGGACGTGATGATTTTCGACGATCGAGCACGGCACCAGCGCTGGATCGCCTACTACACCGCGGTCGTGCCGGGCCTCAATCCGCGCACCCGTGACCACACGGTCAAGGTGCGGACGGCCCCCGCCTTGACGGGGCCGTGGAGCGCCGAGGAGACCGACGTCGGCACTCTCACCGAACCACCGGCCGGGTATCTCTTCGCCTATGCCGAGAGCCCCTTCGTGCTGGAGCGCGACGGCTGGTACTTCCGATTCGAGCAAATGTGGGTCTATGCGTCGCGCGATCCGCTGGCGTGGACCGGACCGGCGGTGGCGAACCTGATCCCCGGTGATCCGATGCGCTACCTGGCGCCGGAAATCGTGAGCGACGGCGAGCGTGAGTACGTTGCCGCGTACGGCTGGCGCGGCAACAATCCGCGAGGCATCTTCCTTGCTCCGCTCGAGTGGGGTCCCGCCAGCACGGAAGGCAAACGACCCGAGTGATCGGGTCTGGTTTTCGCCTCACGCTGCGGAGAGCACCTGAGGCAGTACCCGATGCTCGGTTGGTTGTCCCTCACGGCGACGACGCCTGCGACTGCAGCAACCGGCCGTCAGCTCCCATGCACGCGAGAACTCAACGATCTTGCCCGCGACTCCGCCACGCGCGACAACTTCGGCCCACCTCACCCCGCCGAACTTCCCCGTCTCACCGCCGCCCTCGCCACCCGGCTCGAGGACGCGCGACGCCGGTCCTCGCATTGCATGAGCCGCTTCAAGGAACTCCCATGAACTTCCGACCCTTGCTCGTCCCGTTGCTCGCTCTTGCCCTGGCTGAAGCTTTCGCCGCCGCCTCTCCGCGTCCCAACGTCGTCCTGGTCATGGCCGACGATCAGGGCTGGGGCGACACGGGCTACAATGGGCACCCCGAACTCAAGACCCCCCACCTCGATGCCCTGGCCGCCGCCGGGCTGCGGCTCGATCGCTTTTACACGGCGCACTTCAACTGCTCGCCGACTCGGGCGAGCGTGATGACCGGTCGCCACCCCCATCGCATGGGCACCTTCGGCCCCGGCTCACCGATCCGACCGCAGGAGGTCACGCTGGGCAAGGTGCTCCAATCCGCCGGATACGCCACGGGTCATTTCGGCAAATGGCACCTGAACGGCAGGAACGGCGACCGCGACACCAAGACTGCGCCGGGCCGGGCGATCCTGGCCGACGATCCGCTGTCGCCGGGCAAGTTGGGTTTCGACGAGTGGCTTTCCGCCGACAACTTTTTCGATCTCGATCCGGTCCTCGGCCGCAACGGTGTGCCCGAGAAGTTTCACGGCGACGGTTCGGACATCGTCACCGCCGAGGCTTTGAAATTCATCCGCAAGCAGGCTGCCGCGAACAAACCCTTTCTGACCGTCGTGTGGTTCGGCAACCCGCACACGCCACACGAGGCCCTGCCGGCCGACAAGGCGCCTTACACGAAGGCTGCCGAGAAAGATCAGAACTACTACGGCGAGCTCACCGGCATCGATCGCAACGTCGGAAAGCTGCGGGCGGCCCTGCAGGAGCTGCGCGTCGCGGAAAACACGATCCTCTGGTACTGCAGCGACAACGGCGGCAACGCCGGTCCGAATTCCACCGGCAATCTGCGCGGCACCAAGGGCACGCTGTGGGAGGGCGGCCTGCGGGTACCCGGGCTGGTCGAGTGGCCCGCGCGCATCCCGAAGCCCTTCGTCAGCGATGTCCCGTGCTCCACGTCGGACATTTACCCGACGATCCTCGCCGCCACCGGGGCGAGAGCGGAAAAGCAGATTCTACCCCTCGACGGGATCAACCTCCTGCCGTTGTTCGACCGCCAGGTGACGTCGCGCGGCAAGGCGATACCTTTCGTGGCCCGGCTCGATCAGGAGAGTCTCCACGCCGCCCTGATCGACTGGCCCTACAAGCTGCATCTCGACGCCGATCGGAATCGGGGCAAGAAAGCGGGCACCCAGCCGACCGCTCCCGTCATGCTCTTCGACCTTTCCAAGGATCCGCGGGAGATCACCAATCTGGCCGCGAACCAACCTGAGCGCGTCGCAAAAATGACGGCGGAACTCGCCGCCTGGAAAGCGTCCGCCTTGCGCAGCCTGGCCGGCGCCGATTACGACGGGAACACTCCGCTTCCAGCCGCGAACCCTCCGGATGGAAACACGAAACGGGGAAAACGGAGGCCATAGGTCCGCCCGACGCATTTACCACTCCGCTTGCCGTGCCCGGCGACGCCCCGACCAATCCATTCCGGGAAACATCTTGGTTTCAATCCCGATGACGCGTTCGACGAGGCCACGCGCGACGACGTCACGAACCCGGTTGCAGGCGGCGTGATCGGCGCCGTCCCCGGTCTGACCGCCGAGCGGCGGCCGGCCAAAGAACTCAACTACTCCCGCTCCGCGCCCATGGTGAAAGACGGCCTCGCGAACGTCGCCAACAACCGGACGTTTGGCGGATACGCCCCGCGGTTGTGGAACGGAACGATCAACCCCTTCGTCGACACCGCCGACTGCGGGAGGGCCACTGCGCCTGGCGTGTTCGGATTTCGCGCCCGCACGACGATCACCGACCATCCGCCCTCACGCCCCTCACCCCTTTCGCCTGCTCCTGGTCCGCCGGTGCCATGAACGTCCTGCTCCCTTCCCGCGTCGCGCTCACCCAGGATCGCCACCCCGGACCCGCCACTCCTATCCTCGCCCCTTTCCCGTCATGACCCCGTCCGCGCTTCGCCCCTGCATCCTGTTTTTCGCCGCCGTCGCCGCGCTGCCGCTGGCCGCGGCCCCGCTCACCCTGCGCCAGGATGCGGCCACGCACACCCTGTCCGCCTACCGCGAGGGCTCCGCCACGCCGATCCTCACCCAGACCGCCCGGCCGGACTTCCGGCCCTACCTTCATCCCATCGCCGCCCCCGACGGCCGGGGCGTCCTTACCGAGTTCAGCCCGGGCCATCACCGGCACCAGACCGGACTCTACTGGGGACTGACCCGGGTCAACGGCCGCGACTACTTCCACAATCCCGGCGCCGATCACTGGCGGCTCGTCGCGTGCGAGCCGATCATCGCCCAGGGCGCCGAGGTCCGGTGGTCGACGGTTTACCACCTGCTCGACGCGGACGGGCGGCCCGTGATGAAGGAGACCCAGGTCTGGACGCTGCGCGACGAAGACAACCGCTACCTGCTCGACCTGGAGTGGAAGGGCGAAGGCCTGGTCGATCTCACCGTGGCGAAGTACGATTACGGCGGGCTCTTCGTCCGCATGCCCTGGCGCGCCGGCATGCCGGGCGCAGTGGTGAACAGCAACCGCCAGCGCAATGAGCGCGCGGACGGCCAGCGCGCCCTCTGGGTCGATGTCGGTCTCCAGATCGAAGGTCGCACCGACCAGGCGCACATCGCCGTCTTCGACCATCCCGGCAATTCCGGCTATCCCCTGCCCTGGCGCGTCGACCGCCAGTTCGGCATCGGACCGAGCCGAGCCATCGCCGGCGACTGGACCATCCGTCAGGGTCAGGCGGAGAAAGTGCGTCACCGCCTGCTGATCTACACCGGCACGCTCAACGACGTTGCCCTCACGGACGCGTGGAAGGCTTACACCGGCGAGACTTCCGACGCGGTGCTGTGGGGCCTGGCCCGCAACGAGGGCAAGAGCGCCGAATTCCTCACCGGCGAACAGGCGGTCGCGAAGATGACCGTCGCCCCGGGCTTCGAAGTGAAACTCGCCGCGGCCGAGCCGATGGTCACGCAGCCGATGGCCTTCTGCTGGGACGACCGGGGCCGGCTGTGGGTGGCCGAGAACCGCGATTACGAGACGCGCCGCACCGGCTTCGCGAACGACGGCAACAGCCGCATCGTCATCCTCGAGGACACCGACGGCGACGGGCGCTTCGACCGCCGCAAGGTCTTCCTCGAGGGCATCCCGTTTCCCGCCGCGCTCGCGGTCGGGTTCGACGGCCTCTGGCTCGGCGCCCCGCCCAACCTGCTCTTCGTGCCCGACCGGAATCGCGACGACGTCGCCGATGCCGACATCGAGATCCGGCTCTCCGGCTGGGGCATCCAGGACCGCCACGAGACGCTCAATAGTTTCGCGTGGGGCCCCGACGGCTGGCTCTACGGCTGCCAGGGATTCGCCACCCGCTCGATCGTCGGCAAACCGGCCGACGGCGGGAAGCTCTTCCGGCGCGGCGACGCGTTTCCCGAACAGGTGCCGGTCGTGGACGGCCAGTACATCGACGGCGGCGTCTGGCGCTACCACCCCACGAAGGATCGCTTCGAGATCGTCGCCCACGGCTTCAGCAATCCCTGGGGACTCGATTTCGACGACCACGGCCAGATGTTCGCCACCGCCTGCGTGATCCCGCACCTCTGGCACGTCATCCCCGGCGGCATCTACCACCGCCAGGGCGGGAAGCACGTCAACCCGCACGTCTACGACGACATCAAGACCATCGCCGACCACCGCCACCGCTCGGCCCACGGCGGCGCCCGCATCTACCTCGCGGACGAATTTCCGCGCGAGTACCGCAACCGGATTTTCATGGCGAACATCCATGAACACGCCGTGCTCACGGACACGCTCAAGCCGAAGGGATCCGGCTTCGTCGGCGAACACGGCGACGATCCGCTGCTGGCCAACGATGCCGCGTGGGTCGGGTTCAGCATCGAGACCGGTCCCGATGGCGCGGTCTACGTGCTCGACTGGCACGACGGCGACATCTGCGGAAATTCGCTCACCCTCAAGGAGACGGGCCGCATCTTCCGGCTCGCGCCGAAGAATCTGCCCGGCGCGCCGTCATTCGACCTCGCGACGCGCACCGACCGCGAACTCGTCGCGCTGCTCCAACATCGCAACGACTGGTACGGCCGGCGCGCCCGGCTGCTGCTCCAGCAGCGCGCCGCCGCCGGACGCCTCTCGCCGGACGTTCCCGCCCTGCTGTGGCAGAGGTTCGATCGCTCCGACACCGCGGCGCAGAAATTGCGCGCGCTCTGGGCGCTGCACGTCACCGGTCACCTCGCCGCCGACCGCGCGCCCGCGCTGCTCGACCACGCCGAGCCGTACGTCCGCGGCTGGGCGGTGCAGTTGCTCAACGAGGACCAGGCCGCCGGCCCCGCCGCCTTGCGGAAGTTCGCCGCGATGGCCGCGTCCGATCCTTCGCCGGTCGTGCGCCTCTTCCTCGCGGCCGCCCTCCAGCGGATCAAGCCGGCCGAACGCTGGCCCATTGCGACGGCGCTGCTCGCCCAAGCCGGCGACCGGACCGACCACAATCTGCCGAAGATGATCTGGTTCGGCCTCGAACCGCTCGTGCCGACCGATCCGGCCCGCGCGCTCGCCCTCGCGACGCGCAGCGCGATGCCCCAGGTGACGCAGTGGATAGCCCGGCGGGCGGCGGCCGACCGGCAACTCGAGGCGATCGCCACCGTCCTCGCCGCCACGTCCAGCGCGGAAACCCGCGTTGCCCTGCTCGAGGGCCTGCGGCAGGGACTCGTGACGCTGGGCCGCCGCGAAGTCCGCGCCCCGTCGAACTGGCCCGCGACCGCCGCCGCGCTCGGCGCCGCGAACGACGCGCCGGTGCGCGCGCTGCTCGTGCAAGTCGGACAACTGTTCGGCGACGCCCAAGCCTTCGCCGCGCAGCTCGCCACGCTCCAGGATCGCGGCGCCACTGCGGAACAGCGGCGCGGCATCCTCCAGGCCTTCGCCCGCGACGCGTACGCCGAAGCGCTGCCGACGATCCTCGCGCTCGTCGACGAACCCGCCCTCCGCCGCGACGCCATCCGCGCGCTCGCCGCGTTCGACGATGCCCGGGTGGCGCCTCACCTGCTCACGCGTTACGAGGCGCTGCCGGCCGGCGACAAGGCCGAGGTCATCCTCGCGCTGTCCGGCCGCCGCAGCACGGCGCAGCCGCTGCTGCAGGCCCTGCGACGGGGAGCGATCCCCAAGCGCGAGGTGTCCGCCTTCGCGGCCCGACAACTCCAGCGCGTGCTCGGGCCGGCGTTCGCGGACTTCTGGGGTCCGGTGGCGCAGCCCGACGGGGACAAGCAGGCTGACATCGCGCACTTCAAGCGCATCCTGACCGAGGCGGAACTCGCCCGCGCCGACCTGCGCCATGGCCGGGCGGTCTTCGAGCGCACCTGCTCCGCCTGCCACACGCTCTACGGGCAGGGCGGCGCGATCGGCCCCGATCTCACGGGCTCCAACCGCGCCAACCTCGACTACATCCTCACCGAGATCATCAATCCCAGCGAAGTCATGCAGGACGGCTACCGGCTCGTCATCGTCACGACGCGGGACGGCCGCACCCTCTCGGGCAACGTCGTGGCCGAGGACGCGCAGCAACTCACGCTCCGGCTCGTCGGGCAGGAGATCGTCGTCGCCAAGTCCGAGATCCAGTCCCGCGAGACCTCGCCGCTCTCGATGATGCCGGAGGGCCTGCTCCAGACCCTCACCTCGGCGGAGGTGCGGGACCTGATCGCCTACCTCGGAACGAACCGTCAGGTGCCGCCGGCGTTGCCATAGCCGGATTTCTTCTCCACCCGGCCTCCATGCGCCTACCCCTGCTCGCCCCGCTCTTCGCCCTTCTCGCGGCCGCCTCCGCCGCCAGTCCGATCCGCGTGCTCTACCTCGGCACGCCGGAGCGCACACCCCGGATGAATGCGCACGTGCTCATGCGCGACCTCGGGCGCGAGGCGATCTGGTTCGACTACGTCTCCGATCCGGCCGCGGCATCGCCGGAGTTCGTGGCGAAGTTCGATGTCGTCGTGCTCGACGCGCCGGCCCACGCGTTCCCCGTGCTTGCGGGCGTGCCGAAGGCGAAGGTGCTCGCCGCCGCCGCGCTCGGCGATCCCGCCGCCGAGGCCTACGCCGCCGGCGCAAAGCCGAAACTGCTCGCCGCCGCCGGCGTGGAACGCGTGACCGCCTACGAGATGTTTCTCGCCCGGCGCGAACCCGAGCGGCGCGAAGCCCGCCCGACGATCGCCAACTACGAGAAGCGGCCCGAGCCCGTCACGTTCCAGCACCCGTTCAGCGTCAAGGGCAGCCTCGAGCGCACGCAGGTCGCCCCCGATCTCCGGCTCGAGCTCTTCGCGGCCGAGCCCGACATCGCCAAGCCGATCTTCCTGGCGTGGGACGAGCGGGGCCGGCTCTGGGTGGCCGAGACGCGCGACTATCCGCACGACGTGAAGCGCGACGGCCTGGGCAACGACAGCATCAAGATCTGCGAGGACACCGACGGCGACGGCCGCGCCGACAAGTTCACCGTCTTCGCCGACAAGCTGAACATTCCCACCGGCTTCGTCTTCACCTCCGGCGGCATTGTCGTCGCGCAGGCGCCGCGTTTCCTTTTTCTCCGGGACACCGACGGCGACGACCGGGCCGACGAGCGGCGGGAGATCATGACCGGCTGGGGCATCAACGACACTCACGCGCAGGCGAACAACCTGCACTACGGCGTGGATAACTGGCTGCACGGCGCCGTCGGCTACTCCGGCTTCAACGGCACGATCGCCGGGAGGGAGCTGCGTTTCGCGCAGGGCACGTATCGCTTCAGGCCGGACGGTTCCGCCCTCGAGTTCCGCCACCAGTTCACGAACAACACCTGGGGCCAGAGCGAAAACGCGTTCGGCGACCCGTTCGGCGGCACCGCGAACAACGCGCCGATCTTCTTCGGCGGCATCCCCGCGACCATCGTGCCTCCGGGCACGCGGGCGATGACCGCGAAACGCATCAACACGGAGGACAAGACCCACACGATCACGCCGCATTTCCGGCAGGTGGACGTCTTCGGCGGCTACACCGCGGCGGCCGGCAGCGCGTTCATCTACTCGGACAACCTGCCCGCCCGGCTGCAGGGCCGCGCCATGATCTGCGAGCCGACGATGAAGAACATCGCGCTCTTCCACGTGCGGCGCGACGGCGCGGGCTACGCGGCTGACGACGACTTCAATCTCGTCGCGAGCAGCGACGAGTGGATGTCGCCGGTCTTCGCCGAGGTCGGCCCCGACGGGGCCGTGTGGTTTGCCGACTGGCAGAACTACATCATCCAGCACAACCCGACGCCGAGCCTCGAGCGCGGCGGCTACGCGGCCAGGACCGGTGTCGGCGGCGCGCACGAGAACCCGCTGCGCGACCACGCGCGCGGCCGGATTTACCGGGTCGTCTGGGAAAAGGCGAAACCCGCCGCCATCACGTCGCTGCGGGGCGCGTCGACCGCGCAACTGGTCGCCGCCCTTGGCGACGGCAACCGGTTCTGGCGGCTCACGGCGCAGCGCCTCCTCGTCGAGGGCAGGCGCACCGAGGCCGCGGCCTCGCTCCAGGCCGCCGTCACGGGCGCCGCGCCCATCCCGGCGCTGCATGCGCTCTGGACGCTGCACGGCCTGGGAGCGCTGGATGAAGCCACCCACCGGGCTGGATTGCTGCACGCCGATGCCGCCGTGCGCCGCAATGCCGTGCGGGCGCTCGGCCGGGACGAACGCGCCGTCATGCTCTTCTTCGCGTCGCCCGTCGTGAGCGACCCCGACACGCTCACGCGCCTCGCCGCGCTCGCGAAGCTCGCCGAGTTTCCCTCGACGGCACAAATCAAGGCCGTGGTGAACACGCTCGGCCGGCACCCGGCCACGCAGGAGGACGACTGGCTGCGGGAGGCCGCACGTCTGCTGGCCAAGGTCCACGGCACGTCGCCGTTCCGGCCCGGCCCGAACCTGCTGCCGAATCCCGGTTTCGAGACGGCCGGCACGGACGGCTTGCCCCAGGGGTGGACCCGCCGCGACCAGGGCACGCGACCGGGCAACGCCGGCGCCCTCTGGCGGGTCGCGGACGGTTTCGCCCCGCACGCGGGAAACCGCGCACTCCGCGTCGCCGCTGCCGCCGATGCGGAGACGAGCCTCACCGCCGAGGTGCCGGTCAAGCCCAACACGATGTACCGGCTGAGCGGCTGGATCAAAACGCAGGGCTTCAGCGGACGCGTCAACCTGAGCGTGAGCCCCGCCGGCGAGTGGCTGCGCATCGCCCGCAACGCGAACAACAATCGCGTCGAGACCGAGACCGTCCGCCGGCGCGACAGCGGCTGGACGGCGGTCGAGGCGGAGTTCAATTCCGGCGAGCGCACCACGGCGACGCTCAACCTGTGGTTCAACGGGCGCGGCGAGGCGGGCTTCGACGAGGTCGGCCTCGCGGAACTGCTCCCGGCCGACGACGCGGCGCCGCTCGTGGCCGCCGATCCGCGGCGCGGCGAGCAGCTCTTCTTCAAACACGCCGCGGCATGCGTGCTCTGCCATCAGGTGAAGGGCCAGGGCAGCACCGTCGGCCCCGCGCTCGACGGCATCGCCACCCGCTTTCCGGCCGCGTACATTCGCGAGAGCCTGCTCGAGCCCAGCAAGGTGATCGCGAAGGGTTACGAGCAGTACACCGTTTCCCCGATGCCGCCGATGGCGACGATCTTCAGTCCGCAGGAGATCTCCGACCTCGAAGCGTACCTGCAGACCCTGAGGTAAGCGCCGCGCGCGGAGCTTTCCTCACCCGCCTCACCCTCCCATGCCCAAAAAAGCAAACATCGCCATCATCGGACTCGGCTTCGGCGCCGAGTTCATCCCCATCTACCAGGCGCATCCCGACGCCAACCTCGTCGCGGTGTGCCAGCGCGATCCGAAGAAGCTGAAGTCGATCCAGGACGCGTTCGGCATCCCGAAGGGCTATACCGATTACGACGAACTGCTGCGCGATCCCGAGATCGACGCGGTGCACATCAACACGCCGATCCCGGATCACGCGGAGCAGTCGATCAAGGCGCTCCAGGCCGGCAAGCACGTCGCGTGCACAGTGCCGATGGCGACGTCGATTGCCGACTGCAAACGGATCGTCGACCTGACGAGGAAGACCGGCCTGAGGTACATGATGATGGAGACGGTCGTGTACGCCCGCGAATACCTCTACATCAAGGAACTCTACGACCGGGGCGAGCTGGGCAGGATCCAGTTCATGCAGGCCAGCCACCAGCAGGACATGGACGGCTGGCCGAACTACTGGCCGGGACTGCCGCCGATGTGGTACGCGACCCACTGCGTCGGCCCGATGCTCGCGCTCACCGATGCCGTCGCGGAGTACGTGTCCTGCTTCGGTTCCGGAACGATCCGGAAGGAGCTGATCAAGCACTACGGCTCACCGTTCGCGGTCGAGACGGCGCACATCAAGTTCAAGGATTCCGATCTCACCGCGCGCATCATCCGGTCGCTTTTCGACGTCGCCCGGCAGTACCGCGAGAGCATCGATGTGTACGGCTCGAAGAAGTCATTCGAGTGGACCTTGATCGAGCACGAGCCGCACGTGCTGCACACCGCGAAGCTGGCCGAGCCGAAGATCCCGAAGAAGATCCAGGTGCCGGACTACGCCAGGCGGCTGCCGGCGGATATCCGGAAATTCACGACCAAGGGCGTCTATGACCTGGGCAAGAAGACGCACCTGAGCTTCACGCAGGGCGCGGGCCACGGCGGATCGCACCCGCACCTGGCACACGAGTTCCTGCGCGCGCTGGTTGAAGACCGCGACCCGTACCCGAACGCGGTGAAGTCCGCCAACTGGACCTGCGTCGGGCTGTGCGCGCACGAGTCGGCCCTGGCGGGAGGGAAGATCGTGAAGCTGCCGTCCTTCACGCAGGGCTGACGGGTCTCGCGCAGAGGCGCGGAGGCGCGGAGAAGACCGGTCTTCCCTGCGCCTCTGCTTCCCTGCGCGATTGGATCGGTTTCCGACGCATGACGACGGACATCGTCCTTTGCGCCTTTGCGCTTTTTTCCGGGCCGCGTTTACTCGGCGGTGATGCAGACGGCAATCGACGGAACCTGGTTGATGGTGCGGGCGGAGCTCGCGGGCGAACTCGCGCCCGACCTCGTCGTGGCCAAGTCACGCATCGAGTTCGCCGCCGGGCGTTACGAAACCCGGTACGGCAGCGAGACCGGCGACCGCGGCACCTTTGTGGTCGGCGGTGGAACGGAGCCGGGAACGATCCAGTTGCAGGTGGAGGCAGGCCCGAACCGCGGCCGCACCCTTCCGGGCATCTTCCAGCGTCGCGGCGACCGGCTGCGCGTATGCTTCGGTCTCGACGGCGTGGCTCCCGGGGATTTCTCGACCACGCCCGGCCAGCAACGCTACCTCGTCACGTACCGGCTCCAGGCCTGACCGCGCCGGGCGGGCCGCGTGGCGCTGGCCCGCGACTTTCGACGGGGTCGCGACGCCATGGCGGCTCCCCCCTCCGTGTGCGCCAGACAAGACTCGCATCGCGGCCCGTGGCGGCGTCGAATCGCCGCCATGCCTCACCTCGTCGCATTATACCTCTACCCGGTGAAGTCGCTTGGCGGCATCCGCGTGAATAATGCGACCATCGATGCGCTGGGTCTGGTCGGCGACCGGCGGTTCATGGTGGTCGACGAGGCGGGCCGCTTTCTCAGCCAGCGGACGGTCGCGCGGATGGCATTGATCCGCACCGCGCTGGCGTCCGGGTCGCTCCACCTCACGCAGGCGGGCGTCCGCAGTGGAGTCAGCGTGCCGATCGCCTCCGACCCGCAGGCGCCGCTCCGGACCGTGAGTGTCTGGAAGAGCGAGGGACTGCTGGCCGAGGACACGGGCGACGAGGCGGCCGCGTGGTTGGAGGACCGGCTCGAGACCCGCTGCCGGCTGGTGCGCATCGGCGGGCAGTTTCACCGGCCGGTGCGGAAGTCCGCCGCGGTCGCGGGCGACCTCGTGACGTTCGCGGACGCCTGCCCATTCCTGCTCCTCAGCGCGGCTTCGCTGGCCGGGTTGAATGACCGCCTCGCCGCGCGGGGCGAGGATCCTCTTGGGATGGATCGCTTCCGGCCGAACCTGGTCGTGGGCGACTGCGCGCCCCATGAGGAGGATACGTGGACGCAGTTCCAGATCGGCAACATTCGCTTCCGGGCGGCAGGGCCCTGCATCCGCTGCAACGTGCCGACCATCGACCAGGTCACGGCCCAGCGCAGCACGGAACCCCTGCGCACGCTCGCGACCTATCGACGCGATCCCCGGAATCGCTCGGAGTTGATCTTCGGACAGAACCTGATTCACGAGACCAAGTCCGGCACGCTGCGCGTGGGTGAGGTGGTGCGCGTCTAGGGCAATTTCATCCTTCATGCAGCCGACTCGCGCGGCTTCCGGCACGAACGCCGGCCTCCAGGCCACCAATCCTCCTGCCCCGTGAAACTCCCCGGCCTCCTGTGCATGGCCCTCACCGCTCTCTCCGCGCATGCCGCGGACGATCTCGCGCGCTGGCAGCAGCACGCGCGCCACGTCACCATCACCCGGGACACCTGGGGCATCCCGCACATTCACGGGAAGACCGACGCCGACGCCGTGTTCGGTTTCCTCTATGCGCAGGCCGAGGACGACTTTCCCCGCATCGAACTGAATTACCTCAACGCCCTCGGCCGGCTCGCCGAAGTCGAGGGGGAGGCCGAGCTCTTCCGCGATCTGCGCATGCGGCTCTTCGTCTCGGAGGCGGACCTGCGCGCCTGGTACGCGTCAAGCCCGGCGTGGCTGCGTGCGCTGATGGACGCCTGGGCGGACGGCCTGAACTACTTCCTGCACACGCATCCGCAGGTGAAGCCGCGGCTGCTCACGCGCTTCGAGCCCTGGATGGCCCTCTCGTTCACCGAGGGCAGCATCGGCGGAGACATCGAGTCGATCGCACTCAAGCCGCTGGAGGAATTCTACGGGCGCGGGAGCGGCCTGGTACGGCACTCCCCGGCGACGACGCCCTTCCCGGCCGAGCCGGGCGGCTCCAACGGATTCGCGATCGCCCCCGCCCGGACGGCGAACGGCCACGCCCTGCTGCTGATCAATCCGCACACCACGTTCTACTTCCGGCCCGAAGTGCACGTGGCGAGCGACGAGGGACTGAACGCCTATGGCGCCGTGACGTGGGGCCAGTTCTTCGTGTATCAGGGTTTCAACGACCGGTGCGGCTGGATGCACACCTCCGGCGGAGGCGATGCGATCGACGAATATGCGGAGGCGGTCGTGCGGGCGGACGGGCGGCTGGCCTACCGCTACGCGGGCGCGGAGCGGCCCTTTCGCCTCGCGCCGGTCGAGCTCTCCTATCGCCGCGGCGACGCCCTCGCGCGCCGCACCTTCACCACCTATCACAGCCATCACGGGCCGGTGATCCGCGAGGAGGACGGCCGCTGGATCGCGATCCGGCTGATGCAGGAGCCGGTGCAGGCGCTCAGCCAGTCCTGGCTGCGCACCAAGGCGCGCACGTACGCGGAGTTTCGCCGCGTCATGGACCTGCGCACGAACTCGTCGAACAACACCGTGTATGCCGACGCCGACGGCCGGATCGCCTACTTCCACGGGAACTTCATCCCGCGGCGCGATCCGCGCTTCGACTGGAGCCGTCCGGTCGACGGCAGCGATCCCGCGACCGAGTGGCAGGGCCTCCTGCCCGTGGCGGAGACCATCACGCTGCTCGATCCGCCGAGCGGCTGGATCCAGAACACCAACAACTGGCCCTTCGCCGCCGCCGGGCCGGCCAGCCCGCGCAGCGAGGATTACCCGCGCTACGCCTGGGCCGCGCCACGGTTCGACACCGAGAATCCCCGCGGGCTCAACGCGGTCCGCGTGCTCGCGGGCGCGGCGGACTTCACGCTCGATTCGCTCATCGCCGCGGCCTACGACCCGTACCTCGCGGCCTTCGCCCAGTTGCTGCCGCCGCTCCTGCGGGCCTATGACGCCCTGCCCCCCGGGGACACGCGGCGGGCGCGGCTCGCCGGCCCGGTGGAGACGCTCCGCGCCTGGGACTACCGCACCAGCGTGGCGTCGGTCGCGACCTCGCTCGCCAGCGCCTGGGGCCACGACCTGCAGGGCCGCGCGGCGGACGCGGCGCGCCGCCGCGGGGTGACGCTCTACGACTTCATCGAGCACGAGACGACGCCGACCGAGAAACTGGCGGCGCTCGACCGCGCTGTGGCCAAGCTCGAGGCCGACTTCGGCACCTGGCGCACGCCGTGGGGCGAGATCAATCGCTTCCAGCGGCTGAGCGGCGGCGTGAAGGGGGAATTCGACGACGCGAAACCGAGCCTGCCCGTGGGCTTCGCCTCGGCGACGTGGGGCTCGCTCGCCGCGTACGGCGCCACGCAGCAGACCGGCACGAAGCGCATCTACGGCACCCGCGGCAACAGCTTCGTCGCGGTGGTCGAGTTCGGACCGCGGGTAAAGGCAAAGAGCATCCTGGCGGGCGGCGTGAGCGGCGATCCGGCCTCGCCGCACTTCAACGACCAGGCGGAGCGCTACGCCCGCGGCGAGTTCAAGGACGTGCTGTTTTATCCGGAGGACATCGCGCGCCATGCGCGCCGGACTTACCGGCCGGGGGAGTGAGCTCCGGAAGGGCGTAGACCGGCGCTCATGCCGCCGGCCTGCAACTCATCCTTGAAAAGGCCCGCACGGAAGGTGGAACGGCTTGTCCTCAAGCCGCTGCGGACCGGTCCACCGTATGTCAGCCGCCTGGGGACAGGCGGCTCCACCTTTGCGGAATCGTTTCGGCGGAGTTCCGGGCCGCGTCTCGCTTCGTGCCCGAAGACAAGCGCGCGACGGCTCGCGGAGAAGGCTACCAGTCCTTCACACGCCCGCGGGACGACTTGTGTTTCGCGCGGTGCTTCTTCGCCTCGATCATCCGTCGCTTCTGTCCGCGGGACTTCTGCCGGGTGCGGCGGCGATCGGCCTCGCGTTCGTCGACGGCGGCCTGGCTCGCGGCCCGACGGCGGTCCTCGAGCCTCGCGCAGAGCTCCAGCCACGCCCGTTCGCGGTTCGCGACCTGGGATCGCCCGTGCTGGCAGCGCACCTCGATGCCGGTGGGCTGGTGGCGCAGCCAGACGGTCGAACTCGTCTTGTTGATCTTCTGCCCACCCGGGCCGGTGCCGCGCACGAACCGCTCCTCGACCTCGGCCGGCGTGGTGCCGAGGGCGGCGAGCCGCGCGGTGATCGCGGCATTCATGACGGACCCGCCCGCGGCTTCTGCCGTGCGAGGTCGCGTTCCAGCATCTCGAGCTGGGGGATGACGCGGGTGTCGTAGCAATGCGGACACACCCCGTGCGACAACTGCGTGTTCTGCCGCTGCGCGAGGTACGTCTCGATCTCCTGCCAGTATTCGTCGTCGCTGCGCACCTTCTTGCAATAGGCGCAAATGGGAAGGAAGGACTCGAGCTGCTTCACCTGGGCGGCGAACCGGATGATCCGCTCGGCCACGTGGAGCCGCATGCCGAGCTCGTCGGGATCGATCGGCTTGGAGAGGAAATCGTCTACCCCCGCGCGCAGCGCCAGCTCGCGGTTCTCCTTCGTGATCCGGGTCGCGCTGATCAGGATGAAATAGACGTAGTCGCCCCCGCGCTCGCGCAGCCGCCGGCAGAACTCCAGCCCGTCCATGCCCGGCATCCGCCAGTCGCTCACCACCACCCGGTACCCGCCGTCGTTGAGCCGCAGCCAGGCGCCGCCGCCTTCCGCGGCCAGCTCCACCTCATGGCCGAGGGACCGCAGCGTGGCCACCAGTTGTGCCGCCGACACCGGCTGGTCTTCGATCGCGAGGACTCTCATGGAGCGGGCACGTTGAACCGGCGCGCAGTCGCGCGCAATGGCGCACGCGGCCGCCCCGGCGCTTTTCTCCCCGCGGAGATTTGGGTTGGTAAAGCCCCGCCCGCGGCTTTTGTGTAACGAAACTTATTTGTTCCCGCCGAGTCCTACCGCCCTCGCCGGCCGGTGGCGTTCGACGGGCGGCCTTTTCTCCTTTCATTCCGCATCACATGACGACAGGTCCCGCTTGGTCCAAGAAGCTCCGCGAAGAAATCGGCAAGGCCGTCATCGGCCAGGATGCCGTGGTGGAGCGGCTGCTGGTGGCCCTGCTGGCCAACGGCCATGTGCTGCTCGAGGGCATGCCGGGCCTGGCCAAGACCCTGCTCGTGAAATCGCTGGGCACGGCGCTCGGTGTCCAGTTCGAGCGGATACAGTTCACGCCGGACCTGCTGCCGAGCGACGTCGTCGGCACCATGATCTTCCAGCCGAAGAACGGCGAGTTCACCGCTCATCGCGGGCCGATCTTCGCCAACCTCGTGCTCGCCGACGAGATCAACCGCGCCCCCGCCAAGGTGCAGAGCGCGCTGCTCGAGGGCATGCAGGAACGCCAGGTCACGATCGGGGGACAGACCCACCCGCTGCCGAAGCCGTTTTTCGTCATGGCGACGCAGAACCCCGTCGAGCAGGAGGGCACCTATCCGCTGCCGGAGGCGCAGACGGACCGGTTCCTGTTCAAGCTGATCGTGGATTATCCCACCGCGGAGGAGGAGTCCGCCATGATGCAACGCTGGGGCCAGGTGACCCGGCAGCCGTCGCTCGCGGCGGCGTCGAGCGGGGAGGAGCTGCTGGCGCTCCGGGCGCAGGTCGACGCGGTCCACCTGTCGCCGGCGGTGCAGGGCTACATCCTCGCCGTGGTGCGCGGCACGCGGGCGCTCGCGGAGCGCGGCGGCGGCGCGAAACGCTACCTGAACTTCGGCGCCTCGCCGCGCGCGTCGCTCGCGCTCTACCAGGCGGGCCGGGCGCTCGCGTGGCTGCGCGGGCAGGACTACCTGACGCCGTCGCTCGTGCAGGAACTTGCCCCCGACGTGCTGCGCCACCGCATCGGGCTCACCTACGAGGCGGAGGCCGAGGAGATCACGACCGACCGCATCGTCGCGCAGGTGCTCGAGCGGACGCCGGTGCCGGCTCAACCCTGACCACCCCGCAACGCCCTGCCTCACGTCGCACCTTGCCGCCGCCCGACTCCACGACTCCCGCCCCTTCGCCCCTGGCGCTGCTGCGCCAGCTCGAGTGGCGCGTCCGGCACGCGGTGGAGAACATCCTGAGCGGCGAGTACCGCTCGGCCTTCCGCGGGCGCGGCATGGAGTTCGACCAGGTGGTGAAGTACGAGTTCGGCGACGACGTGCGGGACATCGACTGGAACGTCACCGCGCGGCTGGGCGAACCGTATCGGAAGAAATTCGTCGAGGAACGCGAGGTGACGCTGCTGCTGGTCTTCGAGGATTCGCCTTCGCTGCATTTCGGCTCCGGCGCCCAGTCGAAACGCGAGGCGCTGCTCGAGCTCGCCGGCCTGGTGATGCTGCTCGGCGCGGTCAACCGGGACCGCGTCGGGTTCGTGCACGCGGCGCCGGGCGGAAATCTCTTCCGCGAGCCGGTGCGCGGCCGCGGCCAGATCATGCACGCCGCCGCGACACTCCTGGCCCGGCCGGCGCCGGCGCCGACGGATGGACCGCCCGAGATCCCGTGGCGCTTCCTCGCGCGCGCCGCGCCCAAGCACAGCGTGATGATCTGGCTCGGCGATTTCCCGCCCGTCGACCGCGGCGGTCGCGAAGGCGGCCTGCCGGAAGGCTGGCCGGTGCTGCAGCGGCGCTACCAGACCATGGGCTTCCGGGTCGACGACCCCTGGGAGCGCGCGTTGCCGGAAGGCGAGCATTTCGTCGCCTACGATCCGGTCGCGGAGCGGCTGGTGACCCTCGAGGGCAGCGCCGCCGAACGCGCGGCGCATGCCGGCTGGGTGGACGAGCGCCAGCGCGGCTGGCAGGCCCTTTTCCCCGACCCGCTGAGCCGGCTCATCGTCGGCACCGACCAGAACCGGCTCGAAGCCCTCGTGCGCTTCTTTCACGCGCGCATGGCGCGCTGAGCGCAGGCCGGCGCGGGCGAGATCGCAAGCAACCAGAATCACGGACGAAGCCACGGAGTTGCCCCATGAGCCGGCCCCACCGACGTTGTCCCCTCGCCCCCGCGCCCCGTCCCTTTCGCCAGCCGTGACCCACTTCGTCCTCAAAGACCCGCTCTGGCTGCTGGCGCTGCTCGTGCTCCCGGTGGTGTTCTGGTTGCGCGGACGCCGCCGCGTGCCGGTGCTCCTGGTGCCCTTCGCGGCGGCATGGCACCGGCCTTCGCTGTCGGCGCCGGCGCGCTGGCCGGTGGCGCTGGCTTTCCTCGGGCTCGTTTTGCTCATCGGCGGGCTGGCCCGGCCGCAGCGGGTCGAGGACAAGCGCGAGGTCCGCTCGGAGGGCTACGACATCATGCTCGCGATCGACCTCTCCACCTCGATGCGGGCGGAGGATTTCGAGAAGGACGGCGAACGGATCAACCGGCTGCAGGCGATCAAGCCCGTCATCCAGGCATTCATCGACCGCCGGCCTTCCGACCGGATCGGGATCGTGCTGTTCTCCGGCCGCGCCTACACGATGGCCCCGCTGACCTTCGACCACAACTGGCTGTCGCGCCAGCTCAGCCGCGTGCGCATCGGCATGATCGAGGACGGCACGGCCATCGGCGACGGGATCGGCGTCGCGCTCACGCGCCTGGAACAGGCGAAACGCGAAACCGGCGGCAAACGCATGGGGGCGTTCGTCGTCGTCATGACCGACGGCGCCAACAACCGCGGCGCCCTCCAGCCGCAGCAGGCGGCCGAGCTCGCCAAGGCGCGGGGCGTCCCGATCTACACGATCGGTTCGGGCAAGGACGGCTACGTGCCCGTGCCCGTCTACGACGACAACAACCGCAAGATGGGCTATCGCCGGATGATGTCGGATCTCGACGAGCCCGCATTGCGCCAGATCGCGGAGATGACGGGCGGGAAGTTCTTCCGCGCCGCGGACACCGACACCATCGAGTCCGCGTTCCGGACGATCGACCGCACCCAGAAGATCGAGTTTCAGGCCAAGAGCTACCTGGTGACGACGGAACTCTTCATCTGGCTGGCCGCGCCCGGGCTGGCCTTGCTGGCGCTCGCGGCAGTTTCCGCGCGGCCGCTGCTGAAACGCGAAGCGATCGCCTAGAAGCCTGGCTGCGATCCTCCCGCCCATGCGCACCGCCAACGGAAAATCCGCCCCGCCGCCCCCACCGACGTCGGCTCCGGCTTTGAGTAATTCCGCGCCCTGCGCTACCATTCACGCACGTGTTCGCCTGAGTTCTCCCGCATGACCTTCGCCTGGCCGCTCGTCCTCCTCCTGCTCGCCCTGCCCGGGACGCTGCTGGCTTGGGAATGCACCCACCGCCGGCGGGCTGCCGCGCGCACCCGGCCCAAGATCCTGCGGGCCGAAGCCGGCCCGCATGCGCTCCGGCTGGCCGAACCGGGAGCACCCCTCGCCGCGACGGCCCGGCCACGCTACTGGCTGGCGGCGGGCCTGGCACTCGCCGTGTTCGCCGCGGCCCGGCCGCAATGGGGCCGGCTCGAGGAGCCGGTGTTCGACCAGTCCCGCGAGATCCTGATCGCGGTCGACCTGTCGCGCTCGATGCTGACGCCTGACGTCAAGCCCTCGCGGCTCGAGCGCTCCAAGCTCCTGATCCAGTCGCTGCTCGAGCGGCTCGCGGGCGAGCGTGTCGGCCTCGCGGTGTTCGCCGGGACCGCGTTCCTCCAGAGCCCGCTGAGCAGCGACTACGAGATCCTGCGCGAGTTCCTGCCGGCACTGGGGCCGGACTTCCTGCCCGAGGGAGGCTCGAACTACGGCGCCCTCCTGGAGAACGCCCTGCAGGCCTTTGGCACCACCACGGCGGCCGATCGCTTCCTCATCGTCCTCAGCGACGGCGAGGCGACGGACGACACCTGGAAGTCGCGCGTCGATGAGCTGAAGAAAAAAAACATCCGCGTGCTCGGCCTGGGCGTCGGGACCGCGGCGGGCGGGATGATTCCCGATGGCAGCGGCCAGTTCGTGAAGGACGAGCGCGGCGCGGTCGTGCTCTCGAAACTGGAAAGCGGCACGCTGCAGCAACTCGCCGAGGGCACCGGCGGGGTGTACCGCGACGCGAGCGGCTGGGTCGACCTCGCCGCTCTCGTCAATGAAACCATCGAAGCCGGGCGCGCCGGCGAGTTCGTCGAGAAACACACCGTGCGTCTCGTGGAACGCTTCCAGTTCCCCCTGGCGTTCGCCGTGTGGTGCCTGCTGATGAGCCTGTGCTACGAATTTCCCGTCCGACCTCGCCCGCGCGCGGTGACGCTCCGCGCCGCCCGGCCCGTACCCGCGGAGCAGGCGTCCACTCCCGCCTCGATCGCCGCGCTCGCCGCGCTGCTTTTCACCTTCTTCCTGCTGCCGTCCCCCGCCCCCGCGGCGGAGGTGTCGACGCCGCCGGCGGCGCCCGTCCCCGAGCCGTCCCCGCTCGTCAAGATCGTCACGCGCCTCGCCGCCGCGGAAAAGCCCACCGCCCGCGACTGGGCCGAGCTGGGCCGCGAGACGGTCAACTGGGGCTCGCGCCTCCAATCCGAGCAGCAGCCCGTGGCGGAGGGACCGGTGCGCGACGCGCTCGCAGCAACGGAACTGGGGCGGAAGCTCGACGCCAAGGCGGCGGATTGGGCCAAGTTGCGCGAGGAGCTCGAGGCGCTGCTGCAGAAGCAGGACGAACAGAAGCAGGACCAGAAGGCCCAGCACGACCAGCAGCAGCAGCAGGACCAGCAGCAGCAGGACGAGCAGCAGAAAAAGGAGCAGGACAAGAAGTCCGACCAGAAGAAGCAGGACTCGTCCAAGCAGCCGTCGTCGTCCGACCAGAACGATCCCTCGCAGCAGCAGGAACAGAAGGACGCGAAACCGCCGGAGCCGAAGCCCCAGGGCGAGTCGGCGTTCGGCGACATGAACAAGAAGGAGGAACCCCCGCCGCCGCCGCCGCCGGAGAACACGCAGAAGGTTGGCGGAGCTCCGGAGAAGAAGGAGGAGCCCCAGGCTCCGGCCGATCCCGCGCTCGCCCTGCCGATGCAGAAGCTCGAACAGCTGCGGAGCCAGGACTCCCCCGCGCAACTCTTTCAGTTGATGGACGGCGAAAAGAAGCCGGCCCGCAAAACCGGCAAGGACTGGTAACGCCCATGCGTCTCGTTCGACTCCTCCTCCCCCTCCTCGCCCTGTTCGCGGCCGGCGCCGCCCGGGCCCAGTCCGTGCGCTGGGAGGCCGCCGACGGCCTGGCCAACGCGGTCGTGCTGGTGTTCGAGAACTGCGAACCGGACGGGCAGCCCGAGCTGCCCGCGATTCCCGGCGTGACCCTGGCGTTCCAGAATCGCGGCGAAAGCACCCAATCCACCTTCGGCCCGGGCGGGTTCAACACCACCCGGACGATCATGCTGACCTACTCGGTGCGCGCGCGGCAGGGCACCGCGGTGCAGATCCCGACCTTCACGGTGAAAACCAACCGCGGGCCCCAGCGCGTCGCGGCCTTCAACGTCGCCTCGCCGGCGCCGCCGCTGGAATCGGTCGCGAGCGCGCGGCTGCTGCTCGAGCGCAACTCCGTCTGGGCGGGCGAGGTCTTTCCGCTCAGCTACGAACTCTCGGCCGCCCGCCGCACCAACCCGCAGATCTCGCCGACCTTCGACTGGAATTCCGCGCCGCTGGTGGCCGAGGACTGGTCGAAACCCGAGGTGACCGAGGCCGTCGTGGGCGGCGACCGGCGCGTCAATGTGCTGTTCCGCACCCGGGCGGTCGCGAAAACGCCCAACACGCTCAAGCTCGAGGCCGCGAGCCACCTGCTCAGCATCCAGACCGGCACGATCGGCTTCGGCATCATCTCCCAGCCACGGATGGAGCAGGTATCGGTGACGTCCGACCAGCCGACGCTCGAAGTCCGGGCCCTGCCGCCGCCGCCCGCCGGCTTCAGCGGGGCGGTCGGCCAGTTCAAGCTCGTCTCGAAGGTGGTGCCGGAGAAGGCCGCGGTGGGCGAGCCGGTCACCTGGACGCTCGAACTGAGCGGCACCGGCAACTGGCCCGACATCGCCGGGCTGCCGGCGCGCGAGGTGTCGCAGGATTTCCAGGTCGTGCAGCCGAAGGCGAAGCGCACCCCGGCGGAGGGGAAGCTGTTCGACGTGACGCTGAGCGAGGACGTGGTGCTCGTCCCGTCCAAGGCGGGCAACTACACGCTCGGCGCGGTCAGCTTCGTCTACTTCGACCCGAAGGCCGGCGCGTACAAGACCATCGCCGCGCCGCGCACGCCGCTGGCGATCACGGCGCCGAGCGCGCCGCAATTCAGCCTGCCCCCGCCGCTGGCCACCGAGGAGACCGGGCCCGCCGACGCGCCCCCGCGCAAGGCGCCCGTGCCGCCAGCGCTGCCGGCCGGCATCCCGCGGGATCCGCTGCCCGGCTCCGCCCGCGCGCGCGCGCCGCTGGGGGACGGCTGGATGGTCGGGCTCGCGGCCGCCCCGGCGGCCGGACTGATGCTTTTCTGGGGACTGCTCGCCCTGCGCCTCGCGCGCGCGACGGATCCGGTGCGACCGCGGCGGGAAGCCCGGGACCGGCTGGCGGCGGTGCTCGCGCAGCTTTCCAGCGCCGCGCCGGGGGCCCGAGCGGCCCTGCTTCGTTCCTGGCAGCGCGAGGCGGCGGCGCTCTGGCAGGTCGCACACGCGGCGCCCGCCGCGCACGCCTTCGCCGGCGGCGAGAATGCGGGGCCAGCAACGGGCCCGCGGACCAGCGGCGCCGCGTCGGAGCGCGCAGACTCGGCGGATGCCACGTGGTCGAGACTCTGGGCCGAGGCCGAACACGCCCTCTACAGTGCCGGCGGCATGCTGCCGGCCGACTGGGTGGCGCGCGCGCAGGCGGCGCTCGCGGCCGTCCGGCTCCCGGGCTTCCGGCCGAGCCGCGCTTTCCTGCCCCAGAACCTGATGCCGTTCGCCGCCGGGTTCGCGCTGGCCGCAGGCGTCGCGGCCACGGTGCTCGATGCCGCGACTCCCGATGCCCTGGCCTCGTACCGCAAATCCGATTTCGCCGCCGCCGAGAAAGGCTGGCGCGCCACGGTGGGACAAACCCCGACGGACTGGATCGCCCGCCACAACCTCTCGCTCGCGCTGGCCCAGCAGGACCGCGCCACGGAGGCGGCGGCACACGCGGTGGCCGCGTTCGTGCAGGCTCCGGCCGACCCGTCGGTGCGCTGGCACTTCGCGCTGGCGGCCGAAAAGGCCGGCACGATCCCCGCGCCGCTGAACGCGTTCCTCAAGCCGGGTCCCTGGCATCAGTTGGTGCGCCTGGCGTCCGCGCCGACCTGGCAGCTTGTCCTCATCGGCGCGGCCTGGGGCCTTGCGCTCATCCTGGGCTGGCTGCTGCGGGACGCCTACGCGCTCCGCGCGACGCGCGGGCGCACGGGATTCGCCGTGGCGGGCGCTCTCGTCGCCCTCCTGGTCGGCGGTACGGCGCTCGCGGGCGTCCGCACCTACGGGGGAGCCGCGCGCCCGGAGGCGGTGGTGGTGGCGCGGCCGACGCAACTGCGCTCGGTCCCCACGGAGGCCGACACCGCGCAGAAGACGACCGCGCTCGCCGCGGGTTCGCTCGCGTTCGCGCAGCGCGAATTTCTCGGCTGGCGCCAGCTTGCCTTCGAAAACGGCCAGACCGGCTGGGTCCGGAAGGACGAGATCGTGGGGCTGTGGAAGTGACGCGGCCGGGCATGAAGCTCACAGGGCCGGCGGGCCGGGGATGATTTCGTCTCAGCCACGGCTGCGACGGAGCGCCGCCCTCCGAGGTGAAGCGGCGGGTTCATGCCGCGCCGGTCAGTTTCCGCACCATCCGCGCCATGGATTCCTCGGGGTTCAACGTGGCGATCCGTTCGATTTCCACCCACGCGAGGTCCTTCGATTCGGACGTGACTGCGAGCGGTGCGCCGGGATCGGCTTCGAGGAGAAAGCGCAGGTCGTAATGGTGGTGCCCGGGTTCGTCGCGGCGCGGCGGGATCCAGTGCCGGTCGACGTCGAAGATTTCCGGCGTCACCACGCGCAGGACGGCGAGGCCGCTTTCCTCTCCGGCCTCGCGCCGCGCGACCGCGAGCAGGTCACCCTCGCCGTCGGCGTGTCCGCCGAGCTGCAGCCATTTGTCGAGCTTGCGGTGATGCGTGAACAGGACGCGCCGCCGGTCGGGGCTCACGATCCACGCGGAGCCCGTGAGATGTCCGGGCGCGCAGGTGCGAAGCAGGCAGTCCGGCTGGGCTGCGACGAACGCCAGCGTCAAAGTCGTCATCTCCACCTCATGACGATCCGTCGCGCGCGCCAGGTGGGCCCGCAGCAGGGCGAGGACCGGTGCGCGATGCATGCCGTCAGCGCGTCTCGAACCATTTGTCCTCGGGCTGCACGGCCGCGGATGCCTCGATCGCGGCGAACAGTCCTGGAACATCGGGAGCCGAGCGGAACAGCTCGAGATTGGACGGCTTGAAGAAACGATCCGCGAGCATGCGCTGGAAAAGCGCGAGCAGCGGGTCGTAGAACCCGTCGAGGTTGAGCAGGACGCAGGGTTTGTTGACCACGTGGAGCTGTCGCAGCGTGAGGATTTCCAGGATCTCCTCGAGCGTGCCCCAACCGCCCGGCAGGGCGACGAAGGCATCGGCGCGCGTTTCCATGAGCAGCTTGCGTTCGCGCATCGTGATGACCGTGACGAGTTCGTCCGCCTCGTCGTAGGCGAGCTCGCGGGCCTTCATGAACTCGGGGATCACGCCGACGACGCGGCCGCCCGACTGCTTCACGGCGCGTGCGACGGCGCCCATCATGCCGGTCTTGCCGCCGCCGTAGACGAGGCCCCAACCGCGCCGGACCAGCTCGTGACCGAGGTCGGTGGCGGCGGCGTAGTACTTGGGATCGAGCCGGTCGCTGGAAGCGCAATACACGCAGAGCAGTTTGGGCATGGACGGGGAGAGCTGAGAGTTGAGCGGGGAGAGATCAACCCCCATTCTCGGCCGCGACGTGCCGCCCGTTTTTCCCAGTTCCGCCGCGCCGGCCGGACCCGCCTATCGGGGCCGGCTGGCGCCCTCGCCCACGGGATTCCTGCATCTCGGACATGCCCGCACGTTTTGGACCGCCGCGGAGCGGGCGCGCGCCGCACGCGGCGTGCTCTTCCTGCGCAACGACGACCTCGACGCCGCGCGCTGCCGGCCGGAGTTCGTGGACGCGATGCAGGAGGACCTGCGCTGGCTGGGGCTGGCATGGCAGGAACCCATGATCACCCAAAGCGAGCGCATCCACCGGCACCGGGTCGCGCTGGAGAAACTGCATGCCCGCGGCCTGATCTTCCCCTGCGAACGCAGCCGGCGCGACGTGCTGGAGGCGGCCGGCGCGCCGCACGAGGGGGGCGTCGACGACGAGCCGGTCTATCCCCGCGCGTTTCGCCCGCCCCCGAACGCACCGTTGCCGCCGCTGGGCGACAGCATCACGCTGAACTGGCGCTTCCGGGTGCCGGACGATCTCACGATCGGGTTCGACGACCGGGCGCTCGGGCCCCAGCGGGCGGTGGCGGGCGTCGATTTCGGCGACTTCCTCGTGTGGCGGAAGGACGGCACGCCCAGCTACCAGCTGGCGACGGTGGTGGACGACATCGAGCTCGGGATCACCGAGGTCGTCCGCGGGGCCGACCTGGTGCGCAGCACGTTCCGGCAGATCCTGCTCTTCCGCGCGCTGGGGCGGCTGCCGCCGGCGTTCTTTCACGCGCCCTTGTGGCGCGACGAGCACGGCGTGCGGCTGGCGAAGCGGCACGATGCGCTCGCATTGCGCACCTTGCGCGCGCAGGGAATGACGCCGGAGGACCTACGCGCCCGCTTCGCCGGGTAGCAGCGGCGGCCCCGCGCGCGGGACGGCTTTTCGCCGTGCCATCGGGACATTCCGTGGTTGAGTGGAAAATGCATCCGAGAATCGGCGTCCTGAACATCTCCGACCGCGCGAGCGCCGGCGTCTATGAAGACACGCCGGGCAAGGCCTGCGTGGCGCTGTTGCAGGAGTGGATCGCGACGACCTTCGACGTCGACTACCGCGTGATTCCCGACGAGCAGCCCGTGATCGAGTCCGAACTGCGGCGGATGGCCGATGAAGCCGGATGCTGCCTGGTGGTGACCACGGGCGGGACGGGGCCGGCGCCGCGCGACGTGACACCGGAGGCGACCGCGGCGGTCTGCACGCGGATCCTGCCGGGTTTCGGCGAGCTGATGCGGGCGAAGTCCCTGCAGTACGTGCCCACGGCGATTCTCTCGCGGCAGACGGCGGGCATCCGGGGCCGGACGCTGATCGTGAACCTCCCGGGCCGGCCGAAGGCCTGTCTCTTATACACATCTCCGAGCCCACGAGACAGGCAGA
>ERZ761602.2168-NODE-2168-length-32040-cov-6.023261_pt1 | contig 32040 bp, 25 predicted proteins | sample MGYA00512165_ERZ761602 | MGnify/ENA primary metagenome ERZ761602 (study PRJEB28899, sample SAMN02445085) | bioreactor sludge metagenome | biome: EBPR sludge; isolation source: Thorneside wastewater treatment plant | place: Australia: Brisbane, Thorneside...
CCCCCGAATCGAGCCGATAGTGCCGCCATCGATCGGGTCGTAGGCCTTCGACCGATGTTGGGCCTGGCGTTCAAGCCCGCACCGAGCGACTACACCGGTACCGGGAGCGGCAAGTACGAGGACTCTGACTTCTGCAACGATGACTTCAGGGAGCTATGGGGTCCGTCGGGGCGCGACGACATCGGGAAGTTGCGAACCGCGGGAGTGGGCTTTATCCATCCCTACGATTGGAACCAGCCAGGATCGGGTCGAAACCACAAGAACTTCCTGAACTACTGCGCGGCCAACAAGGTCTGCGTGGCGGTGCCGATCTCGAACTACTACATCACCGAGATGAAGAACGGCAATCCGAACGTCCAAGGTTGGATCGACGCGATCGTCGGCGAAGTCTACGTGGGAGGTAAGCGGAACCCGGCCGTCATCCTCTGGACGTTGGGGAACGAGTGGGACAATACCGGTGGTTTCTTCCAGCCGGGCGACATCGCTCAGATGGCGAAGAGAGTCATCGACGCGGAAGACAAGCTCGGCATCGCACCGGCGGACCGGGTTGCGTTCACGTCGCCCGTGACGTTCGGCATCAAGTTCGGTAATCCGGTTGAAGGAGCCGGGGCCACGCTCCAACTTCGTGACGCCTTCACCGCGGCGGGAATGGAGTCGGTCTTCAAGAACCGGTTCATCGCCTGCGTGAACTCGTTCAATCCGGGTTCGGACCTCGGCCCGTGGGCCTCGACGCGTTTCCCGGGTGCGACCGAGAACATGCCTTTCATCATGTATGAGGTCGGCAAGGAGATTGGTGCCGACGTGCAGACGGAGGAGCAACAGGGCGCGTTCTACGCTGCGCAGATGGCCGCTCTGTTGCCGCTCACCCGGAGCGGCTCGTTCATCGGCATGTCGGTGTTCTCGAACGTGAACGAGTTTTGGAAAGGAGGGACCGAGGCGACGTTCGGGGTCTACAAGATCGCGACGCCGAACGCGAAGCAAGGCACGACGACCCGAGGAGAGAAGTACCCGATCGACACGCTCGCCGAGAAACCGAGCTTCGCCGCAATGAAGCAGGCTTATACGGCGACGGCCGCCGGGCAATAGCCAACGGACCGTATACTGCCGCGCATGCCCGGGCTCGCGATCACGCTCGTTTTCTGCGTCGTCGTCGCGATCGGTGGGCGGCGGCTTTTCGCAGCGTCCCTCAATGCGTTGGATCCGGCTGAGGCCTGGGGAGTTGCAGGACTGCTCGGGCTCGGTGGCATCGGCGTCCTCACCTTCTTTCTAGGTCTCTTTCCCGGTGGGTTTTCGTGGGGCTTGGCCGTCGTAGCAGTGGGGGTCCTTGCGCTTGCCGGCTGGGCCATGACCGGCGATCGGGGATCGTGGGGACCCTTGCCGAAGAAGCCGGCAGGGGCCTGGGGGCTCGTGCCGCTTGCCCTCGGTTTTCTCACCGCCATTCCGTTGGTGAATGCCCTCGCCCCGAGCACGACGATGGACTGGGACACGCTCGCCTACCACCTGGCGGTCCCGAAGCTGTGGCTTGCCGCGGGCCAGATCGAGACGATTCCTTACATCCACCACAGCTTCTTTCCTTTCGTCGTCGACAACCTCTTCATTTGGGGGCTTCAATGGGGCGGAGCAGCGGGCGCGAAGGCGTTCACGCTCGTCTTCTACGTCTTCGGCCTCATGGTGCTTTTCGGGCTCGGGCGACGTCGCTGGGGTGCGCCGGCAGGGTGGTGGACGGCGCTGGCGTTCGCCGGGGCCCCCGTGGTGCTTTGGGAGAGCGGGAGTGGCTACATCGACGTCGCCCACGGACTCTTCGCCGGGCTCGGGATCCTTTACGCGATCGAATGGCGAACCGAGGACCGGACAGACTTCCCGTGGCTGCCGGCGCTTCTCCTCGGCTTGGGCGCGGCGAGCAAGTACACCGGCCTCCAGACGATCGTCGCGGTCTGCTTCGTCCTGCTCGTCCTCGGGTCCGTTCAGCGCCGACGCGGGGCCGCCTCGATACCGTTCGGAAAGATCGTCTGCCTCGGGTTTCTGGCGCTCGTCGTTGCGTCGCCGTGGCTCGCCCGCAACGTCGCGACGAGTGGCAATCCGGTCTATCCATTCTTTTACGGTCAACTTGGCGGAAAGTGGTGGGACGGGTGGCGAGCCGAGATCTATCGCGACGAGCAGCAAACCTTCGGCATTGGACGTACCACGTCCGGCCGCAACCCGCTCGAGTTCGCGCATGGCGTTCTCGGGCTCGGGTACCAGCCGGGTCGTTACATCAACCCCGGGCAAACCGAAGGCCTCGGCTTCCCGATGGGCGCGCTCGGGGCGGCCGGGCTTCTCGCCGGTCTCTTCTGGCTCGCGTCCGGACGAAGCCGCGCATTCGAGCTCGGGGTTCTTGGGGTGCTCGCGGTCTCGTTCTTGATGTGGTTTTTCCTCAGTCAGCAGAGCCGCTACCTCACGACGTTGCTCGTGCCGCTTTGCGTCCTTCTCGGCGGGGGGGCGGTGCGCTTACGGGCGGGGCCGGTTCTTGCCGGGGTCGCCGGCCTTCAGGCGGCCTACAGCTTCTGGCTTCTGAAGTCTCAGCAGCTCGATACCCAGCTCCCCGTCGTCCTCGGGCGCGTCTCCGTCGAGGACGCCATGAAGTCGACGACCGGGTTCTGGGAGCCGAGCCGGAAGCTGAACGAGATCGCAAAGGGTGGAAGGGTCGCCCTTTACGACGAGGTGTTCGGATATCTGCTCGACGTTCCCTATCTTTGGGCAAATCCGGGCCACAGCACGCTGATCCCCTACGACACGGCGCAAAACGGCGCCGATCTCGTCGCCGCGCTCCGGGCGCTCGGGGTCACCCACGTCTATCTGAACCTGCAGTTTCAGCCGCCCGAGTTCCGAAACCGTTGGTCCGAAGCGATGAATCCCGAGGGTCGCCCCTTCGATGCGGGGGAAGCCCAAGCGCTCGACGCGGACCTTCGGACGAAGTGGAAGCGACTGCTCGCTGAGGCCTCTGCTCAGGGGCTGATCGTCCCGGTGTATGCTACGCGCGGTGCGGTGATCTGGGAAGTTCGTCCTATTCCGGCATCTTTCGAGAATCGCTAGTCGTCCAAGGGGCAGTACCGGAGGATAAAAACACGTCATGCAAATTGGAGGCTCGTCGGAATTCGTTCCGACTCAAGAAGAGAAATCGCAGGCCCTGCTCGTCTGGGTGCTGGCGATTTTCATCGGTTTCATTTCGGGCTTGATCTTCTACATGATTGCGAAAGACAAGCCGTTCGTGAAGGCCTGTGCGGCCCAGTCCCTGGCCCTGTCGATCTGTCTCATCATCATCCAGATCGTCCTTTTCGTCGTCATGATTGCGGCTGCGGTCGTGCTCGGACCGTTTGCGCTCGTGATCTATCTCGGCATGTTGGCTGCGGGGCTCTTTGGCCTCGTGATGAACATCATGGGGGCGATGCGCGCCAACGAGGGTATCGTGCTGCTCCCGCCAGTGACCTCGAACTTCGCCAAGCAGTGGTTCAAGGTGTGATCCTCCCGAGGAAGTGATGACGAAGGGGTCCGCGGCAGATGCCGTGGACCCCTTTGCTTTGCCCGAGCGTAGCCTACGCGCCGACGGGCTGCGGCCCCTCGCTGAGGGCCTGCTCCTGGAAAGCGAGCTGGATGCCGCGCTTCTGAATCTCGTCGACGAACTTCGTGCCCGTCATCGCCGTTTCGTAGCGCAAACAACCGGGGGCGAAGTTGCCGTGGGCGATCTCGATCGCGTAAATCGATTGCGAGAAGCCGGTGAGGCGCTCCATCGACGTGAAGCCGGTCGTCTCGTCCTCGCGATCGAGGATGTCGATCTGCAAGCGAGTGGGCTTGCCGTCCTTCATCCCGACCCCGACTGCGCGAACGGCGCAGAGATCGCGGTCCTCGAACTTGGCGAGCGACTCGCCAAACACGCGATTGAACACGTCCTTGGGAACGATCTTCTTGCCGCCAACCTCGACTTCGTCCTCGCGCCAGAAACCGAAGTCCTTGAAGATCCGCATCCGTTCACAGTGCCCGGGATACCGGATCGTCTTGTACTCGTAGCTGTTGACGCGGTCCTTGAAGGTGTATGGGGCTGTGCTCGTTCCGCCTGAAGTCGTGAAGGCTTCCATCTGGCCGAGCTCGTCGATGTGGAGCTCCTCCAGTTCGGCGAGCGTGTCGACGAGCGCGATTTCATGATTCCGAACGATCACGGCCTGGAAGTCGTACTCCGTGACCAGCCCCTCAACGTTGAAGGTCAGCTTGTAGTTGAACGGCGGTTTCGGATTCTGGGGGAGGACACCGCAGTAGAGGCGGACGCTCTCGATCGGGTCGAGGTGCTCGATCAGGTAGCAGCCGAGGTTGTTCACGAGGCCGGGAGCGAGTCCGCAGTCGGGAACCAAGGTAACGCCGGCGGCCTTCGCCGCCTCGTCCATGTGGAGCGTCTGCATCGTGATCTCGGTGTTGCCGCCAAGGTCGACCATGCTCGTTTTTGTCTCGATCGCGACCTTGGCAATCTTCGGGTGCATCCAATAGGGAACGCAACTCAGGATCACATCGACGCCTTCAAGAAACTTAGCCAGGTTCGTCGGGTCGAGCGCGTTGACTTGGGCGGGTTCGCAGAGAGCGTCACCAACCAGGTCGTTGACGCGCCATGCACTCTTCTTGGCTTGGTCGAACGAAACGTCACCGACTCGGATGACTTTGGGGTCGGCAAACTTGGCGAGATCATAGGCGGCGGCAGTTCCCTGCATGCCCGCGCCCAGCACGGCGTAGGTTTTTTTCATGGGGGTCGGTCTCCTTCAACGACGGCGCTGTCCTTGGTGGACGCCGAGCTCGTGATAGGAAGAGGATACCTGTCGGGGCTCCTGCGGCGGGCCCCGGCAACGGTGCCTGAGTCGCTCCTTGCATAATCGACTTAGCTCGGAGGCCCCATCAACAGATCGACACCCTCGACGACGAAGATGATCGTGACGCTGATCGCGCTGTGCGTGCTCGGCGTGCTGTTGGGCCGCTGGCAGAACTCTGCTCGCTCGCAGTCGCGCCTCGATCCCGTGAGCCGTACAATCCACACGGTCGTCAACCCGATCGCCCATTCGATCGACGCGGCGTGGGACAACATCGGCGACTTCTTCGATGGCCTGGGCCGCTCCCAGTCCCTGGTCGCCGAGAACCGGCGGCTTCGCGACCTTGCTCGGGTCGCTGCCCAGTACACCGAAACCGAGAAGCGGCTGACCCAAAAGATCGACCAGCTCCGAAAGATGATGGGCTACCAACCCGAACCGGGCCGCAAACGGATTGCGGCCGATGTCATCCGGTACTTCCCCCACGAGAACAAGATCACGATCTCGACCGGGAGCCGGCAAGGTGTGACGCCCAACCTCGCCGTGGTCACTGCGGACGGCCTCGTCGGTGTCGTTCAGGTCGTGGAAGCGAATCGGTCGGAAGTGCTGCTCGTGACCTCGCCCATCCAGAAGGTAGGCGCCGTCGCCCTTCGCGACCCGCCCCAGCCCGGGATCCTCCGAGGCGAGACCGCGACCCGACTCCTCTTGGACTTCGTCGACACCCGAACGCCACTCCAGGTAGGGGACCTCGTCGTCACGTCAGGGCTCTCGGATACCATCCCCCGCGGGATCGAGATCGGCAAGATCATCCAGGTCGAGCAAGACCCCGACTTCGGGGTTCGGCGTGCGGTCGTCTTCCCCAACGTCCAGATGGGGCAGATCCGCGAAGTGATGGTGCTCAAGTGAACGCGATGAGCCCGACCCTCCGTGTCGTCGTTTGCGCACTCGGTTTCTGGATCATGGCGACCCTCGAGCAGGCTCTTGCCCCAAAGCTGTCGGTCTTCGGCTGCCCTCCGGACTTTCTGATGGTGATGGGCGCATCGATCGCTCTCCTTTCGACCCCGCTCGGGGGAGCGTGGGCCGGCTTTTTTTCCGGTCTCCTCCAGGGTGCCCTGGCAGGCGCAAATCTGACCGCCTACGTGATCAGTCGCATTCTGCCCGCGTTCGGGATCGCCTGGATGAGCGACCTCGACATCCGGATCGCGCCGACCGTCGCCGGGCTCATCGTCGCTGCCACGACCCTGGTATCTCAGCTTCTCCTCATGTTCCTCGCCCCGCCCCCCCAGATTCTCCCGTTCCTAGGGGCTACAATAGGCACGGCGATGTACAACGGAGTTCTCGCGATCCCCGTCTACTCGTTGCTGAGGAGGCTCTTCAAAGGGAAAGAAGGCGCGGGCTTGAGGCTGTAGCTTCACTGCAGGCCCACGCCGCCACGGACTGGGCAACCCGGCTCCAAACTTGCACACCAGGCATATTCATGAGCGCACATTACGATGTCCTTCAAATGGCGCGGCAGCAGCTTGACCTTGCCGCAAAACACCTCGACCTCGATTCCGGGCTCCAACGCGTCCTCGCCGAGCCCAAGCGACAGCTGATCGTCCACTTCCCTGTCGTCCTCGACAACGGCGAAGTCGAAGTCTTCGAGGGCTATCGCGTCCAGCACAATACGAGCCGAGGACCGACCAAGGGCGGCATCCGCTACCACCAAGACGTCGACGTCCACGAAACCACCGCCCTCGCGATGTGGATGACCTGGAAGTGCGCCGTCGCCGACATCCCTTACGGGGGGGCCAAGGGCTCGGTTAAGGTCAACGTCCGGAGCCTCAGCAAGCGCGAGCTCGAGAAACTGACCCGTCGCTATGCGACGGAGATCAACATCGTGATCGGCGAGCGCGGCGATATCCCGGCTCCCGATATCGGCACCAACCCCCAGGTCATGGCCTGGATCATGGACACGATCTCGATGCAGTCCGGCTACACGACGCCCGGCGTGGTCACCGGGAAGCCGATTCCGCTCGGCGGGTCGCAGGGGCGGGTCGAGGCAACCGGACGCGGGGTGATCGTCTCCACGGCCGAAGCGTGCAAGCGGATCGGGATGAACCTGCAGGGCGCAAAAGTCGTCGTTCAGGGCTTCGGCAACGTCGGCTCCGTCGCCGCATGGCTGGCGGAAAAGCTCGGGGCCATCGTGGTCGGGGTCAGCGATGCCCGCGGCGCGATCTATAACGAAAAGGGCCTCCCCATCGACCAGCTCTACCACAAGTACAGCGGCATGGACGGAGGCATCATGAACTTCAAGGAGTGCCAGCCGGTCACGAACGAGGAACTCCTCCAGCTTCCTTGCGACATCCTTCTCCCCAGCGCGATCTCCGCTCAAATCACGGCCGAGAACGCCGATAAGATCAAGGCGAAGCTCATCGTCGAGGGTGCGAACGGACCGACCACTCCGGGAGCGGACGCGATCCTCTCCGATAAGGGTGTTCTTGTCGTCCCCGACATCCTCGCCAACGCCGGCGGCGTCATCGTCAGCTACTTCGAGTGGGTCCAAGACCTCCAGAACTTCTTCTGGGAAGAGGACGAGGTCAACAAGAAGCTTGAGCGTCACATGCAACGTTCCTTCGGCCAGGTCTGGGACACCATGGCCCACTACAAGACCGACATGCGAACCGCCGCGATGATCATCGGGGTTAAGCGGGTCGCCGACGCGACCGTCATGCGCGGCATCTTCCCCTAAGTTTGGGATCGCGATCCGCCGGGGTCCTGCGCACAGGCACCAAGGACCCCCGACGGATCTCCTGCCTGATTTACCGGGTTTTCGAAAACCCGGTGACGATCCCCGAGAAGACGGGGCATGAAACGCCGATGATCTGGGATGTCATCCGCGACAGGACGTTGCGGAAAACCACGACTCGAGGAAGGCAGGATGCCCCATTTCGCGTACACCGCGATCGATCCGAGCGGCCGCACGGTGAAAGCCGTGATGGAGGCCGACAACGAGAGCTTGGTGCTGGCCCGCTTGCGGGACCAGTCCATGCACTGTCTCGAGATCAAGCAGACGAAGAAAGCCAAGTCGGCGGCCTCGTTCGGGGCCAAGAAGCCCAAGCCCAAAAGCTTGGTCATCTTCTCGCGTCAGTTCGCGACGATGATCGACGCCGGTATTCCGATCCTGCGCTGCCTCGAGATTCTCACGTCGCAATGCAAGGACCCTGCCCTCAAGCCCTGTCTTGAGCAGGTGACGACGGACGTGAAGGGCGGCCTTACGCTCAACGAGGCGCTGGCCAAGCACCCGATCGCGTTCAACAAGCTCTACGTCAACATGATTCGCGCCGCCGAAGTCGGCGGCATTCTGGATACGATTCTCGATCGCCTGGCCGGCTTCCTCGAGTACGAGGCCGACATCAAGAGCAAGATCAAGGGCGCGATGATGTACCCGGTGCTGGTCCTCATCTTCTCCGTGATCATGCTGTTCGTGCTCTTCAGCTTCGTGCTCCCGAAGTTCAAGGAGATCTTCACCGGCATGAACGTGGAGCTCCCGCCGATCACGGCCGCCCTCTTCGCGATGGGCGACTTCATGAACAAGTACTGGTGGGTGATCATCCTGTTCGTCGGGGGTGCGTTCTTTGGCCTCAAGTCCTGGGGCAAGACGCCGAAAGGGCGATACCAGCTGGATTACATGAAGCTGAAGGTCCCGATCGTCGGCGAACTGTCACTCAAAATGAGCATCGCCCGCTTCACGCGGACGTTCGGCACCCTGATCAACAGCGGCGTCCCGATGCTCCGAAGCCTCGAAATCGTAGGCGAGACCCTCGGGAACGTGGTCCTCGCCCAAGCGATCGAGCAGACGCGCGTCAGCATCCGTGAAGGCAACAAGCTCTCGCAGCCGCTGATCCAGTGTGGTCTCTTCCCGACGATGGTCACCCAGATGATCGACATCGGCGAAGAGTCCGGTCGACTTTCGGAAATGCTCGTCAAGATCGGCGACTTCTATGACTCCGAAGTCGAATCGACCGTCAAGGGCCTCACGTCGATGATCGAGCCGATGCTCATCATCTTCATGGGCGTGGTCGTCGGCTTCATCGCGATTTCCGTCATGACTCCCATCTTCAAGCTGGTGAACAGTGTGAGTTAGCCCCGATTTCATCTCCGGTTCGCGTCGGCATGGCTGCCGCCGCGAACCGTGACCATAACGCGACCCTCGTTCGCAACGCGCCATGGAAGGGCGCCGCGCGAACACCGGAAAGGATTCCGGTCTCTTGGATTCAACGGAGTGACCCCATGGCCTATCCTGCCTCTCATCAGGATCCGGACGAGCTCGTCCACCGTTACGTGGACAACCCCCGCACGGACCTGAAGGACATGATCATGATTCAGTATGCTGGGCTGGTCGAGCGTACCGCTCGTCGGTTCAGCGGCCTCGAGCCGCACGAGGACCTCGTTCAGGTCGGCTTCATAGGCCTCCTGAACGCGCTGAGCAAATTCGATCCGAACGCCGGCGTTCGCTTCAATACCTACGCGACCCACCTCGTTGCGGGGGAGATCAAGCACTACTTGCGCGATCGATCCCAGACGATCCGGCACCCCGCGTGGTTGCAGGAGCTTCGCCATAAGGTGAACAAGGCTTCAGCCGGGCTCCAGTCACGTCTCGGCCGGACTCCGACCGAGCAAGAGATTGCGGCCGAACTCCAGGTGACCGACGCTGCCGTCCGGGAGGTGTTTCAAACCCAGGAGATGCTCAAGATCGCGTCGCTCGACGTGAGCCCCCACGGGGACGACGAGGGCTCGATCGAGTCCGAGAGCCTCGACGCCGCCGCGTTCTGCCCGGAGCAACTGTCGGTCGAGGACCGAGTCGTTTTGGAGTCCGCCATGCAACAGCTTCGCGACCTCGAGCGTGACGTCCTCGTCATGTTCCACTTCGAAGCACTCAACCAGACCGAGATCGCGCACCGGCTTGGCATTTCGTGCAACTACGTCTCTCACATTCTCCGACTTTCGCTCACGAAGCTACGCCGAATTCTGGCGAGCGAGGACGAAAAGGACCGGCTCCTCAAGCGCCAAAGCGAGTCCGTCGACGATACGGTTCTCGATACGACAACCGGGATCTACACCGAGGAGTACTTCCTCGCGCGCCTCGAAGAGGAAGTGCACCGAGCCTCCAGCCAGGAAGGGGTTCTCTCGCTGATGTTGCTGCGCTTCGACGGTCTTGAGGCGATGGCCGGGTTCTACGGCGAGCAGAGTGTCCGCGACTTCCTCGCGGACGCGGCCGACTTCCTCAGGGAAGCGGTTCGGCGCCTCGATATCGTGTGTCGGTATGGTCCAACCGGCTTCGCGATTCTGCTTCCGTCGACCGGGCCGAGCGTCACCGTCGTGCGCCAAAGGCTCTCCCAGCGTCTTGAGCAATGGATGACGAGCCGGCCGACGCCCGGCGGCAAGGTCCAGGCGCTCGTGGGTCACTCGGTCTTTCCGGACGATGTCCAGACTTCGAGAGACCTCTTGGCCGGCGCGCACCCCAAGCCGATCGGCACCGATGCGCACGAGGAACAGTCGTCCTCAGCGCCGTGGAAAGAGCGTTGGGCGGCATAGCCGCCCAACGCTCGGCGGTCAGATCTCGCCGTTCGCCCGGAACTCTGGGTAGTGGCAGGCCTTGAACTTCTTGCCGCTGCCGCACGGGCACGGGTCGTTTCGCCCGATTCGTTTCGGGTCGGTGCCTGCGGGCCAAACACCGGTCTGGCTGGGCGCGACCATCGTCATCGTTCCGGGTGACGATTCGACGACCCCGGCAGAGGCTCCGATTCCCTCGAACTCGGCAAGTTCGGCATCGTCCATCCGCGCCATCTGCGGTGCCGGAGCGGGGGCGCCGCCCCCCTCCACCTGAACCTGGGCGCGGAAGATCATGCGGACCGACTGATCCCGAATGTTGCGCTGCGTGGCCTGAAAGAGATCGAACGTCTCGCGCTTGTAAGCGATCAGCGGGTCGACCTGACCATAGCCGCGAAGGCCGATTCCCTCGCGGATGTACTCGACCGTCTGGAGGTGGTCCATCCAGCGATCGTTGATCGACTGGAGCATGACGCGCTGCTCAAGGAAGCTCATGATCTCGTCGCCGAGGTCATCGGCTTTCTTCTGATAGGCCTGGTGGGCGATGTCCTGACAGAACTCAACGAGCGCGTCGCCCGGATCGTGGGCCTCAAGTTCGGCGATCGAGGCGTAGTCGACGAGCGGGAAAATCTCGTTGAGCTCGTTGAACAGCATCTCGTAGTCGAACACGCGATTGTCCTGCTCATCGAACGTCCAGGCTTTGCCGACGCTCTCGTGAACGACCTCATCGACACCACGAAGCAGGTCCTCGCGGCAGTCGCGTCCGAGCAGAATCTCGCGCCGCCAGCCATAGATCGTCTCGCGCTGCGAATTGAGCACGTCGTCGTACTCAAGAACATGCTTGCGGGCCTCGAAGAAGTGGTTCTCGATTCGCTCCTGGGTCTTGAGGATCATCTTGGAGAGGAAGCCCGCCTTGACCTCCTCCATCGGCGGCCATGCTTTCAGGAGCGGGTTCTCAAGCATCTTGGCGTTGAAGATTTTCCAGAGTTGATCCTCGAGAGAGACGAAGAAGCGGCTCTCACCCGGGTCGCCCTGGCGTCCGGCACGACCGCGGAGCTGGTTGTCGATGCGACGGCTTTCGTGGCGCTCGGTGCCGAGGATGTAAAGTCCTCCGAGGGCCCGGACTTCCTTGGCCAGGGCCGTTCGCTCCTGGTCGTCGAGCGGAAGCGGTGGGGCAGCGCGCTCCTTGCCGCCGCGACGGAAGCTCATGTACGTGCTGTCGTACTCTTCATGGGTGCCGAGGTCGTCGGCGTCCTGCTTGCGAGCCTGCTCGATGATGTCGTCGCTGACGCGTCCGCCGAGGAGAATGTCGACGCCGCGACCCGCCATGTTCGTGGCGATCGTGACCGCGCCCTTTCGGCCGGCTTCGGCAACGATAAGGGCTTCCTTCTCGTGGAGTTTGGCGTTGAGAACATTGTGCGGAATGCCGTGCTTGAGCGCTTCTTCCAGGTATTCCTTGCTCTCGGCAGGCAACCCGTGCTTGTCGAGGAACCACTGGAGGTTCTCGGGCGCGAACGGATCGCCCTTCTTGTCGAACTTGGCAAGTACCGCCGAGAGCGTCTGTTTCTTGATGTCGGCCAACGCGAGGTTGAAAACGTCGGTGGCCTCTTGCTTGGCCTCCTTCGAGGCACCCTTTTGGTTCTCCTTCGTATCGAACAGCAGATCGACCAGGAAAAGCCGCTGGAGCATGTCGGCCGTGAGCCGTGAGGAGACCGTTTCCGACATCTCGATCGAACGGGTCCCGACGAGCACCGGCTGCTGCTTCGTGAAGAGGCGCAGAATCTCTCGCCCGATGCCACGGAACTTCGCTTCCTGCGTCTTGTAAACGATGTCATCTTGATCGACGCGGATCATCGGTCGGTGAGTCGGGATCGACACGACCTCGAGTCCGTAGATCTTGCGGAACTCATCCTCCTCGGTCTTCGCCGTTCCGGTCATACCGCCGAGCTTTTCGTAGAGGCGGAAGAGGTTCTGGAACGTGATGACCGCGACCGTTTGGCTCTCTCGCTGGATCTGGACGTTTTCCTTCGCTTCGAGCGCCTGATGGAGGCCGTCCGAGTAGCGCCTTCCAAACATCATGCGTCCCGTGTTCTCGTCGACGATCACGACCTCGCCACTGCGCACCACGTAATCGATGTCCTTCTGGAACAGACCGTAGGCCTTGACCGCCGCGTTGAGATGGTGGAAGAGCTTCGGATCCTTCGCGATGTTATCGAGGCCCATGATCTCCTCGACGAGGTCCATCCCTTCCTCGGTGAGGCTCGCGCTATGGTTCTTCTTGTCCGAGACGAAGTGGATCCCGGGCTGATCGACCTGGTCGGTGGTGCCCCCGACCAACTGCTTGACGACCTCGTCGACGGACTTGTAGACGGACACGTCGTCGTTCGCGGGGCCGCTGATGATATGGGGCGTGCGGGCTTCGTCGATGAGGATCGAGTCGACCTCGTCGATGATCGCGAAGCTGAGTTCACGCATCACGAGCTGTTCTTTCTCGAACGCCATGTTATCGCGAAGGTAGTCGAACCCGAACTCGTGATTCGTCCCGTACGTGATGTCGCAGAGGTAGGCCTCGCGGCGGCTGCAGGGCACGAGGTTGACGTATCGCGGGTCGTCGTGCATCGCACCTGGCTCGTATCGGTACGAGCCGCCGAGTTCATCGGAATCCTGAGACTGACCCTGGATGATGCCGATCGACATCCCCAAGAAGTGATAGATCGGGCCCATCCAGACCGCGTCGCGCCGTGCGAGGTAGTCGTTGACGGTGACCAAGTGCGACCCACTTCCGGTCAAGGCGTTGAGGTACATCGGCGCGACGGCGACGAGGGTCTTGCCTTCGCCGGTCTTCATCTCCGAAATCCGCCCGGTGTGGAGGACGATGCCCCCAAGCATCTGAACGTCGAAGTGTCGCATCCCGAGCGTTCGGACGCTTGCCTCTCGGACGACCGCGAAGGCCTCGGGGAGGACCTGGTCGAGCGTCTCGCCTTCGGCAAGTCGCCGCTTGAACTCATCGGTTTTGGCCCGCAGCTCGTCGTCACTGAGGGTTGCGGTGCGCTCCTCGAACGCGTTGATCTTATCGACAAGCGGCGTGATCGTCTGGACGTCCTTGGCGCTCGTATCGAACATCTTTCGCAGAAACTGCAACATGGCTTGGTCTTCTCCAGGGTCTGGGCGCTTCCTAGCGGACGCGCGGGTTCGGCAAGAATCGGATTCGATCAGCCGAACAGCGGCCCGTCGCGGGAGCGCGCGGAGAAGGCGTACCCATCGATGGGTCGCAGCAAGGGAGGATCGGGCGGACTCGATTCGGGAGTCTTGGCCGTATCAGGCTTCGTTGCTTCTGGCTCACGGTCCAGCAGGATCAGCCAGCCGAAACTCCAGCCGTCGACTCCTCCGGGAATCGATTCGTCACCGCCGGCCCGAAGCAGGGCGCGAAGTGCCTCGCGAACCTCAGGATCGCTCTGTCGGGCGGCAGACTCGATCGCGGAAACGCGGACCCAAGCGCCAAGAACATCGGTGTGGCGCGACGCCATCTCTCCGCAGCAAGTGCCTTGCAGCATCAAGAGGATCAGGGCGGGCAGAAGGTTCCACATCGAGGGTTCGCGAACCTTGATTATAGCTCGGACGACACACCGAGTGCGACGGCTCGCGGTCGCACTCGAACCTAGATTGGGCCGTGATTCGGCGAATTCGCCGGGGACCCTTGCCAAGCCGGGGGGAGGGCATCGCATAATGGGAGCATCAGGAGTGCCTGCAACCCGGGTTGACTCGGGCAGGTATAACCGATCGGGGATTCCCCGCGCGCCCGAAGGGGCGCACGAACCTTAGGAGGTGTCGTTTCGATATGAAGAAGCTCATCGCGATTCTGCTCGCTGTGGCCGCTCTTGGTGTCTTCGTCTCCGGCTGCAACAAGGCCGCCGAGGGTGAGGGCGACGGTGGTACGACCGCCGGCAAGACCACAGAAGGCGAAGGCAAGTAACTTTTCATCCAAACATCGGTGTTCAACGGCCTCGGGTGCTCCCACGCCCGGGGCCGATCAGTTTCAGAACCAAGAAGATTCTGCGAATTCCGCCTGGAATTCCGTCCAACAGATGGCACAATAGAATTGAGGTGGTTCGTGTGAATCGGCGCCGAGGCTTTACTCTGGTTGAATTGTTGACGGTGATGGCGATCATCGCCATCCTCGCCGCGGTGTTCCTACCCGTGGTGCGCTCCGTGCGAGGTGCCGCATATCAAACGCTTGCCTCCCGCTCCATTGGTCAACTCGGCCAAGCGGTGAACATGTACATGGCCGATTCCGACGACATGTACCCGTGCGCGATGTACACCTATGGGGACGGGCTCTGGCAAACCTGGTTCGGGCGCATGAACCCCGACGGCACGATCGATCCCACCCAAGGCACGCTCCGACCTTATGTGAAGGGCAAGCTGAAGGACAGTACGGCGCAGGGACTCCCTTATCTTGGCGACGGGAGTGGCTTCGGCTACAACTGGGGCTACCTCGGCAGCGACTTCAACATCCGGCTCGACTTCAGCGAGTTCCCGAACTGCCTCCGCCCTTCGGTCGGAAGCGAGGTCACCAACCCAGCACGAACCGTGGTCTTCGCCACGAGTGCGTACTACTACGCGCCCTGGACCGGCGGCGACGGGCGAACCTACGACTTCGGGTACGTCGACCCTCCTCGGTTCTGGTACGACAACCCCAACGTCGACTTCCGCCATCGTGAACCGAAGATCGTGGAGATCGAGCGCAAGCGGGTCAAGCCGCGCGGCTTCGCTCTGTTCGTCTTCGCCGACGGCAACGTCCGCGCACTCACTCCGGAGCGGGTCAACGACGCGATGTTTGAACGCGTCCAGGCTGAGCGCTGATCGGGCGAACCTCTGTGTGAACGGGCGGGAGTACACTCTCCGCCTTATGCTCAAGTACGACACGATCAAGGCGCTCGACGACGACTACGTGATGCACACGTACCGTCGACAGCCGGCCTTATTCGTGCAAGGAGCAGGCTGTAGCCTCTGGGACAATCGCGGAAACGAGTATCTCGACATGGTCGCGGGGATCGCGGTCTGCGCGCTTGGCCACTGCCATCCCGCGGTTGTCGCCGCAATCACCCGGCAGGCCCAGCAACTGATCCACACATCGAACCTCTTCTTGACCGCGCCCCAACCCCAGCTCGCGAAACGGCTGTGCACTCTCGCCGGGATGGACCGCGCATTCATCGCCGTCTGCGGGGCAACCGCGAACGAAACCGCGCTCAAGCTGGCAAAGAAACACGGCAATCAGAAGCGCCCCGACGGCGACTACGAGATTCTCTGTGTCCATCGGAGTTTCCACGGCCGAACCCTCGGCGCGATCAGCGCGACCGGCCAACGGAAGTACCAGCGCCCGTTCGAGCCGCTCGTGCCTGGCTTCCGGCACATCGAGCTCAATAGTCTCGAAGAACTCCGGGCGGCCGTCAGCCACAAGACCGCCGCCATCCATCTCGAGCCGATTCTCGGCGAAAGCGGTGCGATTCCCTTGACGACCGCGTTCCTCCAGGAAGCACGCCGCCTCGCGACGGAACACGGGGCGCTCCTGATGCTCGACGAAGTCCAAACGGGAGTCGGTCGAACCGGCACCTGGTTCAATTTCCAGCAGCACGGCATTCAGCCCGACGTGCTGGTTCTCGCCAAGGGGCTTGGTGGGGGGATGCCGATCGGCGCGTGCTTGGCCCGCGGCGCGGCCGCCGGACTCCTCGAGCCCGGCGATCATGGGACGACCTTCGGCGGGAGCCCGCTGGCGTGTGCGACCGCTCTCGCGGTCCTCGATACGATCGAGCACCAGAAGATTCTCGACCATGTCCGGGCGATGGGCGATGTGCTTCAGGCCGGCCTGAGGGCGATCGGGGAGCCGATCGTCGAGGTCCGCGGCTCGGGCCTTCTCGTCGGAGCAGTGTTGTCGACGGCGAACGCGCGGGAGGTCGTCAGCAAGGCGTTCGAGCGCAAGGTGATCCTCAACGCGACCGACGACCACACGCTCCGGTTCATCCCGCCTCTGATCGTCACCCAAGCACAGATCGGTCACGCCCTCGACGTGCTCGCCGAAGTCTTGGGCGTGGCACCCCCGGCGAAGTCGTTGTTCACGTCGGCGACGCCGGCCCGTGGCCTGCACGACGTGCTGTCGATCGACGACCTCAGCACCGATCAGCTCGAAGAGGCCCTCGACCTCGCCGCCTTCCTGCGCGAGCGCCGCAACACGGCCCCGGCCCCGTTCCAGCCTGTCGAAGGTCGTACGTTTGCGCTCGTCTTCGAGAAGCCGTCGCTACGGACCCGCGTCAGCTTCGAGGCGGCGATTCGCGAGTTGGGCGGCCACGCCGTATACCTGAGCAAGAACGATATCGGGATGGGCACCCGGGAAGCGATCAAGGATGTCGCGACGAATCTGTCTCGCTGGTGCAAGGTGATCGTTGCCCGCCTCTATTGGCATCGGGACATCCTCCACATGGCGGAGTGTGCGACCGCTCCGGTCATCAACGCCCTCACCGAGATGGAGCACCCTTGTCAGGCGCTTGCGGATATGGCCACCGTTCGCCAGGCGTTCGGGGACGAACGGGTCAAGATCACGTATGTCGGCGACGGCAACAACGTCGCCCGGAGCCTGGCCAAGCTCGCGACGCGTCTCGGCTATCCGTTCACGATCTGCGGCCCAGAGAACTTCCGGTTGGAGCCGATGGAGGGCTTGGAGCAGACCGACGACCTTGAACAAGGACTTTCCGGGGCCAAGGTCGTTTACACCGACGTTTGGGTCAGCATGGGCGACGAACACGAGCAAGAACATCGCCTCAAGGTGTTCGCCGGTTACCAGGTCAACCGGACCACGATGGAGATGGCCGATTCCGACGCCATCTTCCTCCACTGTCTCCCCGCGCGACGCGGGTTCGAAGTCACCGACGATGTGATCGACGGACCTCAAAGCCGGATCGACGACCAAGCGGAAAACCGTCTGCACGCGCAGAAAGCGCTCCTCCAGATGGTCCTCTCGTCGGTATCGTAGAACAATCGATGGAGCGCGTCGACATCACGATCCTCGGCGGGGGCCCGGTGGGCCTGTTCGCGGCTTTCTATGCGGGGCTTCGCGGGATGAGCGTCCGGATCATCGACAGCCTCCCCGAACTCGGAGGCCAGCTGACGGCGTTGTATCCCGAGAAGTACGTCTACGACATGCCCGGCTTCGCGAAGGTGCTCGCCAAGGACCTGGCCGCGGAGATGGTGGCCCAAGCACTCCAATTCGGTCCTTCGCTCGCGCTCGAGGAGACCGCCGAGACCCTCATCGACGAGGAGGATGAGGGTTATACGATCGTCACCCGGGCCGGCACTCAGCTTCCGACGAAGACCGTCGTGATCGCCGCGGGAGCGGGAGCATTCAGTCCGACCAAGCTCGGCGTCGATGGAGAGGATGCCTTTGTCGGTCGGGGACTTTACTACGGGGTCAAGCAGACTTCCGAGTTTGAGGGGAAGCGCCTCGCGATCATCGGCGGGGGTGATAGCGCGTTCGACTGGGCCCTGCACCTCCATCCGATCGCGCACAACGTCAAACTCGTCCATCGCCGTGACCAATTCCGGGCCCACGAAGACACCGTCCGCAAAGTCAAAGCGACCGATGTCGACTTCTGCCTCTGGCGGATCGTCAAAACGCTTCATGGAGAGGACCGCCTTTCCGCCGTCACCCTCGAACACACGCAGACCAAGGAGACGGAAACGCACGAGATCGACGCCCTGATCGTGAACGTCGGCTTCAAGTCGTCGCTGGGGCCGCTTAGGGACTGGGGACTGACGATCGAAAAGAACCAGATCGTGGTCGACGGGCTCTACCGCACGAACCTCGCCAGAGTCTTCGCGGTCGGCGACGTGTGCGCGTTCGACGGGAAGCTGAAACTGATCGCGACCGGCGTAGGGGAGGCCGCGACCGCCGTCTGTGTCGCGAAGACCCTGATCGATCCGTCGGCCAAGCTCTTTCCCGGCCACAGTTCGGACATGGAAATGCCGTCGTCATAGGCTGACCACGGTGCTACAGTAGGGGCATGGCGATCTCGCGGCGCGAGTTCATCAGGACAACCGGTGCGGCACTCGGAGCCGTCGCCGTCCCAGGGCTGGCCGAACCCCTCCTCGCAAAGTCGATGCCGACCCGACCATTCGGCAAAACGGGTTGGAGAGCCTCGCTTTACGCCGTCGGCACTGCCGAAATCCCCGAGAACGACGAAGCGGTCCGTGCACTCGAGGCGCTTCTGGATGGCGGCGTGAACTACATCGACACCGCGCCGAGCTACACCGGCACCCGGAGCGAGCAGGTGATCGGCAAGGTGATGGTCAAGCGTCGCAAAGAAGTGTTTCTGGCGACCAAGACCCTTGCCCGGGACGCCGACGGGGCGTACGCCGAGGTTCGTGAGAGCCTCGGGCGGCTCCAGTGCAAGCAAATCGACCTCCTCCAAATCCACGCCGTGAACGACATGGGCACCTTGGACGCGGTGCTTCGCAAGGGAGGGGCGATCGAGGGGCTGGAGAAAGCCCGCAAGGAGGGCCTGATCCGGTTCATCGGCATCACCGGACACACCCGTCCCGAAGTCATCCTCGAAGCGATCCGAAAGTTCCCGTTCGCAAGCGTGCTGATTCCGATTTCCGCCCTGGACAAGCACATCTCCGACTTCAACGACGAGGTCGTTCCGGAAGCGAACCGGCGGGGCATCGCGATCGCAGGCATGAAGTCGCTCAAAGGGATCGAGCGCGCCACCGGCGGGAAGTTTGAGCCGGAGGATTATGTCCGGTATGCGATGTCGCAGCGGATCTCGACGCTGACGATCGGCCTCCGCCGCGGCTCAGAGGTTTCGACGAACCTCGCGATCGCGCGTAACTTCTCTCCGATGACGGTGTCGGAAATGCGTTCGCTGGAAGCCGCGTCCAAGGGAAAGGCGGACGTCGGACATCTCTGGTGGAAAAGGCGCTAGACGCCGCCCGATTTCGAGCAGAATGAACACAGATGGAGGCGGCGCCGGGTTGGCGTCGCGAGGTGACTCTTGGCTTGGATCTTGCCCGCGCTGGCATTTGTCGTCGTCGTCGCACTGCTGTTCGCCCGCGATCCGGACTCGGACGCTCCGCCGCCGCTGTCGGAGGCGTATGGAGCCGAGAAACTCCACTGGATTCTGCTTGCTCTCGGTGCCGCACTCCTGGGTCTTCTCGGGGCCGTTGGACCCGCCTCCTGGGAGGGGGTCAAGAGTCCGCTGCTCGGTGCGTCGCTCGGAGCGATCCTGGCGATCGTGGCGCGCGTGCTCGAAGGGATCGGGGGCCCCGCATCCATGCGCCGAGCCGCGCCGATCGGACTCGCTGCGGTGGCGATCGGGCTGTTCATGGTCAAGCCGGATGGCCCGTTCCTCCTCGGCCTCGGCTTCGGAGCCGGGTTCGGGGCGCTTTGGTTGAGCGCGGCCAAGAGTTCGGCGGATTGGGCCCACGGGTTCGCCCTCGCCCTCCTCCCTGCGATTGCCGCCGTTCTCCTTGGCGCCGAGAGCGGTGGGCGGTTCTCGCAAGGAGCGCCCGTGCTCCTCGGGGGCGCATTGGTTGCGGGCGCGCTCGGCTACGGCGTCGCTTGGGCGGCGAAGGCAAAAAGCAGCCGGGTCGGGGGAATTCTCGCCGCCGCGATCTTCGCCCTCGGGGGCTGGCTCATCGGCAAGAAATACCTGTTTCTGGGTGAACTCGGATGGATCATCGCCGCGAGTGTCCTCTGCGGCCTCATCGTGGCTTGGATCGTCCCTGACGAAGACGACCAGGGCGACTCGTTCGGCTTCATCGTCGCAACGATTCTCTGGGTAGGGCTTGCGACTCTGGCGTTCGCGGCCCAGCGAGGCTACGGCATGGCGCTCTCCGCGGTCACAGGTGCGAGCACGTTGCTTCTGCTCGGTTCGCGGCGTGGGCTCCTCACCCTGATGCCGCTCGTGGCCCTTTCGATGTATCGGGTCTTCCGTGAGGCCCATCCGGACGCGTCCCGGGCTTTCGACATCAGCCAACATTACGCGATCCTCGGCCTGCTCTTGGGCATTCTCCTGACCCTTGTGCCGAGCGAGTTCCTACGGGGACGCGATCGGCAGAAGTCCGAGGTCGCGGTCGGGGCGGCCCTGATGGGGTTGACGGTTCTGGCGGTTGCCGTCGTCGCGATCGTGCTCCTCGGGGCAAAGGGCACCGTGGGGCTCTTGATCGGGGCCGGGATCGGTCCCGTGCTTTCGGGGCTCCGGCACGATCGCCATCAAGGGGTTCTTCTCGGTTCGCTCCTCGTCTTGTCTCTTGTTGCCTTGGCCTATGGACCTCTCGGGCCATACCTCGAGCTTGAGCGGGAGACCAAGGTGAGGCTGCTTCTATGGGCCGGTGTCATGGGCCTAGGACTTGGCGTAACCTCGTGGGCGATCAGCGGTCGAAGGAGTGAAGAGGTGCGATCGTGAAATCGTCGCTATTCCGCGTCGGCGGGTTTTTGAGTGTCTTCTGCGCCTTGCTTTTCGGCGGCGCCCTGCTTGCGCTCGGGGTCACGGAGGAGGTGCCGATCGGCACCCTTGACGGCGTCACCGTCCGCACCCAGGACGGCCGCGCGATTCAGCGGGCCGTCGTCGTCCTTTCGCCGGTGTTCACGATCCCTGATCGCGACGGCAAGGCATGGACCACGCGATCCGGCGAAGACGGGACGTTCGCCTTCCGCAACATCCCCGCAGGCAAATACCGGGTCGAGGCCTATTCGCAAGCCCACAATCTCGAGAAGCAGATCGTCGAAGTCGGCGAAGGCAAGGCGACGCACGTCGACCTCGAACTCGCGCCGAACGCACCCTACCTCGACATCTATTCGAGTCAGAAGGTCTGGTCGCCGACTCAGGAGCCGTCGATCCAGGCTCGCGGCTTCGGTCCCGAGGGCTCGATCAGCATCACCCTGTTTCAAGTCAAGTTCGATTCGATCCTGGCCAAGCGGAGCGCGGAAGCGGTGCTTTCGCCGCTCTCGTCGTGGAACGATTCGGCCAACCCCGAGGCATCGCCCGATCTGGTCGAAGCTCGTCGCCTCGACTGGGCGATCCGGAGCCGAGACGGCGAGGGCATCTTCGATGAGAGGATCTCGTTGCCCGCGTTGCCTGAAGGGCTCTATTACGTGCGGCTCTCGATCGGTGCGGTGAAGCGCGTCTCTTGGCTCTTGGTGACCAAGATCGCCCTCGTGACCAAGAGCGGGGGTCGCGAAGTCCTCGCCTACGTGATGGACATCGAATCGGGCAAACCGATCCCAGGAGCGGCCGTAGCGGTCACGACGTCGGCAGGGCTCAAGCCGGTCGGCAAGACCGACGGGAACGGCCTATGTCGCTTCGTTCGGCCTGCCGCCGCGAAAGACGAAAACGAAGAAGAGGATTCCGAGAACGTGGCCGTGGTCGCGACCGTGGGGTCATCCCGTGCCGTCACCAGCTACTACTCCTACTTCGACCCCTCCGCTAAGCCGACGACGATCTGGTTCTACACCGACCGCCCGATCTATCGCCCCGGCGACGAGATTCAGTTCAAGGGTGTCGCCCGGGTGATGAGCGCCGATGACTACCTGCTGCCGCCCAAAGGCAACGCCGAGATCGAAGTCAAAGACCCGTATGAGTCGACTCTATCGAGGCTGACGTTGCCCGTCGGCCCATCCGGCTCGTTCCACGGCAGCTTTCGGGTCCCCACCGAAATCGTAGGCACTTACGAAGTCATCACCCGTTTCAACGGCGTCGAATCGTCTTCGTGGGTCAACGTCGCGGCCTACCGAAAACCCGAATTCAAGATCACGGTCACTCCGGAGAAGCCCTTCTACGTTCGAGGCGACGTCGTCCGGATGAAGGTCCTGTGCGAGTACTACTTCGGCGGCCCTGTGGCCGGCGCGACGCTTGACGTCGGGATCTTCCGAGCTCCGGTGTGGGACTCCTACGATCCAGACTCGGACGAAACGGAGGAATACGAGTCTGACTATGCCGGCGACTTCGTCGAAAACCTCGAAGGACTGACGACCGACGAGAACGGTGTCTGCATCCTCGAATTCGACACGCGCAAAGACGCGGCGGAACCCTATGCCTTCAACGACCAATGGTTGACCTTCGAGGTGTATGCCACGGAGACGGGCGACAAGGCGTTCGAGGGCAAGGGACGAGTCAAGGTCACCCGAGGCACGCTCGCGCTCTCGGGTGAGATCGAGTCCTACATCTCCGCGCCGGGAGTGCCGCTGAAATCAACGTTCACCGTGACCGCCAACGACACCGGCAAGCCGGTCGCGGGTAGCGAAATCGTGGTCGAAGCCGGATTTGAGCAGTGGGAGCGCAACCGCAGTCGGTTCGTTCGGGAATCGCTCGAAACGGTTCGCACCGATGCTCAAGGCGTAGCCACCGTCACGAGCACGCCTCAGGGACGAGGCTCGTACGTGGTGCGAGGGACGATCCGCGATGAGCGCGGCAACCGCATCGCGTTCGAGAACTTCGCGTGGGTGTTCTCGGACGGGGGTGCCTCCTTCTCCGGTCCGGCACCGAATCTCCAGGTTGTCCTGGACAAGAAACAGTACCGCCTGGGCGACACCGCGAAGGCGATGATTCGAACGTCGAAGCCGGGAGGCTCGGCGCTCGTCACCGTCGAGAGCGACAAGGTGCTGTGGGCGCAGGTCGTGCCCCTGACCGAGACTGGAGCGACGCTCTCGATCCCGGTCGTGAAGGCGTTTTCCCCGAACGCGCGCGTCATGGCGGCCTACGTCGTCAAGAAATCCTTCGCCGAGGCCGGTCGGATGCTGGCCGTCGACCTCGTTCAGAAGAAGCTTCAGGTCGAAGTGAAACCGAACGTCCAGATCGTCGAACCGGGCGGCTCGGTCTCGTACACGATCACGACGAAGGACGACGCGGGCAACCCTGTGTCGGCCGAAGTGTCCCTGGGCGTGGTCGATGAGTCGATCTACGCGATTGCCGAAGACACGAACGACCCGCTCAAAGTGTTCTATCCGCGCCGCTACCACACCGTGCGCACGGCATACTCGTTCCCGGAAATCTACCTCGACGGTGGAGACAAGTCCGAAGTCAACGTCGACATCCGGAAGAAATTCCTGGACACCGCGTTTTGGGACCCCATGATCGAGACGGATGCCCGGGGCGAAGCGGTCGTCACCGTCCCACTTCCCGACAACCTGACGGCTTGGCGTGCGACCGCGGTCGCGATCACCGCTGAAACCCAGGTCGGAAAGGCAAGGACCGAGGTCAAAGCGCGCAAGAACCTGATGATACGGATTTCGCCGCCGTCCTACCTGGTCCAGGGCGATCGGGTTCGGATGCCGGCGACCATCCACAACGACACCGACACCGATGGCGAGTTCGACGTGCGCTTGACGACCAAGGGGGTCGATCTCGAAGGCGCGGCCCAGCAGAAAGTGCGGGTTGCCGCGGGTTCGACTCAGACGGTGACTTGGTTCTTGAACGCCCAAGCTCCCGGGAACGCCGAGATCATCGCGACCGTGACCGGGAGTGGTGCCTCGGATGGCATGCAACTGACGCTCCCCATCGCAACCCACGGACGCGAGCGTCGCACCTTCGACGCCGGGACGCTGAGGGACCAAGCGAATCTGTCCGTTGTGCGACTTCCCGGTACAGCCGAAGGGCAAGTGACGCTCTCGGTCACGCCGACGCTTGCGGGAGCCGTGCTCGGTTCCCTCGATGAACTCGTCGACTACCCGTACGGCTGCGTCGAGCAGACCATGAGCCGATTCATGCCCGCGATGATCGTCGGGAAAGCGCTCAAGGACCTGGGGCTCTCTCGCCCCGAACTCGAGCAGAAGATCCCGGAGATCGCCCGGCGCAGCCAGAACCGACTGATCACGATGCAGCATGACGATGGGGGCTTCGGGTGGTGGGAGAACGATCGAAGCGAACCCGATATGACGGCGCTGGTCCTGGAGGGGCTCTGGCGAGCCGAAAGGGCCGGATTCCGCGCCGATCCGTTCGTGATCCAACGAGCGCTGAGCTGGTCGAAGCAGCGGCTCGCGCGCTCCGAAAAGCCGGACGCGTCGGAGTTGGAACGCTACCCGTATCTGGCGACACAGCGCGAGAGCGATGAGATCTACCTCGCTTACGCCGTGCTGCTACGCGAGAACGCGCCGGACGCGATCGGTCGGCTACGACGCGCGAATCCGAAGCTCCTCGACACCGAAGGGTGGGCGTGGGTCGCCCTCGCTGCCCAAGCGGTCGCGAAGCGCGACCCAGGAAATGCGGTGTTGGTGACCGAGATGGGCAACATGCGCGAGAACGCGATCGCCAAGCTCCTCGGCACGATGACGACCGAGGGAGGCTATGCCTTCTGGACCGGCGGCTGGGGGGTCGAAACGACCGCCCGTGCCCTCGACGCACTCGTCAATCTTCGCGAATTCGTCGGTCCTCGGTATTCGGAGATCGTCCCGAAAGTGCTTCGGTATCTGCTGGAGAAGCGGCGCGGCTCGATGTGGATGAGTACCCGCGACACCGCCCAGACCGTCGCCGCGGCCGTCTCCTACCTCAATGCGACGAAGGAACTCGGAACCTCGTACGCGCTTGACATCAAGCTCAACGGCCGGATGCTCAAGACCGTGGCGGTGGACCTGAAGACGATGGTCAGCGCGTCGCTACCGGTCACCGTTCCGATCACCGAACTGCAGGAAGGCGACAACACGATCGAAATCGTGAAGCGGGGCGGAGGGCTCTGCTACTACAGCCTCGAAGTGAAGCAAACGCCTTCCGAGGCCCGAATTGGCCATTTGGTCAACGGGTCCGGACTTCGGGTGGACCATGCGTTCTACGCCCTCGCCGCCAAGCGGATGGAGGATGGGACCCTTCGCCTCAAGCCAAGTGCACAGCCCGTCACAACGGCCCTCTCCGGCCAGACGTTGCGCGGTCTGATCACGATCACGAGCGATCGTCCGCTGGAGTACGTCCTCGTCGAGGTGCCGACCCCCTCCAACCTGCGCGTGGTCGAGAACGATTCTCCGGACGAGTGGTCTTGGTGGTACTCCGACATGCAGGTCCTTGACGACAAGATCGCGTTCTTCATGCGCTACGTGCCCCAAGGGGCGAGCACCGTCGAATACCACGTGCGGGCAGAAGCCCCAGGTACGGCCTCGGCCCTGCCAGCGACCGCCTACGCCATGTACAACGACACCCGACGCGGCTCGAGCGCCGCACTCCAAATCGAGGTGAAGCCGCGATGAGGTGGCCCCTGGTGGTTCCCACGGTCGTCGCTGCCCTCGCGACGACCGTCGCGGTCGCGATGCTCTCCGGTCGCGGTCCGACCGAAGTGGCGATCGGCGCCTACTCAACTCCGCTCGAAGGCCGGTCGAAGAGCCAGGCTCATAATGCCAGGCTCTGCCTGGCACGGCTCGATGGCGCGGAAATCGGCCCCCACGAGATCTTCTCGTTCAATCAAACGGTCGGAACGTGGTCGCGCGACCAGGGCTACCGCAAAGCCCCCGTCAGCTACAACGGTCAGCTTATCGACGCCTGGGGTGGTGGTGTATGCCAAGCATCCACCACCCTCTACAATGCCGCCCTGCTTTCCGGGCTCGTCGTGCTCGAGCGACATCGGCACCGCTTTGCCCCGAGTTACGTGCCTCCCGGACGCGACGCGGCCGTGGCCTACTCGAACATCGACCTGAAGATCCTGAACCCCTATCCCTACCCGGTCCGGATCGTCAGCTCCGTCGTTCGGGAGCGCGTGGTGGTGACGATCGTCGGGCGCGAGAAGCCCACCCACGTGCCGGTCATCGTCCAGGATGTGCGGAGCGTGACACCCCCCGCCGAGTACGTGATTCGCGGTGGACATTCGGCGGGACGAGTCCGGAACACGGGGAAGACAGGCTACGAAGTCGCGACCTATCGGGTGGTGGAGGGCGTTCGCGAGCTCCTGTCGATTGACACCTACCCGCCGATGAACCGCGTGGTGGAGTACCGTTAGGTCACAATCACGCTAAGCGGCGGAAGAGGTGACATGTGAAGGCAAAGGATGTTCGTTGGTTAGGCATTTTCGCGACCGTCGCGGTCGCCACTTCCGTACAAGCTCAGTTCCAGGGCCCATCGCCCTACCTGCAGTTTTCAGATAGTCCTTTTGCTGGTGGGACGTACCAGTACTTCCACCTGGAGACCTTTGAGGATGGAGCGCTCAACACGCCGGGCGTTACCGCGACGGGCGGGACCGTCATCGGGCCTTCGTCCCTGACGGATTCGGTCGATGCCGATGATGGGGTGATCGACGGCAGCGGCACCCGCGGTCACTCCTGGTACAGCAACGGAGTCCGGACCCTTAGGTTCGATTTTTCTGCCGTTGCCCTCGAGACTCTGCCGACTCATGCCGGCCTCGTCTGGACCGATGTTGGAGTGACTGACTCCGGTCTGGGCTTTGGCGATGTCCGCTTTGAGGCGTTCGACTCGGGCGGTCTCTCCCTTGGCGTTCTGACGGGAAGCAACCTCGGAGACGGTGCTGCGAACGGTGGGACGGCGGAGGACCGCTTCTTCGGAATGATCCACCCCGGAGGCATTTCCCGCATCGAGATGTCGGTGCCGACGAGTTCGGACTGGGAGGTCGACCACCTTCAGTACGGTGCGGTGCCTGAACCCGGGACCCTCGCCGTGCTGACCGGCGCTTTGGTCGGACTTGCGGCTCGACGTCGTCCCCGCCGACGCTGAGCGATTCTCCCACGCCAGGGTCACGGCCCGGTGACCCTGGCACCGACCAAGCCATAATCCGGACTTGGTCTCATGAGCGACAAGAAGCGAATCCTCAGCGGGATGCAGCCCACCAGCCCGCGCCTCCATATCGGCAACTACGAAGGGGCGCTCCGCAACTGGGTTGAGTTGCAGAAGACGTACAAGCTCTATTGCTGCGTCGTGGATTGGCATGCCTTGACGACGATGGCCGAGGATCCGAACCAGATCGCGCTCAACTCTCGCGAGGTCGCCAAGGACTATGTCGCGGCGGGCATCGACCCCTCCGAAACCGTCGTCTTCATTCAGAGCCACGTGAAGGAGCACGCGGAACTGCACCTCCTCTTGAGCATGGTCACGCCGCTGGGCTGGCTCGAACGCGTGCCGACCTTCAAGGAGAAGCAGCAGACAGTCGGCGCGGAGCGCGAGTCGTACGGGCTGCTCGGCTACCCCGTCCTCCAGGCCGCGGACATCCTCCTCTACAAACCTTATGGCGTGCCGGTGGGCCGCGACCAGGCTCCGCATCTTGAGATTTCCCGCGAGATCGCGAGGCGCTTCAACCGCCTTTATGGTGAAGTCTTTCCCGAGTTCGTGAACCTCATTCCCGAGGACGAGTCCCGTGCGAAACTCCCCGGGCTCGACGCGGACGACGAGGGCGTCCTGCGGAAGATGAGCAAGTCTTACGACAACTGCATCTATTTGAACGAGACTCCCGAAGAGACCGCGCAGAAAATCATGGGTGCGTTCACCACGCCCTCTAAGATGAGGAAGACCGATCCCGGGATCCCCGAGGGCTGTGCGGTCTGCCAGTTCCTCCGGATCTACTCGCCGCAATGGCAGACGCAGTGGCAGGAGGATCGCGAGGGCGTCCGCGGGTGCATGCAGAACAAGAAGGAGCTCATCGAAGCCCTGAACGAGACGCTCCGCCCGATCCGCGACCGTCGAGCCGCGATTTCAGACGATGACATCGAGGCGATCCTTGCGGCGGGGGCCGTGAAGGCGCGCGAGTTTGCCGCCTGCACGATGGACGACGTCCGCGAGGCGATGGGACTTCGCTGATGGATGCCGTCCGCGTCGTCTTCTTCGATCTCGACGATACGCTTTGCGGCTACTGGGAAGCGGCAAAGGTCGGGCTCCGGAAGGCATTCGAGGAGGCGGGTCCATCCGGGATCGACGCTGAGACGATGGTGCGTCACTGGGCGACGGCTTTTCGTGAGTTTGCCCCGACGCTCAAGGAAACCGGCTGGTACAAGACGTACCTCAAGACCGGTGAACCAACCCGAACCGAGCAGATGCGACGGACGCTTCTCGTCGCGGGGATCGACGACGCGGCGATGGCGCGCGGGCTCGGAGACGCTTACGCGGAGCATCGGAACGACGCCCTCGAGCTCTTTCCCGAAGCGCTAGAAGTGCTCGAAGCGTTACGCGATCGGGGGTACCCGCTCGGCCTCATTACGAACGGTCCCGGCGACATTCAGCGCCAAGAGCTGGAAACGTTGGGAATCGAAGATCGCTTTTCGATCATCCTCATCGAAGGCGAGCAAGGGCTCGGCAAGCCCAACCCGGAAGTATTCCTCCGTGCCGAGGAACGATCCGGAGCGAAGGGAGCCGAGATCCTCTTCGTCGGCAACAGCTACGCCCATGACATCCGGCCCGCGCTGGCTGCCGGATGGCGGGCGATTTGGGTTCGCCGGCCGACCGATGTGCCCCCGAGCGGCTCTCACCCGGAAGAGCGGCCGGCGGACTTGCCCGCGCCGACCGCTGAGGTTTCGGACCTCCGCGAGGTCCTGGAGTTACTTCCCGCCCGCTAGACGCGGGTCCTGCTGGAACTCCTTCTTGGTCGGGTCCGCGGGCGTGATGCGGTAGGCCTCGCCCGGAGCTGGATCTTTCGGGGGCTCGTTCAGGTTTTTCACGTCCTTCGGCGGGGTTGCGGTATTGCCGCCGGTCGAGGTCTCGGTGCCACAGCCTCCAAGCATCGCGAGGCCGAGGGCGAACGCGACCATCAAACAAAGCTTCATAGGTCCTCCTGTTGTGAGGGAAAGGCCCCCGAGACGGGTCGAGGGCCGACGCATTCCTCGGTTACCGGAGCCTCAAGGCTCCTGGATGCAAGGATCGGTGATGTTCCACTTGATTTTGGCGGCGTTGGCGTCGAGCCACCACATGCCCGTGAAGATCGAAGCATCATCGCAGCGATACGGTGCGTTCGGATTGCCGAGGACGGCGACCGTCTTGTAGTACTTGGCGTGGCCATCGAAGAACGAGTGAACCGTTCCCATCTGGTGGCGATTGGAGAGTGCGAGGCCGGTCGTATTGACGGCGTCATTGCGACTGAGGTAGCCGCGCCAGCCGTTCGCGGTCGGACCATTCGGCGAAGTGGCAAACATGACGTTGATGGCCGGCAATGCCATTTGGCTCGCCGTCGGGACGATCATTTCGCCACAGGCGTTCGTGGGCCAATACCAACCGGTGATGGTCGCGTTCTGGCCGATCGACATCTCACCTCGCGTGGGCCACGAATCCGAGTATTTGGACCCTGAGGCCATCGGATCGTTGTAGATGTCCTTGTTCTTGATGTAGGGCTGGATCAGCCCCGGCCAGATCATGTTGTTCTCGTTGAACGGAGCCTGGGGTCCCGTGCTCGGGCAGGCGGCGTAGCGCAGAAACACATAGCCGTCGAACGCATCCATGTACTGGATGCCGGCCAGCGTCATCTGCTTCATGTTCGAGATGCACGCGGTCTTCTTTGCCGCAGACTTGGCTTGGGCAAACACAGGGAAGAGAATCGCCGCGAGAATGGCGATGATAGCAATCACGACGAGGAGCTCGATAAGAGTAAAGCCCCTGAGACTAGAGCGCTTCATGATGTCCTCCGAATGAGAAATAAGGAACCCCTGACGGCCAGTCCTCTGGACAGGCTTACCCTCATCATACAGCCACTTTCCACAAAGACAAGTAGACGTCTGATAGCCTGATCCGCAAAAATGCGGGCCAGAGTGTTCTGGCCCGCATGATCGGGAGCGGTCAGGGGAGGAACGCGAGGAACGCTTCTCGTCGGCCGGTCGGATTGAATCCGGTTCCGACGACGACCTTTCCGCTCGAGGAGATCGAGTTGACCGACTCAAGCCGCCAGCCACGGAGTTTGGGTTCGAGGCCCTGGTTGACAAGCAGATCGCGCAGGTCGCGCATGCCGGTGCCTGCTTCCCAAACGAACGCGCGACTGTCGCCGTCGGCGTCGGCAGCGTAGCCTACGACGACGCTGCCGTCGAAGTTGGTCGCAACCGCAACCGAGTAGCTCCCTCCGCCTGGAAGCAGTCCGAGATCGATCGGTGTCCCGACCGCATTCCACAGGGTCGCCCGTGGCACGTCCGCGGTCGAACATTGCCCGACGATGATCGCGCCGTCACCTGAGACATCTTCCGCCGAGCCCTCGGTCGAGCCGGGAACGAGGGCAAGAGAGGTGATCCCGGCTCCCCCACTAACCCACTTGAACGGCAAGAACTCGGGACCGGTGCCCGTGCTCTGGCCGACCACGATCGCGCCGGAATCGGAAATCCCGTTTGCCTCGCTCGTACCGGCCACGGCTCCTCCGAGCCAGCCCAGCGGCGTAACGCCGACCGCTTCGGTCCAAACATAGGCTTGGGTGCCCCCCGCACTCGACCCGAATCCAACGATCGCGTTACCGTCGGCCGACATGCCACGGGCGTGGAAGGGCACCAGGCTGGCGCTCGTCAACACGGTGAAGCCGGCCGATGTCCACCGGAAGGCCTGATTCGTCGGAAGTGCACTCGATCCCGCGACCGCCGAACCGTTCGCGTTCGTCGCGAACGCTTCGCTGATCGACTGGTTCGGCGGAAATCCGATCCCGACCATGCCGGTCGACGCGCTCCAGCGCCAGCCTTGTGTGCCTTCGGCGGCAACGTTGGTACCGACGACGAAGAGCCCATCTCGACTGACACCCAAGCCCGAGGAAGAGGCGTTGGTGGTCCCGGCAATCGTTCCCAGCGGGATGAAGTCAGGCTTCGAGCGAATCGAAACCGCGCGCTCGGCGCTATCGACATTGTCGACTTTCGCCACGACCGTGGCTTCGCCGCGCTGGACACCGACGGCGAGGCCGTTCTCGAACCGCAGATTCGTGTCGCCCGCCGTCACACGCCATATCGCCGAGCCGGCGCTGAGCGCAAGCAACGCCCCACTCGAGGTGCGCGCTTCGAAGTTGAGCAGCTTCGGTTCGCCGATCGTCACGACCTGGCCGGAGACGATCGACACGGAGGCGACCGTACCGGACGTCGCGACGACACCAATGCCACCACCGCGATCATCGATCGTCACGGTTGTCGAGCCGCTACCGACGAGACTGCCGGTGCCGTTCTCGTCGGCATAGAAACGGATCGTGAAGGCGGCTTCGCCGGTCTTGGCGACGTTCGGAGACACGTAGTTGCCCGTGTAGGCACCCGGACTTGGATCCCGGTTCACGGTGAAGCTGAAGTCTCCGCCGGCAGGATTCGCCCCGCTCAGGACCACCACCGCCGAACGGGCCGCAGAAGGCGCCGAGATCACGCGGCTCCGCTCACCCCAGTTGACCGTCATCGTGACGTTGGCCGTCTTCGTGTTGCCACCGCCCCCACCGCCGCCGCCGCCGCATCCGACGAGGAGCGCCAGCGAACTCGCCAACAGTCCCTGCGCGACGCGACGCGCCATCCTGGTCCATCGATCTTGCATGCAAACCTCCAAACCGGGGGCCGCGCGCGGACCCCTGCACTCTATCGTAGTATGACCGCTCGATCCGTTACGCTCGGCACAAATCGACCCTGGACCTTGAACCGATTTTGCATCGGCACGTTCGAGCGGATCCGCCCGAAGTTAGCCTGCGTGCACGGGTCCTGAGGTCGAAGAGCTCTCGGAACCCTCATCCC
>ERZ761602.2169-NODE-2169-length-32026-cov-5.075037_pt1 | contig 32026 bp, 31 predicted proteins | sample MGYA00512165_ERZ761602 | MGnify/ENA primary metagenome ERZ761602 (study PRJEB28899, sample SAMN02445085) | bioreactor sludge metagenome | biome: EBPR sludge; isolation source: Thorneside wastewater treatment plant | place: Australia: Brisbane, Thorneside...
CTCGTTGGTCTTGCGCAGCTCGCGCACCTCGCGTTCGAGCTCCTTGATGCGCTGCTGCTCGGCCGTCGTGGCGCCAGGCCGCACGCCGCTGTCGCGCTCGCCCTGGCGCACCCACTTGCGCAGCGTCTCCGCCGTGCAGCCAATCTTGCCGGCGATGGACTCGATGGCCGCCCACTGCGACGGGTACTGGTCCTTGGCATCGAAGACCATGCGCACCGCACGCTCCTGGACCTCGGGGGAAACTTCGGGGACTTCCTCATGTTGGCTCCATTCTCAATCGAAGGAGCCTCCTCAAAAGCCGGGGGGGTTCAGATAGTGACTTCGCCGCCTGTGGGGCATTCCAAAGCGTTGCGAAAGATGAAGACGGAGACAACGCTCTTGCAGCTCGCGTAGGTCCGCGGCACCGTCGTCGCTTCGATCAAGGCCAAGGGCTCTCGGCGCACGAGTTGCTGCTGTTGCAGCCGGTTCCGGCGTATGACCGCCCTCGGCGGATGCCGACGCTGCGTCGCGGCTGGTGTACGTGGCATGTGGCTGTCGACCTGACCGGTGCCGACATAGGCGAGGTCGTCCTCGTCGCGCACGGCAGCGCCGCCCGCGTCGAGCGCGAGGGCCAGTCGGTGCCACCGATACCGCCGTTGTCGCCATCGTCGATTCGGTGCAGTTCGACGGCCGCACGACTTTCACCAAACCGTGACGACGCTCGCGTCGCGCAGCCCGCGCTTCGCGCGCCCCTCAAGGGGGCACCGCTGGCGGCCCGGCAGAGCCGGATCCGCGGTGGTCGCTTGCTGCGTCGGTTTCGTATGAGCCAGGCCTCGTAGTCCCGATCCGCCGGCGCGGGCCAGACGATCTTGACCGTCGTCCCGGCCCGGCGCAGCTTGATCCGGATCTCGCCATCGACCGTCGGCCCCGACGGGGCCAGTGGAACGAACTACGCCGGCGGTACTGGCGGCGGATCGGCCAATGGCTTCGCAACACGAGGGTGCGGCACCGGCTCCTTGTGCTCGGCGTCGATCACCCACTTGCGCAGCATGTTGGCGTTCAGGCTGTGTGCCAGCGCCGCTGCGGTGATCGAGACGCCCGGCCTCAGGCATTCCTCGATCACCGTCGCCTTGAACTCGGCGCTGTGTCGGCGTCGGCGCCGACGACCCATCAGATCCACGTCGTAAGTGTTCACGTGTCCGCCTCTCCTGTCGCGGACACATGTTCACGATCCGGGCCGGTTCAGTTCAAGCTGTGTTCCCCAGGCGTACATGGACGCCCTCGGTTTGCCAAGCTACCAGCGCGCGGCTGCACGAAGGAAGAGAATGCACCCGTACATCCGGACTTCCGATGCGAGACGAGCTCGCTGTCCCTGATGGGTTCCGCTGGTCGGCGCCTCGATCGCTTACACGCACTCTGGGTGCCTCGTCCGGCGCGGGTTGTGCCAACCGCGGTCTGAAGTGAAACGGACCTCTGCGCCGGACGCCGCAGCGCAATTTTAGATGCCCGCTTCGTGCGTCGCTGGTCGCGCGAAGCGCGGTGGGGCAACTGATTCAAGCGGATTGTCCCGCGGCTTTCGTCTTCTGCTTGGCGTCCGGTCGGCGCGGTTACGACGCCTTCAGCAAGCGCCTTATGGCTGCGAGCGATCCAGTCCCGCTGTGCCGGACCTGGCTCTTGTCGTACCGGTGCTCGACGCCTACAGGGCAGGCCTGTCGCGCCGGGCAGGCGTACGCGCAGGGCGAGGCTTCCGAGAGCCGCTGGCGGTGGCAGGCGTTCGTGTCCATGGTCCCCGAGTCGAGCGCAGACGCTGGGCACGTCCCGATGCACGGCTTGGCGGTGCAATCGACGCATGGATGCCCGTGGTCTTCGACCGGTGAAGCCGGAAGTTCCGAGTCCACGATGATCGCTGCGCGGTAGGCAAACCAGCTGCCCCACCTGGCATCGATGCCCACCATGAACGGGGATGGATGGTGCCAACCCGCGAGCGTCCCGAGGCGCTGGAGACCGACGTGCCGGTTGGCTGGTAGTCCCCTGGGGTAGACGAAGCGAATCCGCGCATGGGGCAGCGCAAGGGCTGCCCATTGCTCGACCACACCTATCGAGTAGGAGTCGATCGGATGCACCGGGTCGGTTGCCTGCTCCTGCACGCGCTCCCACAGGAGGCGCCCAGCGTGTCCGATGAGGATGAGCTGACGTTCGTGCTCGCCAAGGTCCAGCGGCGCAAGCAGGTCCCACGGGAGCCGTGCGAGATCGAAAATGTGCTGCCGGTTCAGCCCGGCCTCGTCCAGCATGGACTTGAAGGGAATCATGGTGATCATGCCTGCTCGAGTTGGCCTGCTCCCTGTCCGAACATTTGTCGCAGCCGCCTGCCGTCGACGACATGCGCCTGCCGGCGCTCGAGATCGAATCGAATCAGGGTCCGCAGGGGACCGGCAATCCGGGTGCTGTCGTAGCACATCCAGTCGACCGAACTGATTCGCAGCGCAACGGGGGATGGGCGCGGAATCGAACGCAGGCGCGCCTCGATCTCGGCCAACGGCCACGCGCCGGCATAGAGGCCGGCGGTGACGTGCGGCACATAGTGTGTCCTGTCCCAGGTCGGCGCGGCCCGTTCCCAGATGGATCGAATGCCGGTCAGGCTGCCCGCAGCATCCTCGACCGAGAGGCATGCGGCGGACGTGAACGTGAACGGCTCGCTGACGTGCACGTCGAACGCGGCGATATCCGACTGGACCAGAGCGTCGATCTGCACCTTGATTTCGTCGACCTCGAAGTCATCGTTCCGGCGTGCCGTCGTCGTGGGGAAGCCGCACACGTGCAGGGTGATGTGCGGCTGCCGCTCGTAGCCGCGTAGCAGCATGCCGTCGAGGGCGATTCGAACCTGCCTGAGGCGCACGTCCAGAGCTGGATCCTCCAGCGCGAGGGCCCATACCGCGAAAAGGGGCCGGCCCAGGTGCCACTCGGAAAAGTCTCTTTGCTGGCTCGCGATCGTGAAGTCGCGCACTGGTGCCTTTGCGGCCGCATTCTGGTCGGCGCGACTCATCATGCGATCCGCTGCCATTCGAGGTCGATCCGTTGCCCGTGGCGCGGCGGAGCCGGCCACCGCTCGCTCTTCGGCCGCGCGCCACCTTGATCGCGCACCCACAGCGCGGCGCATAGCCAGCCTCCGTGCGTGACCAGCAGCTGTGCATCGCCGGGGTCGAAGGACCGCACTCTCTGCAGCACCGATGCGACGGGCTCGCCGCCGCCCGGGGCGTGGTCCACGAAGTCGGCGCACCAGGCATCGATCGCCTCGGGCGCCACAGCCGTCCACGTTTGTCCGTCCCACTCACCGAAGCTCACTTCGATGAGCGCTGGGTCGATCCAGTGTTCCCAGCCCCAGCGCGACAGCCAGCGACCGACCTCGCGGCAGCGTTTCAATGGCGACGTGACGACGATATGCGGCAGGCCATGCAGTCGGGCGAAGGCGCGGACTCGGTGCGCCAGCCGCTTCGCACGCCGGGCATCGACGCGCAGATCCGTCCGCCCGATGCACCGGCCTTCCGCCCCGATCGCGGACGGGTGTCGCCATACGTGCAGCCGCAGCCCGTTCATCGCCACGCCGACGCGGCGAACGACAGCAGGATGGCGACCTCGCCGAGCTGTTCGGCGGCGCCCAGGGTGTCGCCGGTGTAGCCACCCAAGCGATGTCGAAGCCAGCGGCGCAACATGAGGACCATGCCGCCCAGCGCCAGTAGTGAGGCCCCCGCCGCGATCGTCGGTGCCTGGGTCCAGGCCGCGAACCCCAGCGCGAGCAGGCCGACGGCGACAGCCCATGCTGCGTCGATGCCGTGCACGTCGCGCGCCACGCTGCCCGCCTTGGCCTGCGCTGCATCGCCCTCCTCAGTGCGCGCATAGGGCAGGGCCGCCATCAACGCCACCGCAGCGCTGCGACCGCCCGCATGGGCTGCGATCAGGATGACTGCGGCTGCCGCCGGATCGCGCGCCATCAGCTCGGCCAGCATCAGCACGCGCAGCAGGAGCGACAGCACCAGGGCCACGGCGCCGTAGGTGCCTATGCGCGAATCCGTCATGATTGCCAGCGCCTTCTCGCGCGAGGCGGTACCCAGCAGCGCGTCGAAGGTATCGGCCACGCCATCCTCGTGGAAGGCCGCGGTGAGCCACACGGTACCGGCAAGCGCCAATGCGGCCGCCACGGTCGGTGGCCAGAACCGGTTCGCGGCCAGTGCGATGCAGGCGCCGAATGCCCCGATCAGCACGCCCACGAGCGGGAAGTGGCGAACGGCGTGCCGCATCAGCGCTGCGTCGAAGCCGACCCAGGCCGGCACCGGCACGCGGGTCAGGAACTGCAGCGCCAGCAGGAAGAGCCTCAGCTCTCGCACCAGCATCGTCATGGCGTGCGCTGGCTGACCCCGGCCGTGGCGAAGCTGGCCATCTCGGCCAGCACGCGGCAGGCGGATTCGAGCAGCGGCCACACCAGCGCAGCGCCCGAGCCTTCGCCGAGCCGCAGGTCCAGGTCCAGCAAGGCCTGGACGCCCAGGTGCTGCAGCCAGTGCGTGTGCCCGGTCTCCTGCGAACGGTGCGCGAACACGCAGTGCGCGAGCACCGCCGGCTGCAGCGCGGCCGCCACTGCCACGGCGGCTGTCGTGATGAAGCCGTCGACCACGAGCACGCGCCCGCCCGCCGCGGCCTGCTGCACCGCGCCGACCATGGTGGCGATCTCCAGGCCACCGAGTGCGGCCAGGGCCTGCAGCGGCCGCGTCGCCTGGGCGTTGGCCTCCAGTGCCTCGGCCAGCACCGCACGCTTGGCAGCGAGGCCCGCATCGTCGAGACCCGTGCCACGGCCGGTGCACACCTGCAGCGGCGCGCCGGTCAGGCGGGCCATCAGCAAGGCGGCCGCCGAGGTGTTGCCAATGCCCATCTCGCCCAGCAGCAGCACGTTGCCGGGCAGCGCCGCGACGAGGCGGCGGCCCTGCACGATGGCGGTGCGGCATTGCACCTCGCTCATCGCCGGGCCGCGGCTCGCATCGGCGGTGCCTCGCTCGACGCCGGCCACCTTCAGCCGCGCCAGCATCGGGTGAGCCTCGAACTCGGCGGCGACGCCGCAGTCGGCCACTGTCAGGGCCAGGCCGTGCTGACGCGCCAGGACCGACACGGCCGCGCCGCCGGTCAGGAAGTTCAGCACCATCTGCCGCGTCACCTCGGCCGGATAGGCCGAGACGCCACGCGCGGCGATGCCGTGGTCGGCGGCGAACACCACCAGCTGCGGCGCGAGCAAGGCGGGCTGGTCGGTGCCGAGCGCGACCGCGAGCTGAACGGCCAACGATTCGAGCCGGCCCAGTGCGCCCAGCGGCTTGGTCTTTGCATCCAGCGCCACCTGGACACGCTGACGGGCGGCGTGGTCAAGAGTGGGCAGCGGCAGGGTGGTGTCGAAATCGGAATCCATGGGTCAGCAGTGAAAGAGTGCGCGCAGCGTGGCCGCGCCGAGATGGGTGTCGATGAAATCCGCCAGGCCGTCGAAAGTGGCGTCGAGCGTGCGCACCTGCTGGCCGAAGAGGGCGCGCAGCACTGCAGCGTCTTCGAACAGCCCGTGGGTGGCGATGCCGAGCACGTTGTGCCGGTCCGGTTGGCCCGGGTCCGCGGCGGCCGACCAGCCGATCGGCAGGCCCTCGGCATCGTGCAGCGCCAGCGTGGCCGCAGAGGCGGCACCTGCGATGGACTGCGTGCGACCGCAGCGGATCTCGTAGGCGGGCCAGCGCCGGGACGACAGCGCCTGCCACGGGTGGGCCAGAGGCGCGAACTGCACCGGCGCGGCCCGCAGCCGCTTGGGCGCGGCATAGCGCGTGGCCAGCGGCAGCAGGCCCAGGCCCGGCAGCGGGCCATGGGCCTCTCCGTCCACGCCATCGGGGTCGTCGAGCAAGGCACCCAGCGCCTGGAGGCCGCCGCAGATGCCCAGCACCGGGCGCCCGGCGCGGGCGTGCCGCACGATGGCGGCGTCCAGGCCCCGCGCCTTCAGCCAGGCGAGGCCACCGCTGACCTGCTTGGAGCCCGGCAGCACGATCCAGTCGGCGCCGTCCAGTTCGCCCACGCTGCGCACCCAGCGCACCGAGGCCACGGAGGCCAGTGGCTGGAATTCGTCGAGGTTGCTCAGCTGCGGCCAGGCGACGATGGCCACGCGCAGGCCACCGGCAGGGCCCGACGCCGCGCCGTACAGCCCGTCCTCCTCCGGCAGCCCGTGGTCGCGGTTCATCGGCAGCACGCCCAGCACTGGCACGCCGGTCAGCGCCTGCAGGCGATCGGGCCCGGGTGCCAGCAGTGCCGCATCGCCGCGGAACTTGTTGAGCACGAACCCGGCAAGACTGGTGCGCAGGTCGTCGGGCAGCAGCGCCCAGGTGCCGTGCAGGTGGGCGAAGGCACCGCCTCGGTCGATGTCCACCACCAGCAGTGCCCGCAGGGTGGCGATCTCGCGTGCCCAGCGTGCCGTGCCGAGGTTGACATAGTCCTGCGGCGCGAGGTTGATCTCCGCCGGCGAGCCGGCGCCCTCGATCACCAGAACCTCATGCCGCGTGGCCAGGCGATCGAAGCTCGCGCGCGCGGCCCGTGCCAGCCGGGCGCTGCGTTCGCGCCAGGGCATGCGCGACAGCGCGGCGTCGACCCGGCCCTGCACCACCACTTGGCTGGCCGTGTCGCGCTCGGGCTTGAGCAGTACGGGGTTCATGTCCACCTGCGGCGCCGCGCGGGCGGCCAGCGCCTGGAAGTACTGGGCCGAGCCGATCTCGCCCACTTCCGCGTCCGATCCGTGCGCGGCCAGCGGCACGACGCGGGCGTTGTTGCTCATGTTCTGGGCCTTGAACGGCGCCACGTCCAGGCCCTCGCGCGCGGCCCAGCGGCAAAGTGCTGTCGCGAGCAGACTCTTGCCAGCGCCGCTGCTCGCACCCCAGACCATCAGGGCGGTCCTCATGGCAGGCCCCCGTCGAGCAGGTCCAGTGCGTGCATCAACGCGTCCTGTGCCGAGGGCGCTTGCGCCGAGAGGCGCCACCAGCCAGGCAGGCCGAACGAGGTCGCGTCGCGTACCGCGACGTGGTGCCTGCGCAGCAGCGATGGTGCCACGGGGCGCGGTGGGCGCACGACGACGTATGGCGTCACGCTCGGCCGCACCTCGAAGCCGCGTGCCGACAGGCGCCGCAGCAGGTCCGCCTTCCAGGCCGCCAGGTGGGTGCGTGATTCGGCCACCCAGCCGTGCACGTCGGGCGTGGCCCAGGCCAGCAGCATGGCCTCGGCGTGGGCCGACAGCGGCCACGACGGCGCCGCAGCCTCCAGCGCGGCTCGGCAGGCCAGCACGTCGTAGCCGGCGCCACCGCGATCTCGTGGCGCGACCGCGTAGGCGCCGCGCACGCCGGTCAGGCCCAGCGCCTTGTTGGGGCTGTGCAGCACGAAGACCGCATCGCGCGCGGATGCTGTCCACGCCGACGATCCCTGAAGCCGTAGCGGCGCGTACACCGCGTCGAGCACGGCGGGGCAGCAATAGGAGTCGTCACGGGCGACAGCGCCGTCCTGGCCCAGCGGACTCGTCGGATCGGCATGCCAGCGCAGCGTCCACTGCGACGGCGTGCCCGGGACCTCGACATCCTGGGGGACAAAGGGGCGGCCCCACGCCGCGGCGGCCGCCGCGTAGTCGCCATACGCGAAGCGGGGAACCCGCACGGCACCGGGCCAAAGCCGAGCGGTGACCGCGGTGACACGCTGGATGAATTCGCTCGCACTGGCGGCGGGCAAGATCCGCGAAGGTTCGACGTCATGCAGTGCCCCCAGCGCCTGCCGGACTGCCGTGGCGGCCGGGTCGGGATAGCGCGTCGCGTCGGCTGCCTGCACGGCTGCGAGCGCGGCCGGGCACGGTCCCGCTGCGTTGGCGCAGGTGGAGAAGTCCCAGCGCGCGGGACCGTGTGCGTCGGCACCGCCGTGGACGCGGGCGGCCGTACCAGGGCTCACCACAAGCTCACCTTGAGCACGACCAGCAGCAGCGCAGCCGCGATCGCCCCGCGTGCCGCCCCCTCGCCAACCATCAAGGCATTCGTCAGTGCTGCGGCATCCGGCGCCGGGGCCTGCGCGTTCAAGGCATAGGCGCCCGGTTTGCCGAGCCGGACCCCGATGCGAAACGCCATCGCCGCCATCGGCCAGCCGCCGTTGGGCGACGGCGTCAGCGCAGCCTCGCGCGTGAGACGAGCCACGCCTACGCTCGGCCGCCACAGCAGCAACGCCGCCAAGCGCGCGGGCACACAGCCCATCACGTCGTCGGCCCGCGCCGCCCATTTGCCGGCCCATTCCCAGGGGCCGCGATAGCCCCACATCGCATCGAGCGTATTGGCGGCGCGCCAGGCCCAGGCACCGGGCAGGCCGGCGACCAGGAACCAGAACAGCGGCGCGACCAGCGAATCGTTGAAGTTCTCGGCCAACGTTTCGATGGCCGTCTCGCGCACCGCAGCCGCGTCGAGCTGGGTGACGTCGCGGCTGCACAGCCGGGCTACGCGGGCTTGGCCTTGTTCGATCCCCTGCCCGAGCGCCACTTCGACGGCGCGCACCTCGTCGTTCAGCATCCGCCACGCGAAGGTCGGCTTCAGCGCCGCGGCGAGCAGCGGGATCGCGATCCAGGCCGGCGCTGCCCCGGCGGCCTGCTCCACGGCGAAGGCCGCTCCTGCGACAGCGGCGACGAGGCTGCACCACAACACCGCACCGGCCGCGAAGGCGGCAGGTGCAGCCCGGGAGTGCACACGACGACCCAGAGGCGCGGCGATGCGGCCGAACCAGGCCACCGGGTGCCAGGTCGAGCGAGGCTCGCCGAAGCGGCTGTCGATCAACCAGGCCAGGGCGAGCGCGGCGGCAGCGACCATCAGTCCTCGATGCCGCGTTGCGCCGGCACGCCTTGCTGGTGGTGGTGCTTGACCAGCGTCATCTCGGTGACGGTGTCGGCCAGATCGATCAGCTCCTGCGGCGCATCGCGGCCGGTGAGCACCACATTCACATGGGCCGGCCGCTCGCGCAGGCAGGCCAGCACGGGCTCCAGCGGCTGCCAGCCGTAGCGCAGCGGGTAGGTGATCTCGTCGAGCACGACGAGGAAATGGTCGCCGGCACGGATGGTCTCCTCGGCGCGTGCCCAGCCGTCGCGGGCGAGCTGGGCGCTGTGTTCGAGGTCACGGCTTTTCCAGCTGAAGCCGTCGCCCAGACCCTCGATCGGGATGCCGAGCTGCTCGAACATGCGGTGCTCGCCAAAGCGGGCCGAGGGCACCTTCATGAACTGGTAGATCTTCACTGGCTTGCCGCGGCCGTGCGCCCGCAGTGCCAGGCCGAAGGCGGCCGTGCTCTTGCCCTTGCCGTGGCCGGTGTGCACGAGGATCAGGCCGCGGCGTTCGCCTTCGGCCTTCGGGCGGGGTGCAGTGGGTGGTGAGACGATGTCCATGGGCAGGCGGTCGAGGGGGCTTCAGGCGGCGTCCAGGGCCAGAGCGACACGCGGGCGGCCCTGGGCGTCGGACTCGATGTGGATGGCGCCGCCGAAGACGCGCACCAGCGCGGCTTGCACGGCCGGATCAGTGGGCGGGCCGTCGGCCTGCAGCGTGCCCGCATCCAGCACCAGCAGGCGATCGGCCCGCAGTGCGATGGGCAGGTCGTGCAGCACGCTCAGCACCGCGCACGGCGCCGAGCGGTCGTGTGTCAGACGCCTGAACAGGCGGGCCAGAGCCACCTGGTGTGGCGCATCGAGGTGGGTGGTCGGCTCGTCGAGCAGCAGCATCGGCGCCTCGGTGGCCAGTACCCTCGCCAGCAGCACACGCTGGCGTTCTCCGCCGGAGAGTTCGTGCAGCCGCCGGTGCTGCCACGGCAAGCTCTCGGTCAAGGTCATCGCGCGGTCGACAGCCTTGCGGTCGGCCGCGACCGGCGCGCCCAGCAGACCGAGACGGGCGATGCGACCGAGCTCGACGGTCTCGCGCACAGTCAGCTCGCCGGTGACCTCGCCCTGCTGCGCGAGCCAGGCCAGCACGCGGGCGCGCTCGGCGGGCGCGGTCCGGTGCATGTCGAGCGGCTGGGCCGCCGCGCCCGGGTTCAGGAAGACCTGCCCCGCCGCCAAGGGCTGTAGTCCTGCGAGGGCCCGCAACAGCGTCGACTTGCCGGCACCGTTCGGGCCGACGAGCGCGGTCCAGCCGGCGCCGATCCCAAGACTCACGGCATGCAGCACGTCGCGGCGGCCCAGTCGGACGTTCACACCCAGCGCCTGCAGGGTCGGATTCATGCGCTCGTCCTTTGTTTGAGCAGCCAGACGAGGTAACTGCCGCCCAGCACCGCGGTGACCACCCCGACGGGCAGTTCTTCCGGGGCGATCAGAGCGCGCGAAATGACGTCGGCCCACAGCAGGATTGCGGCGCCCATGCCGGCGCTGGCCACCAGCAGCCAGGCGTGCGTGCCCGGTGCGCGGCGCCGCACAAGATGTGGGGCGACCAGCCCGACGAAGGCGACCAGCCCGGCCTGCGAGACCGCCAGCGCCGTGCCGAGGCTGAGCATCAGCACCAGGGCCAGTCGCACTTTCCCGAGGTTCAGGCCGAGACTGGTGGCGCTGTCCTCGCCGAGCGTCAGCGCATCCAGCGCTCGGGCATGCCGCTGTGCCAGCACCACCAGCAGCGTCAGGCCGGCGAGCATCAGCGCCAGCGCGTCCCAGCCGAGGAAGCTGGTGCTGCCGAGCATGAAGGCCTGCTTGCCGCGCAGCGCGTCCGGCGAGACGACCGTGATGAGGTCGCTGACGGCTCCCAGCAGCACGCCGATCACCACGCCGGCCAGCAGCAGCCGCAGGGTGTGGACGGCGCCGCTTGCCAGCGTCAGCGTGAGCGACACCCCCGCCAGCGCGCCGACGAAGGCGGCGCTGACAAGCCCGACACGCTCGATCCAGGCCGCCGTGGCCGGGCTGACGGTGGCGCCGCCCAGCGCGGCAGCCGCCAGCACCAGCACGACCCCAAGCCCCGCACCTGCGGCGCTGCCGAGCAGGTAGGGGTCGGCCAGCGGGTTGCGGAAGACCCCTTGCGCGACGGCACCGGAAAGGCCCAGCAGCGCGCCCACCAGCGCGGCTCCCAGTGTGCGTGGGGCGCGGATCTGTCCGAGCAGGAGCGCGGCGTCGTTGCCGTTGAGGTCCGCCCAGAAGTCCCTGGGCGCGAAGCCCGTCGATCCGGTGGCCAGGCCGCAGGCGAGGCCCACGACGATGGCCAGTGCGATCCAGGCCGCGAGCCGGCGACGTGCCGTCGCATCGGCCGTTGCGCTGGCGTCGAACCCCGGCCGGTTCGTGGCCACGAACGATGTGCTCATCGGATCGCCGTCGTCCCCAGCCGCGCCAGGCAGTCCGCCAGCAGGCCCGCTGCCTCGCCCATGCGCGGGCCGGGCCTGATCAGCATCTCGTACTGAGGCGTCTCGAAGCCGCACAAGCGCCGCTCACGCACGGCAGCCAGGGCATTCCAGCCGGGGCGCGCCATCAAGGCCGACTGCTCGCGTTGCGCGCCCATGATGAGGTCGGGCTTGGCGCGCACAACGTACTCGGGGTTCAGCTTCGGGAAGGGGCCGAGGTCCGGCGGCGCGATGTTCGCCAGCCCCAACCGCGCCAGGGTCTCGCCGATGAACGAGGTAGTGCCGGCGGCATAGGGGCCGCCGCCGATCTCGAAGTAGACGCGCTGCCCGCGCAGCGAGGCCGGCACACGGCTCGCTTCGGCATCGATCTCGCGGGCCAGGCGTGCCCACACCCGGGAACCTTCGTCGGGGTTGCCCAGCAGGCGCGCAATCAGGTCGAGCGTGCGGCGCACGTCGGCATGGCTTTCCGACTTCAGGCGCACGACGGAGAAGCCGAGCGCTTCGAGCCGCTCCATTGCGCGCGACGAGGTGGAGGCCAGGATGAGATCGGGCTTGAGCGCCGCGATGGCCTCGATGTGCGCATCGTCCAACCCGCCCAGGTGCGGGAGCTTCGCGACCTCGGCCGGCCAGTTCGAATACCGGTCCACGCCCACCAGCCGCGAACCTGCGCCCAGCACCCAGGCGGTCTCGGTGAGCGACGGCAGCATGGTCACGATGCGCTGCGGCGGCGCGCTCAGGCGGTGCTCGGTGCCGCGGTCGTCTCGAATCTGGATCGGCTGCGCCGCTACCCATGACGGAGCCAGCGTCAGGTAGAGCCACACCAGCAGCCATCGCAGCAGGCGCGACGCCGCGCGTGGCTGCGGCCTCTTCCCGATGGACCGTGTGGAGGACCGAATGGGCGGTTCAGTGCGGATCAAGGTTCGTCCTTCACGCTCAGTTCACAGCCGGCCACCATCAAGGTCACGCGGCCGCAGAGCCCGGCCACGGCCTGGTGCAGCAGACCCAGCGTGTCGATGAAGTCGCGCGCCTCGCGCGACATCGGCAGCACCCCCAGGCCGATCTCGTTGGACACCAGCACGATGGGCGAGGCGCTCTCGCGCAGGGCCGACAGCAAGGCCGCCCGATCCTGGTGCCAGAGCGCGGCTGACGCGACCCGTCCGGGCGGCGGCATCAGGATCTGGGTCAGCCAAAGCGTCAGGCAGTCGACCACGATGAGGAGTTGCGGGTCCGACAGACCCTGCAGGGTGCCGCCGAGGGCATCCGCCGCTTCGACGGTCTGCAGTTGCGGGACGCGGGCCGCACGGTCCGCGCGATGCCGCGCGATGCGCCGGTCCATCTCCGCATCGCCGGTGACTTTGCCGGGCAGCGCCGTGGCCACCAGCGCCGCGCGCCGGTTGCCGCCTTCGCCCAGCCATCTGGCGGCACGGCTTTCCGCGGTACGCGACTTGCCGCTCTTGGCGCCACCCAGGATCAGTTCATGTCGTGCCTGCGTCATGGCCGGAACAGCGAGGGCGTGTCGAACAAGCGGGCGGCCGCGGCAGGTGACGAGGCGAACCACGGGTGGAACCAGCTCGCGCGCAGGCTGCCAAGCTCGTAGACCGCCTCGCCGTCGCCAGCGGCTGCGGACCGGCGCTGCGGCGTGGTGAAGGAGACAGGCTCGAGCGTCGTCTCGAAGCGGGACCAGTGGAAGCTGTGCCCGCGCAGTGGCATCGCCTCTCCCGCGAGCGGCATCTCATGCGGACCCAAGGCCGCGAGGCGCCGCCCCATCACGGCAGTGCCCGGCAGCAGGCCCCAGAGGGCATGTGGTCGGCCCGCGGCGTCGACCAGGTGCTCGGCCAGCACCATCAGGCCACCGCACTCGGCCCACAGCGGCTTGCCCGACTGCACATGCGCCGCGATCTGCGCGCGCAGTTCGGAGAGTTCGGCCAGCCGCGCCGCGTGCAACTCGGGATAGCCGCCGGGCATCCACAGCGCGTCGCAGGGCGGCAGGGAGTCGCCGGCCAGCGGGGAGAAGAACACCGGCTGCGCACCGAGTGCGCGCAGGACCTCGAGGTTGGCGGGATAGATGAACGCAAAGGCCGCGTCCCGCGCCACGGCGATGCGCCGCCCGTCCAGGGGCCGCTGGCGAGGCGCCGGCTGCGGAGCCTGCGGTGGCTGCCACCGAGGCCAGGCGGTGAGGTCGCGCCCCAGGGGCTGGCCCGCAACGGCATTCGCGGCGGCATCGAGCCTGGCCAGCGTGTCCGCTGCTTCGGCGGGCATCGTCAGACCCAGGTGGCGCTCGGGCAGGGCGATGGTGTCGCTGCACGCCAGGTGGCCCAGCCACGGGCCGCCGTCATCGGGCCGCGACGGGTCCAGCGCGTCGCGCAGCATGTCGGCGTGCCGCGCGCTGCCCACTCGGTTGGCGAAGACGCCCGCCCACGGCAGCGCCGGCCGCCAATGCCGTAGGCCATGAGCCACGGCGGCGAAGGTGCCCGCCATCGCACCGGCGTCGACCACAGCCGCCACCGGGATGCCGAAGCGCTGCGCCAGGTCCGCGGCGCTGGGCTCGCCATCGAAGAGGCCCATGACACCTTCGACGATGATGAGGTCGGCCTTGCTGGCGGCAGCCGCCAGGCGCTGCGCGCAGTCGTCGGGGCCGTTGATCCACAGGTCCAGGTCGTCGACCGGGCGGCCGCTCGCCGCTGCCAGCCACATCGGATCGAGGAAGTCGGGACCGCACTTGAAGCAGCGCACGCGCCGGCCCTGCCGTGCGTGCAGCCGCGCCAGTGCCGCCGCCACCGTGGTCTTGCCCTGGCCAGAGGCCGGGGCGGCGATCAGCAGGGCAGCGGCCATGTCGACAACTCGAGTGACTGTCAGGCGGGGGTCGAATCGCGATGGCTCTCAAGGAACAGAAACTGTAAGTTGCTGTTTTTTCTAGAACACCGGGTCCGCCCGCGGGCCTAAATTGCTTAGAGCGACCAGCGCAGCGAGACCTGACCGTTGCGGCCGGCGGTCGCGTAGTTGCGCGCCAGCTCGTACTGCTTGTCGCCGAGGTTGTCGATGCGCCCGTCCAGCGACAGCCGCTTCATCAGTTGCTTGCTGACGTAGAGGTTCAAGAGGCCGTAGCCGCCGAGTACCTGCGTGTTGGCGGTGTTTTCGTAGCGCAGCCCCGCAGCCTGCACTTCCGCGCCCACCGTCCAGCCTGCCAGCACCGTCTCGGCACCGAAGCTCGCCAGCCGCTTGGCGCGACGCCTCAGCACTTTGTCGGTGTCGAGGTCGCGCGGGTCATTCCAGTCCAGCGAACCGCGCAACACGACGCTGCCGAGTGCGGTGCGGCCGGCGAGCGTCACGCCTTCCAATTCGGCGCGGCCGACGTTCTGGTAGCAGCCAAAGGTGTTGATGCATGGGCCCGGCGAACCGAACACGATCAGATTGGTGACCTTGTTGCGCCACGCCGTCAGGCTCGCTTCGCTGCCCGCGGCAGCCCAACGCAAGCCCAGTTCGACATTGCGACCGGACTCGGGCACTAGGCTGGACACGCCGTACTCGCTGAAGCGCTGGAACAGGGTCGGCACGCGGAAGGACGTGGCGGCCGCAGCCGTCACGCGCCACTCGGGCAGGAACCTCCAGCCCCAAGCCAGGCTGCCGGTGCTCTTGCCGCCGAACTCGCTGTCGTCGTCGCGGCGCACATGCGTCTGCAGGCCATGGTCGCCGAAATCGCCGCGCCAGCCCAGGCCGATCGCGTCCTGATGACGCTTGCCGCCGAAGGCCGCGCTGAAGGCGTTGGCGGGGTTGAAGAGCTTGTCCTCGCGCCGGTCCAGCGTGCCGGTGAACACGTTGCCGCCGACCTTCTGCTCGTGCAGCAGGGTGTAGTCGTTCAGCGTCGTCTCGGTCCGGTAGAAGCTCGGCTGGGTCTCGTAGGTGCTGCGGGTCTGTCCGACCTGCAGACGGGTCGTCGAATCGGCGTTCCAGCGGCCCTGCCAGGCCACGTTGCCGGTGCGCAGCGTGTGGTGGTTCTCGTCATTGGTTGTGGCCGAGCCGTCGTAGCCCGACTTCAGGTTACTGGCGAGCAGGGAGGCATCCACGCGATGCTCGGCGTTGATCTGATAGCCCACGCGACCCTGCACCGAACTGCGCTTCCAGCCGTCCTTGTCGGGGTTGTGCCCGAAGGCGCCGGGCTTTGTGGCGTCGAAGCCGTCGCTGCGGCCGTGGGCTGCCGACAGCGAGTAGTTCAGCGCATCGGCCGAGCCGCTGACGCCGACCTGGCCCTGCACCGTGTTGTACGAGCCGACGGTCAGCGAGGCCGTCGGGCGGGCAGGCCCCTGGCCGCGCTTCGTGAAGAGTTGGACCACGCCCGCGATGGCGTCCGAACCATAGATGGCCGCGGCTGGTCCGCGCAGGATCTCGATGCGTTCGATCTGGTCGAGCGGGATCTGCTCCCACACGGCGCCACCGGTGGATTGCGAGTCCAAGCGGACGCCGTCGACGTAGACGGCCGTGTGGCGCGTTTCGCCGCCGCGGATGAACACGCTTGTCGAGTTGCCAAGACCGCCGTTGCGCGTGATCTCGATGCCGGGCTGGCGGGCCAGCAGATCAGCCACGCCGGCCACGCCGGTACGCTCGATCTCGTCGCGGTCGATGACGGTGAGATCGGCCAGCACCGTCGCCAGCGGCTGCGGCGTTCGGTTGGCGGTGACGACCACCCGTTCGAGCGCGGTCGGCGGCGCCGACTGAGCCATGGCAACGGGGGAAAGGGCAAAGGGAACGAGAGCGGCAGCGACACGCTGCGCGCAGCTGAAGGACGAGGAAGTCATGACGGAGACACGGACCAATCGCGCTCGGCCGCTTCCCCGCAGCCATGCGCCTTACAGCGAACCGCAAGAGCCGTTCGCCACCTCGTTGGCCGGTATCCGGGCTGACGGAGACTACCCGTGACGCCTTCCCAGTCGTCATCGCCCGATCCTTTGACCGGCGATGCATCCCAGTGGCATGTTGTCACGAGCCGGCAGGCCGATCTGGCCTTGCCGTCCGCTTACCGTTGCGGGGGCAGCTCAGGTTAGGTGTCGGTCCGTCCGACCTCGACCTCCCTGATTCCCGTTGAACTGTCTTGGCGGAGCGCCTCGACGAGCACCAACGGCCACGATGATACAGCGCAGCCTCAGCTCCGCAAAGCCCCACCGATGCACATCGACAATGAGTGCCTGCCTGTCGGTTCGGCGGGCAGCAGAGCGAGTGAGGCGCGCGTCGACTGAGTCGGGTATCGCGGCGTTCAGCAGGGTGCGCACAGGTGTACAGCGGAAGGCGCGGCAGTCGGCGCGGATCCAGCAGTTGCCGTTCCAGCGCAGCGACGGCGCCAGGAGCCGATCCCGCAGCGGGCGGCCCAACCCCGGGCGCCGCCGAAGTCGTTCCTTCTCCAACGTTGCGAGCAAGCGCCGGATCGGAGCTTCTTCGACGGCATAGACGGCCGGGGCCATGCAGCCAGGTGCTCTCGATAGTGGAACTGCGTCGGCAACCCGAAGAACTCGGCGTTCCGTTCGACGGCTTTCGTCAGCATGTCCGACGCCAAGCAGCGTGCATGGAGATGGTCCATCAGCTGATCGGGCGCCGGCCTGTCGACGGATGCCATCTCCGGCGAGGTGCTCACGAACGGGATGACATGCTCGCCCCGCAAGCAACGTCCTTCCTCGGCGACCTTGTCGGCGAGGCCCAGGTCGATCACGGCATGCAGTCCCATGCGATCCCGCAGGACCGCGACGCACAGGGCGTCAGCGCGTGCGGTGCGTCGCTCCGGAAGATCACTCCTTCGCGCACGCGTCGGCTGTCGGCTGTCGGCTGTCGGCTGCCCGCCGAGGTCGCGGAAGTTGAACGCCCCTTGCGCGGCGAGTCCGACGCACGGCGCACGCCGTGCCTCAGCGGACGGGCGGACGCTCGAGGAGGTCTTCCACGTCGTCGTGCGGCCGTGGAATGACGTGCGCCGAGCGCACCTTGCCGACCACCTTGGCCGCCGCCTCGCCCGCGTCGACAGCGGCCTTCACGGCACCGACGTCTCCGCGCACGATGATTGTGATGATGCCGCCCCCGGGCTGTTGCATCGTCAGCAGCCGGACGTTCGCTGCCTTGACCATCGCGTCGGCGGCCAGTGTCGCCGCCGTCTTCCCCTGCGTCTCGACAAAGCCGAGGGCGCTGCCTCTCAGTTGACTCAGTTCACTCATGTCGATGACTCCTTGACCACCAGTTGCCCGAGCGCCAGACGTGCCGAGGGCAGCGCCGTGGTGGGCAGCGAAAACAAGCGAATGCCGCTGCGGTACAGATCCTCGACCAAGCTGAGCGCGGCGCCATCGCCGCATTCGACGCCGATGCGCACCTCCGGCCGTTGCGCCGCCACCGCAGCGACGCCCGCGAACATCTCGGCGACCTTGCTGCCCAACGCCGTCCGCGGGTTGTGCGCCAAGTACCCGTCAGCGACATAAGTCTCGAAGACGTCGTCGGCGAAGGACAGCGCGCTCGGATAGCCGTAGTACGTCCTGATGATCTCGCGCAGGTCGATCCAGACCGCGCTGGCGCCTTCGGCGATGCCGCGCACCTCCGCAACGCCGGCGGGGCTCTGCAGGACCACGCCGACCTGGTTCAGTCCGAGGCCCGCTGCGGCGCGCCGGAAGGCCTGCAGTTCGGATGCGGCCGTGATGCCGGGCACCAGCGGCGTGGTCTGCGCATGACCGGTCTCGCGCGCGGCATCCGCAATGCCGCGAAGCAGCGCCACGTACAGGCCCTTGAGACCCAGCGGCAGAAACAGCCGCGGTGCAAGCGATGCCCAACTACTGATCATGCGCTGCGCGCGGGGCGAACCCAGGTTGGGCAGCCGCAGGTCGATCGGCGTTCCGGCCGACTCGAGCATCAGCCGCTGGCAAGCCTGGTAGGCAAGACAGGCGAGCCGATCCTGCGTCGACTTCCGGTCGGGTTGCTGCCCGAGGTCGTTGACCGCATCGATGAAGTCGCCCAGCGTCTCGTCGGCGATCATCAGCTCCGTCAGCGCCAAGACGCCGAAGCCGCGAGGTGACTGTCGAAGTGCGGTCTGCGCATCCGCGGCGCCGACACTGCCTGCCCAGAACGACGCTTGGGTGCGATCGTCTGCCCAGACGAGCAAGCGGTCGATCTGTTCGGTCGCCTGCGAAGCCGGCTCCAGCGGAAGCAGGCCGCTGTACACCTTGCCCGTCGCACCGTCCACGGAAAGCGGAGCACCTTCCTCCAGGCGCTCATCGCCGACGGTGAAGCTGCGCGCAGCGAGGTCGACCTCCATGGCCTCACAGCCGACCACACACGGAACGTCGAGCGCACGGGAGACCACCGCGGCGTGACTGAGCGCGCCGCCCTTGGCCGTGACGATGGCCCGCGAGGCCAACATCCCGCGGATGTCTTGCGGACTGGTTGTGGGGCGCACCAGGATCACTCGCTCGCCCGAGGCCGCCACTGTGGCCGCACGGTCCGCGTCCAGCACGGCAATGCCGTAGGCGTGTCCGGGGCTGGCCCCGATCCCTTCGAGCAGCGGACGGGTTCGAACCAGCACAGCGGGTTCGAAAGCGGGTCGCAGCAGCTTCTTGAGCTGCTCGACGCTGACCCGCTTCAGCGCGGCGGCACGGCCCAGCATGCCTTCGTCGACCAGCTCGGTGGCAATCCGGACGGCCGCTGCCGCTGTTCGCTTGGCAGGGCGGACCTGCAGGAAATAGAGTTGGTCGCCTTCGACGGTGAACTCGATGTCCACTGCGTCGCCGTACATCTCCTCAAGGCGATGCCCGTGGTCGGCCAATTCGCGGTGATGGGCATCGGACAGCCCGCCGGGTGCCCCGAGCGGCGATGGCGTGGCAGAGCCGGACACCAGATCCTCGCCCTGGCGGCCGGCGAGAAACTCGCCGTACAGCTCGCGCGCACCGGTGTTCGGGTTGCGGGTGAAGGCGACTCCGGAGCCCGAGCGGTCGTCCAGGTTGCCGAAGACCATCGCCTGCACGGTCACTGCGGTCCCCAGTTTGTCGGAGATCTTGTGGTGCGCGCGATAGGCGCCCGCGCGCCGGCTGTCCCAGGACTCGAACACCGCGGCGATCGCCCGACGCAGTTGCCAGGCCGGATCGGCGCTGACGTCGTTGACGCCTTGCGCAACGATTGCACCGAGAACGGCGGTCTCCAGTCGGAGGAAGTTCTCCTCGGAGGGCTCACGGCGCGTCTGGTCCAACAGCGATGCGACCGCGTGCTCGATCACCTCGGCCTCCAGGTTCAGCACGATCTCGGCGAACATTCGCCAGAAGCGCACCCAGGTGTCGACGGCAAAGGCGGCGTTGCCGGTCTCCTGCACCAGGCGCTGCGCGCCACGACAGGTGATGCCTAGGTTCAGGACCGTGTCCATCATGCCGGGCATGCTGACCTGCGACCCTGACCGCACGGATACGAGCAGCGGCAACGCACTCAGACCGCCGAACGAGCGGCTGGTGTGACTTTCGAGCACGCCCATTGCACGATCGACCTGGGGCATCAGGTCCTCCGGCAGAACGCCGGAATCGCGGAAGGCGCGGTAGGCATCCGTGCTGATGACGAAGGCTGGCGGAACGGGAATGCCAGCGGCGGCCATGCGTGCCAGCCCGGCGGCCTTGCCACCGAACTTCGCCGTGTCCATGCCGTCGATCTCCTGGATCAGGTGGACAAGGCAGGGAGCGTCGACGGCTGGCGCCGACGCGGCGGAGCACTGCGCCTTCATGTCGTGCTCTCCTGGCGCGGGCTCATTCCGGAGCCACTCTCGTTGGCGCGCATCACGGCCACGTCGTAGGTGTTCCAGGCAAGCTGGTCATTGAGGTCGTTCAGCTCGGGGATTGTGAGCTGGTCGCACAGCACATTCGCCCTGCTGACCTTCATGCGGGTCTTGCCCTTCGTGCGCGCTCTCATCATGCCGTCGCTGAGGATTCCGTCCAGAACGGGCGGCAAGTCATTGAAGTGGCCGATGTAGGTCGGGCCCTGCAAGCGCAGCCCGTCGTCGGCGGGCTTGTCGCGTTTCTGTTTCTGATAGTCCATGTGTTGTCTCCGATCGTTGTTGTTAGTCCACCAGCACAACCTGCCCCAGCTCGGCTGCCCTCGCAGTTGAGCTGCCCACGGTTGCCGTCCAGCGCCGCCTTGCTCATCACTTCAAAGTGCGAATCGCCGTCTCTCGTCGTCGGGCGCAGGATCTGGAACTCGCGCGACAGGCTCCCGACGTTCGACTCGGGGGTTTCCGACAGCGTGACTGGGCCGCTACACCGATGCTCAGCGCCGAGGCGAGGAAGATCGTACGGCCTCGTCGAAGTCTCGAAGCTGTTGAAGCCTTCCACAATGACTTCACGGTGTCTTCCTGGTCTCGAGGTGGGGAGGGTGTTCGCTGGCTGAGCCCTCGACGTCTAGGCGATCTGTTGTGTGCCGCTCAGTGGTCTCCTTCTCTCAGGATTCGTTGCAGCGAGGACATCAGCTCGGTGCGTTCGCTCGGGCCGGACACTTCCGAGGCCATGCTGGCGCCGGGAGCCGCACGAGTTGTCGCGGCAGCGGCCTGCAAGCGGGTGTGAAGCTGGCGTTCGCGGCGATGGCGCGCCACCTCTCTCACTGGGTCGCCCGTTGGTGGCGCGGCTGCAGCGCGGACAGCAGGCGCTGGTGCTGGCGGCAATGCACAGCTGTCTGCCGACCCGCTCGAGCAGCCGCAAATCGTCGCAGGCGCATCGGCGTCGCGCAGCCAGGCGACCAGTTCCTGCGGCCACAGCGCCACGCGTTCGGCGCCGGCATCGAGCAATTGGCGTTCGCTGTGCATGCCCCAGGTCACGCCGATCGCGCGGATGCCGGCTTCGCGGGCCTCCCGGACGTCGCCGACGGTGTCGGTGACCAACACGACATCCTGCGCCTGCAGCGACGCGTGGCTGGCTTCGCCATCGTGATAGGCCGGCGAGCAGGCGCGGTGCACGGCATAGCGGTGGTCCCCGAGAAAACGGCGGATCGAAACCGCCTTGCGCGGCTCCACGTCACCTGAGAAGACGTGCGAGAAGCAGTTGGCCAGATCGGCACCGACCAGAATGCGACGGATCGCCTCGATGCCGTTCGTCGAGATGACGGCCAGCGTGCTGTGAGGCGCCAGCGCGCGCACCACGTCGACCATGCCCGGGATCAGTGCCGGGTGGTAGCGCGTGCGCAGCAGCTCCATGAAGTGTGCCTTGACCGCCGCGGCGCGCTGCGGATCGGGGCAGAGCTTGGCCAGGGACTCGAAGAAGTTGCCTTCGAAGGCCCGGAAGAAGGCCTCGCGCGAGTCGATTCCGAGTGCGAACGCGAGATTCGTCTCAGAGAACAACTGCCATGACGCGGCTCGCGTGTCGACGAGCGTGCCATCGAGGTCGAACAGGATCGCGCGGGTCACGGCGTACCTCGGCTCCTTTCGGTTCGTTGGACGTCAGAGGGGACGTGACGGGCGGCGCGTGGACTCGACGCTGTTCAGCGCGTTCAGTTGCGGCAGTTCAAAGAAGTCCTGGACCTCGCCGTGACCCTTCAAGCCGTTCATCTCCCACGCGCACAAGGAGTTGAAAGAGATCATGTTGGGCCAGCACTGCCACGGGAACGTGGTCAGCGCACGGCCGCGCAGCTTCCAGACGCGGTCCTTGGCGTCCGTCACCTGCAGCTGCAACTGCTCGGGGTAGCGTTCCTGCGGGCGCTCGACCTGTCCCGTGCCGGCCTTCAGCCCGACGATGCGGCCGCGCTCCATCACGTAGCCATGGGCGAGCCAGAGCTCGACGCCATTGCGCGTCTGGTCGAACCCGAAGATGCCGTGCACGGCCAGGTCCTTCGAAAAGTGCGCGTGCAACCAGCTCATGTTGGGCTTGCCACGCTCGGGACGGGCCCCCCAGCTGTGGTCCATCGTCGAGACGCAGTCGATCGGCACCTCGCGTCCGCGGATCGCCACGCTGCCCTTGAAGTGGCCGGTCTGGTCGAAGTGGCCGTCGTACGCGGTACCCCAGGCGAACTTGCCTGCCTCGCTCTTGGAGCCGCACATCGGGTCCATCTCTGGGTCATGGATGTCGAACGCCGGCATCAGCGCTTCGTAGCGCACATCGATGCGTGTGCCCTGCTGGTCGTCATAGCCGATGTGCCAGACGCGGTTCGGTTCCAGGCAGCGCACGTGCAGCGTGTTGAGCAGCTTGTAGTCCAGCAGCGAGCGCGGCGTCGGGATCGGCATCGCGGAGCGCAGATCGCAGAAGTCCGCTTCCCAGGGCGTGACGGCGCGGCCCGAATTCATACAGATCGTGGAGCTGACGACGCCAAGGTTCGGCCGGAAGAGCGCATACACGCCCACGTTCAGCTTGTGCTCGGCGTTGAAGAAGCCGAAAAAGTTCGTCTCAGCCCAGGTCGGGTCCGAGTCGGTGACGTGGAATTCCGCGTCCTGATCCTTGATCACGTCTTGTCTCCGTTTAGTCCTTGCGCACGCGGGCTCGTTCTTGCGAACTCTGGGGCAACTCTAGGGGCGGCGAACGGCGGCCACCATGGCCGGCATGGATAACGGAGCCCGCCTTTGACCTTCCAAGGTGGCTAGTGACGCCGCACTGCGCGGCGGCTACCGTCCAGGCCATTCCTAGAAACAGATACGGAGACAGGCACGATGCAGCTGGCTCGCGTTCGCGGCAACGTTGTCGCATCGATCAAGGCCGCCGGGCTGGCATCGCACAAGCTTCTGTTGCTCGAGCCGGTGCGGGCCTCGGCACCGCTGGACGAAGGCGTCGAACCGTCTTCCGCCTACGTCGCGATCGACCTGGCCGGCGCCGGCGTTGGGGAGATCGTGCTCGTGACGCTGGGCAGCGCCGCGCGCGTCGATTTGGACGGACACAACGCTCCCACCGACGCCGCCATCATCGCAATCGTCGACTCGGTTCAGTTCGACGGCGAAATCACTTTCCAGAAGCGCTAGGCCGCTGGCGCACTTTCAACCCCCGAAGGAGATGCTGAAATGGCAACGAACCCCACCACGACCGGCGTGGTCAACGAGGGCCCGCGCGGCGCGCTCGGGCTGATCGAGACCAAGGGGCTGGTCGGCGCGATCGAGGCCGCCGACGCGATGGTCAAGGCGGCCAACGTGCGGCTGGTCGGGCGCGAGCAGATCGGTGGCGGCCTTGTCACCGTGATGGTGCGCGGCGACGTCGGCGCGGTGAAGGCCGCGACCGATGCCGGCGCGGCCGCTGCCGGGAAGATCGGCGAGATCGTCTCGGTGCACGTGATCCCGCGCCCGCACGAAGACGTTGAAGGCATCCTGCCCAAGCCGCGCTGATGCGCTTGCGCAATGGCGACAAGCGTTCGCGAAAGGGCGCGCGACTGCCTGCGCACCCTGTGGGCGATACGGCACTGCCACGACCACAAGTTCAAGGCGATCGTCCGCGGCCTGATCCGCGAAGACGTCGCCCGGCTTCGCGGGTTGCAGCGGCCGACGAGCAGCAGGTGACGATGTGACCGACTTCAACTTCCTAGATCCAGAACTCGTGGCGATCGGCGAGGCGCGCACCAAGGCGCAGCTCGCCCGCCAAGCCTTCGAGGCCTTCCAGGGTGTCACCCAGGAGCAGGCCGACCGAATCGTCGATGCCATGGGCCATGCTGCCGAGGTGGCCGCGGCGGAACTGGCGCGCCTGGCGGTCGACGAGACCGGCTACGGGGTGTACGAGCACAAGATCCTCAAGAACCTCTTCAACGCCAAGTTCTGCGCGCATGCGATGAAGAAGATGCGCACTTTGGGCGTGCTGTGGACCGACGAGGTGGCACGCGTTACGGCGATCGGCTCGCCGATGGGCGTGATCGCCGCGATCATCCCGGTGACCAATCCCACCTCGACGACGATCTTCAAGTGCCTGGCGGCGGTCAAGTCGGGCAACGCGATCGTCTGCGCGCCGCATCCGCGGGCGGCGAAGTGCTGCGTGCGGACCGTGGAGATCATGGCCGAGGCGGCCGAGCGCGCCGGCGCGCCGATCGGCCTGCTGCAGTGCCTGTCCAGCGGCCAGCTGCCCGCCACGCGCGAGCTGATGGCGCACCGCGACACCGCGCTCGTTATGGCGACCGGCGGGGCTGCGATGGTCCGGGCCGCCTACTCCTCGGGCAAGCCTACGCTGGCCGTCGGCGCCGGCAACGTCCCGGTCTACATCCATCGTTCGGTGGCGGACGTGTCGGAAGCGGCGCTGATGGTCATCACGTCGAAGTCGTTCGACAACGGCACCGCCTGTGTTGCCGAGCAATCGGTGGTGCTTGATGAGCCGATCGCCGACGCTGCCATCAAGGCCTTCGAGCAGCACGGCACCGTGTTCCTCGACGCCGAGCAGCAGCGCCGGCTGACCGAGTTGCTGTTCATCGGACGCGGGGCACTCAATCCGGAGGCTGTGGGTCAGACCGCGACCGAGCTGGCCCGGCGCATCGGCATGACCGTGCCACCCGGGACGAAGGTGCTCGGCGCCGCGCTGAACGACGTGGGTCCGCAGACACCGCTGTCAGCCGAGATCCTCGGACCCGTGCTGTCGTTCTATCGGACACGCGATCTTGGCGCCGCACATCAGCGCTGCCGCGAGGTGCTGGCCTTTGGCGGTGAGGGCCACACGCTCGGTCTGCACGGCCAGGACGCGGAGATGGTGGCGCGCATGTCGGAGCTGCCGGCCTCGCGCATCGTCGTCAACACGCCGAGCTTGCTCGGTGGCATGGGGTTCAGCGCCGGCACCGACCCGTCGTTCATGCTGGGTACGGGCACCTGGAGCGGCTCGATCGTGTCGGACAACGTGACGCCGATGCACCTCATCAACATCAAGCGCGTCGCCCACCAGAACCGCCCCTGGCGCGACATCTACCTGCCGACGATGGGGCTGTAGATGCTCATGCGAATCCAGACCTACACTGGCTTGTCGCGTGTGCAGCGCTTCCTGGACAGCGCCGCTGCGCGGCTGCGCGAACCATCGAAGACGAAGGGTCCGCTGCGCTTTGGAGTCGACCTTGGCACAGCGACCATCGTGATGGCGGCAGTGGACGCGCAGGGCGAGCCCGTGTACTGGGATTTCGTCCGCGCTCAGGTCGTCCGCGACGGAGTCGTGGTCGACTTTCATGGCGCCGTGCAGGCGGTGCGGCAGCTGAAGGCCAGCAGTGAAGCGGCACTCGGGATGGAGATCCAAGCAGCGGCAACCGCGCATCCGCCGGCAGTGCCGGTGAGTGACTGCCGTGCCTGTGCCTTCGTGCTGCAGCAGGCTGGGATCGACTGTCGCAGCCTCGTCGACGAGGTCACTGCGGCGAACGCCATCCTGCAAGTCAAAGACGGTGCGGTCGTGGACGTGGGTGGCGGCTCGACCGGCGTCGGCGTCTTCCGTGGCGGCGAACTCGCCACCCTGAGCGACTTCGCAGGTGGCGGCCATCACCTCGATCTGATCCTCGCCGGCGCACTGAAGCTTCCCGTCGAGGCCGCCGAGGTCCACAAGCGCGAGCACGGGGCAGAGGTCATGCAACTGCTGCGTCCGGGCATCGAGCGCGTCGCCGAGTCCGTCCGGCGCCAATGCGCTGGACGGGACCCCGGCACCGTCTATCTGGCGGGCGGCGCCCTGCAGGTCCCCGGCGCCGATGCCGTCATCGCGCGATATCTAGGCTGGAAGGTCCAGGGGTACGCCCACGCCGAACTGATCACGCCCTTCGGAATTGCACTGAGCTGAGCCATGGAAAACTTTCAACTGCGCACCTACGCCTTCGTCGACCGCATGCAGCCACAGGCGGCAGCGCATGTTGCCTCCACCTGCCAAGGCGACGTGCCCATCGCCGGCATGTCCGAGCTCTACATCGAGGTCGCGCCGGGCAACGAGATCTTCCGCTGCGCCGACATTGCTCTCAAGGCGGCCGATGTACGGCCTGCGCTTCAGGTCGTCGAGCGCGAGTTCGGGCTGCTCGAGATCCACTCGCGTACTCAGGCGGAGGTGCTTGCGGCCGGAGCCGCCGTGCTCGAGCACCTGAAGCTCACCGAGGCGGACCGGGTCAAACCCAAGGTCGCCTCGTCGATGTTCGTGACGAACGTCAATCCGTACCAGGCCCAGCTGATAAACAAGTGGCGCAAGGGCAACCTGCTCATTCCCGGCCAAAGCCTGTACGTGCTCGAAGTGTCGCCGGCCGCCTATGTCTCGCTGGCCGCCAACGAAGCCGAGAAGGCGGCCGACATCAGCATCGTGGAAGTGCGCGCACTGGGCCGGTTCGGGCGGTTGTTCATTTCCGGCACCGAGAGCGACGTGCAGGCGGCGGCTACCGCGGCCATCGCTTGCATCGAGCAGCTGGAGGGCAAGTGATGGCCCGCATGCTGACTGCCGCCGACGTCGAAGCCGCAGGTGGCAAGCTGATCCTCGCCGCAGGGGATCGCCTCACGCCGCTGGCCCGAGATCGGGCCCGGGAGCTCGGCGTCGTCGTCGAGGCCGCAGGTTTGTCATCTGGCGTATCGACGCCATCTGCCTCGCCCACGTCGACTTCGGCTCCAGTCGTGAAGTCGCGGGTTGCCGCTCCGGCCCCTGCACCCGTGCCCGCTGCACGCCCGGCGACTCCGGTCGCGCCGCCCGCCGCCACGGGTTCTCGGCCGCTGGCGCTGCCGCCGTCGGGTGCTCTTTATCGCCGCAACGCGTTGGGGCCGAGTGCACAATCTTCCCGAGCGGTCGACGGGCGGCCCAAGGCGGGCGTGGTCGGGGCCGGCCACGTGGGCGCAATGACAGCCCTGCGCCTGGCCGAAAGCGATCTCTTCTCGGAGGTGGCGCTTGTCGACGTTGTGCCGGGGCTGGCGGCCGGGCTCGCACTGGACATGTGGCATGGCGCCGGCCTGTACGGCTTCTCCACGCGGCTGTCGGGCAGCGATGACCTCGTGGCACTGGCCGGGGCCGAGTACATCGTCATCACTGCCGGCAAGCCGCGCCAGCCGGGCATGAGCCGGACCGACCTGACGGTGGTGAATGCCGAGATCATGACGTCGGTGTGCCGCGGCATCCGCACGCATGCGCCGAACTCGACGCTCGTGATCGTGAGCAATCCGCTCGAGGAAATGACGCACCTGGCCGCGCAGCAGACAGGCTTCCCGGAAGAGCGCGTGCTCGGCATGGCGGGTGTGCTGGACTCGGCGCGTTTCTGCGCGCTCGTCGGCCTGACGGGCAAGGCGCGACCGCAGGAGGTCCGTGCCGTCGCGCTTGGCAGTCACGGTCCCGAGATGGTGATCCCGCTCAGCCAGGCCTTCGTCGGCGACCGACCGATCGAGTCGATGTTCGACGCCGAGACGCTCAAGGCCCTGGTCGAGCGGGCACGGGAGTCGGGTGGGGAGGTCGTCAAGCTGCTGCAAAAGGGCAGTGCGTACTTCTCGCCCGCCGAATCGGCCGTGACGATGGTGCGCGCGATGGTGCGCGACAGCGGCGAGGTCATCGCCGCGTGCGTGCGTTCGCGCGGCGCCTATGGGGCGGTGGACACCCGTGTCGGGCTGCCCGTGCGGCTGCACCGTCGCGGTCTCAAGGAGATCGTTCCGCTGACGCTGCGGCCGGCAGAACAGCAGGCGTTGCAGGACGCCGCCGCGCGGATCGCCGCACGGATCGCCGAGCTCCCGGCCCCTTGCTGATTTGGGCCGCGCGTTCGTGCGGCCGAAAGGAGACAGCATGACAAACGATCCGATGGTTCGCTGCAAAGGAGCACTTGAGCGAGATTTCGGTGGACTTATCAGAGCACCGACGCTGGTGGCGATGCTGCTGCTGATGGCATGTCGGCTTCGGGTGGGGCTTCGCGCCCGGCTGGCACTTCGCAGCTCTCTATGGACGTGACTTGTCCATGCGCAACGGTCTGAAGGAGTCGGACCGCATCAATTTGCGCTTGCCGAAAGCATTCTGAGGCCCCTGGGCCACAATCAGTCCTGGCGTTCTCGAAACGTCGGGGCCAGTGCGGAAACCGCGTCGACCACAATTCTCATGCGAGCCGTCGTCTACAAGAGCCCCGGGCACGTTGAAGTCAGCGACGTCCCAGAACCGCACATTGTCGAGGCGACTGATGCCATTGTGAAGGTCACGCACGCCGGCATCTGCGGCACGGACTTGCATGTAGTGAAGGGCGACTTCGCGGGCATCACGCCGGGCGCGGTGGTTGGGCACGAATTCGTTGGCGAGGTCGTGGAAGTAGGTCGTGCGGTTCACCGAATTCGCTTGGGCGACAAGGTGATGTCTTCTGATTTCACTGCCTGCGGCCAGTGCCGCTGGTGCGATCGAGCCGAACACTGGCAGTGCACTGAGCGGGCCTTCTTCGGCACGGGCACCGCATTCGGCCCCAGCCTCTCCGGAGCGCAGGCGGAGTACGTCCGGGTGCCGTTTGCCGACCAGACCCTGGGCCAATTGCCGGAACAGTGTGCACCGGAAGCAGCCTTGCTGATGGGTGACAACCTCGCCACCGGCTGGGTCGCGATCGAGCGCGCTAGCACCCAAGCGGGGGACTTCGTCGTAGTCATCGGCGGCGGCGCGGTCGGCCAGCTCGCCGCATTGTCGGCGCAGGTGGCCGGTGCGGGGATTGTCGTGCTGGTCGAACCCAACGAAACGCGCAGGGCGTTCGCGACTGCACATGGATCCATCGCCGTGCACCCGGACGACGCCGCGGCGCTGGTGCGGAAACTGACGGATGGCGACGGTGCCGAGGTCGTCGTCGAGGCGGTCGGCGGCAATGGCCCGCTCGACTTCGCAATGTCGCTGGCGCGCGCGCGCGGACGCGTCGTCTCCGTGGGCGCGCACGTAGCAGAAAGCTGGGCCTTTCCGGTCGGCCGCGCGTTCAAGGACGAGATGACCCTCAGCTTCGCCATCGGCGACAGCATTCGGCTGCGTCGGAAGCTGTTGCGGCTGATCACCAGCGGAGCCTTCGATCCCACCGTGGTGGTGGACGCACGTGGCCGACTGGCCGACGCGCCGGGGCTGTACGAACTGCTCGCCAAGCAGCAGTGCCTGAAGGCAGTGATGACCCCATGATCCGGCGCGCGCATAGCGGTGCAGACTCGGGGGCATGGGAAGTCGATTCACCTCCGAGTCAACGCTGATGGCTGGCGCACTGGCGGGCGTTCTCGATCCGATCTCGACTGCCGCGGCCCGTGGGCAGTACGACCTCGTGCTCGCGGAGGCCGAACGGGCTGTCGCCGAACTGGTCCCCGCCGCCCGCGGGCGCGTCATTCTGCGCACCGGCGGAGCTTGGTATGCCCCGTCAACACTGGAACATGTTGGCGACACACCGGGTCTGGACCTTCCCGGCGGACTCGAGACGCTCGAAGCACCGCTGCGGGTGGGGAAGGGCGTGTTTGTGCCGGTTGCGCCCGGCGCGCTCGCTCTGCTGATCGAGGGTGATCCCGTCACGATCGAAGCCTCCGACTCTCTGGGCGTGTTCTGCAGGTTCTTTGCGCTTGCTGTACTGACCTGTGAGCGTCAGCGGATCGCCGTCCAGAATCTCGACGAGGTGCAGGCGCTGCAGCGGGTCGCCACGCGCATTCTCAAGAGCCACGACCTGAGCGAGATCCTGCTGCTCATCACGCAGGAGGCCAAGCAACTGCTATCGGCGGACATCTGCGGCGTCCTGTTGCGGGAGGACGACAAGATCGTCATGCGCCGCTGCGTCGGCAACCGCTCGCCAGAAACGGCGAACCTGCAGATGGGACCTGGGCAGGGGTTGGCCGGGCTTGTCCTGGCACACCGCAAGCCAGCTTCGGTCGAGGACTATGTCACCAGCGAAGTCATCAGCCGCGACTTCTTCCACCTAGCCGAGGCCGAACTCGTTCGCTCGGCTTTGGCGGCCCCCCTGCTCGGACGCGACGACATCATCGGCGTGCTGGAAGTCTGGCGTCGTCGACCCTCGACATTCACGCCACAGGACACGACCCGGCTGACAGCGCTTGCGAACCTGACATCGATCGCCCTAGAGAACGCGGAGCTCTACGCCGGGCAACGCCGCATGGTCGAGGAGTTGGGGCAGGCGCACAAAGCGCTCAACCAGCGCTTCGACGTCGTGCGCGGCGTCTCGAGCCTCACGCAGACACTCATGCTGCTGCTGCTCCAAGGCACCGGATTGAATGCGATCGTTTCTACCACTTCCACGACGCTGAAGACGGACGTGGCCGTCATCGACAGAGACGGCACACTGTTGGCATGGAGTGGTAGTGACCGGGCGCATGGCCTGGTCGCTGCCGTGGCCGCCGCCGTCGTCGCGCAAGGCGTCGCCACCGCGGGGCGGTCGATGACCCAGGGCGGCTTGTCCTGGCGAGTTCAACCCATCTTTGTCGAGGGCGAGGCGGTGGCCTGGATCCTCGGAACGCTCGACGACGCGCATCGCTCGGAGCTCATCGAGCTGACACTCACGCAAGTTGCGATCATCGCTGCTTTGCAGCGGCTGGAACAGCGATCGGCGAGCCGAGCACGATCGGAGTCGATCGACGCAACGTTGTGGGATTTGCTGCGCGCGGATGAGACCGCACGTGCAGCGGCCATCGACCGCGCGGCAGATCTCAAGCTGGATCTGGAGGGCCCGATGCGGCTCTACCTCTGCGAACTCGGCGCCACGGTTCCGGGATCTGCGCAGAGCTCGGGCTCTATCCTTCGGCAGAAGATCACACATGCCGTGCAGACCGTACGTGGCGAGAAGGCGCGCGCGATCGCATTGCAGGGCATCTCGATCGCCGTGTTGTGTTCCGATCAGGCGCTCGACGATGCCGAACGCTTTGCTAAGGGTCTCGCAGAAGCCATCAGCGACGGTCTTGGTGGACGCCAGGTTGTGGTGGGTGGGAGCAGCCGCTGCCACGTTCCCCGTGCTCTCGCAATCGCATACCGGGAGGCGCAGATCGCGCTGGATGTCTCACGGCAGATGGGCAAGACCGCCTCGGTCGTGTACGACCGTGCAGGCGTAGTCGGCATGTTGCTGAGTCTGCGCCATGATGTCGGCATGCGGCGATTCCTGGAACTGAACCTTGGTGAGTTGCTGAACGAGGAACCGAAGCAGCGCGACCTCTTCTTGCAGACGCTGCGCGTCTACTTCGACGTGAACTGTTCACACGAAGCAGCGTCGCAGAAGCTTGGTGTGCACAGAAAGACCATTGCACACCGGCTTGGTCGAATCTCTGATCTGACGGGTCTGGATCTCAGTACGCACGACGACCGGCTGGTCGCGGACCTTTCGCTGTACGTCTTCCAGATGCTGAACAACGGTGCAGCATCCACCGATGCAGAGGATCGGCGCGTCAGGTAGTTGGTAAGCAACGGGATGGGCGCCTCCTACCACCCGTTGAAGACAGCGGCGCGCCAGAGCAGCATTCGACGGAAGGGGCCTCCGAACGGCATCAGAAAGTTGACATAATTAACCTTGTCGTGCATTGAGAGTTGCACCCAAAGAGTTGCCAATCAAGGCGTTTGTGGCCTGGATTCAAACCCCAGCTGGCTGGAATCTTGCCCGTTGTGGCTGCCGCCAGCACGGCAAGGCCCGCGCTATCTGCGACGCGTGCGCCGGCGCCAAGGCTATCCGGATCGTACCGGCCAGCGATTTCACCGCGCTCGCACTCGCGCTCGCACCGGGGCCATGACGCGGCCGTCCGGGTCGCCGGCAGGACCAAGGTGGCGTGGGCGCTGTGGCTTGCATCGATCTTCTGGGCGGTCTATGATGTACATAACGTACACAACGC
>ERZ761602.2171-NODE-2171-length-32014-cov-11.197753_pt1 | contig 32014 bp, 30 predicted proteins | sample MGYA00512165_ERZ761602 | MGnify/ENA primary metagenome ERZ761602 (study PRJEB28899, sample SAMN02445085) | bioreactor sludge metagenome | biome: EBPR sludge; isolation source: Thorneside wastewater treatment plant | place: Australia: Brisbane, Thorneside...
GGCCGCAGGCCGCTGGCGGGGGACATGGAGGGGAAGGGTACCCGCTGTCCTCGGCTCGCACGAACGTGGAGCGAGAGAACGGGCACGAGACGCTGAACGGTCGCTGCGGGTCGGAAGCGTGGATCCGCCGCTGACCCGCCGGTCATCGATGGGCAGCGGCAGGTCGGGGTCTGCCGTGAACCCGGCTAGCGCCCGTCGCGCAGCGCCGCCCGCTCGCGCGCGAGCTGCTCGTACCACGCGAGGCAGCCGGGATTGGCCATCGCGTCCCGGTTCAGCACCTTGTCGAGCGGCTGGCCGAGCAGCAGCTTCTTGATCGGCAGCTCCTGCTTCTTGCCCGACAGCGTGCGCGGGATCTCCGCCACGGCGTAGATGTCGTCGGGCAGGAAACGCGGGCTCAGGGCCTGTCGGATGGCGTCGTTCAGCCTCGCGCGCAGCCTCTCGTCGAGCTGCAGCCCGTCGCGCAGCACGACGAACAGCGGCATCCAGCTCTCGCGGCCGAGGAACTCGAGGTCGACGACCATGCTGTCGACGACCTCGGGCAGCGCCTCCACGGCACGGTAGATCTCGCTGGTGCCCATGCGCAGGCCGTGGCGGTTGATCGTCGCGTCGCTGCGCCCGTAGATGACGCAGCCGCCCTGCGGCGTGATGCGCAACCAGTCGCCGTGCCGCCAGACCGGGCCGAACGACGCGTCGGCGTCGCCGCCGCCGGGCCGGCGGCCCCGGCCCGGCGGATAGGTGTCGAAGTAGCTGGCGCGATAACGCGCGAAATCCGCGTCGCCCCAGAAGAAGGCCGGCATCGCCGGCAGCGGCTGCGTGACGACGAGTTCGCCGACCTGGTCGACCACCGCGCGTCCCTGCTCGTCCCACGCCTCGACGGCCACCCCGAGGAGCCGACACTGCATCTCGCCGGGCACCATCGGCAGCTCGCGGTGTGCACCGACGAAGGCGCCGGCATCCGTGCCGCCGGAGATGTTGCACCACCAGATCGGCGGCGCATCGGGCCGGCCGGCGGCCGCGTGCACGCGCGCGAACTGGTCCGTGCCCCACTGCTGGACCTCGGCGGTCAGCGGCGATCCGGTGCAGCCCAGCGCGCGCACCGTGGACAGGCCGTCGATCGCCGCGAGGTCGATGCCGGCCTTCGCGCAGTTCGTGAAGAAGGCCGCGCCGCCGCCGAAGAAGCTCACGCCTTCGCGGGCGGCGTAGCGCCACAGCACGCCCCAGTCGGGCCGCTCCCGGCTGCCGCCCGGATGGCCGTCGTAGATCACGCAGGTCGTGCCGCCGAGCAGGCCGCTGACCTGCGCATTCCACATCACCCAGCCGGTCGAGCTGTACCACATGAAACGCTCGCCCCATGAATTCGGCTGGTAGCTGCAGGCCACGTCGTACTGCACCTGCTTGTGCGCCTGGCCGTTGAGCATCGAGCCACCGTGGTCGTGGACGATCGGCTTGGGCAGCCCGGTCGTGCCGCTGGAGTAGACGATCCACAGCGGGTGGCCGAAGGGCACCCACTCGGGCTCGAAGGCCGCCACCTCGGCGTCGTCGCGCGCGACGATCACGTCCCAGTCGGCCGCGTCCGCCGGCAGCGCCGCGTGCCCCAGGTTGCGATGCACGACCAGGTGGCGCACGGTGGGCAGCTGCGCGCGCAGCTCGGCCAGCGTGCCCAGCCGGTCGTGGTCCCGCCCGCCATAGGTGACCCCGTCGCAGCCGATCAGCACCGCCGGGGTGATCTGGCCGAAGCGGTCCAGCACCGCGGGCGTGCCCATGTCCGGCGCACAGACGCTCCAGATCGCGCCGATGCTGGCCACCGCCATCAGCGCGATCATCGCCTCGGGGGTGTTCGGCAGGTAGGCGGCGACACGGTCGCCGCGCTGCACGCCCTGCCCGCGCAGGTGCAGCGCGAGGGCCGCCGAACGCCGGCGCAGCTCGGGCCAGCTGAGCTCGCGGCGCTGCCCGCGTTCGTTGTCGGCGACGATCGCCGGGAAGCCCGCGGCATGCGCGGGCTCGACGTGGCGGAACATCTGCCGTGCGTAGTTCAGCCGCGCCCCGAGGAACCAGCGCGCGCCGGGCATCGTGTTGCGCTCGAGCACCGCCGTGTGCGGTGTCGGCGACTCGATGCCCTGGTAGTCCCACATGCTCTGCCAGAACGCGTCGAGCTCGCGCGTCGACCAGCGCCACAGCGCCTCGTAGCTCGCGAAGCGCAGGCCGCGCTCGCGCTCGAGCCAGTCCTGGTACAGGCGGATCTGCGGGACGAAGGGCGGGGCGGGGCGGGCGGCGGTCATGGCCGCATTGTGCGAGCCTTCAGCCCGCGGCGCGCCGCCGGGCCCAGGCCTGCGGCCGGCGCGACGATCAGCGCAGGAACGACCAGCGCGCCAGCTGCTCGGCGGCGATCTCCTGGCCGAGCGCGTTCCAGTGCGTGTCGGACTCGAACCACGGCACCGTGCCCTTGGCCGCGGCGGCCTGCAGCGGCTCGCTCAGGTCGAGCAGCGGGATGCCGCTGGCGGCGCTCCAGGCGTGCAGCCGCTCGCGCAGCGGCCCGAGATTGGCCTTCACGTCGCGCAGCGGGCTGTCATCGCGGAAGCGGCAGGCCTCGCCGAGGGCGCGCAGCTTCTTGGGCACGAAGACCACGGCGTACTCGCCGCCCTGCTGGCGGATCTCGGCGGCGAAGCGCTCGAGCGCGCCGGTGACGACGGGGATCTCGTCGTCCAGGCCCTCGAAGGCGTTGCGCGTCCAGAAGAAGGTGTAGCGCTGCGCGCCGATCGTGCACGAGTGCAGCGGAACGATCCCCACCGTCGGCTCGCTCAGGCGCGTCAGCTGGTGCCACAGCAGCTGGGACAGCGGCGGATCGTTCGCCGCCCCGGCGCCCGGCGACGAGGCGGCGAGCCGGTAGGCGCGCGAGTCCCCGAGGTCGTTGCCCTCGAAGATGAACTGCACGACGCGGCGGCCGCGCACCGTGGGCGCGATCTGGCGGAACAGGTCGTGCTCGCGTTGCGGCGAGATCGCGATCAGCGCCACCTGCATGACCGGGCGGCCCAGCCGCTTCTCGAGCTGCGCCGGCACCGTGGCCTCGTGCGGCACCAGCGCGGAGACCAGCATCGAGTCGCCGAGCAGGTAGACGTCGGCCTCCGCGCGATCCGGCTGGTTGCGCATGCCGTGGCGGTCGGTGCGGTAGTGGAAGGGCATCGGCGGCGAATCGCGCAGGCCCCAGGTCATGGCCGTGTCCTGGTAGGTCACGCCCTGCACGTCCAGGTTCGGCACGGCCCGGGTTCCCAGGCCGCTCGCCGGCCCCGGCGCCGGTGACAGCACCTGGGTCCACGACACGAGTCCCAGCCGGCCGGCGGCGTCCAGCGCGCCGAAGGCCAGCCCGACCGAGGCGACGATCGCGACGAAGCCGAACAGTGCCTCCTTCGAGCGCATCGCCAGCACGCACCCGATCGCCACGACGGCCAGGCCCGCGGCGAGCACGATCCAGCGGGCCTGCCACAGCCCGAACAGGCGGCGGGAGGTCGGCGTCGTCGGCGTGGCATCGGCGCCGATCCACAGCAGCAGCGCGGCCAGCAGCAGCGCGAGCAGGGCGGCCAGCGCCAGCCGGCGGCCGCCCGGCGGGGCCGCCGCACTCGACGCCACGGCGGGCCTGGCGGTGGCGCTGTCGCGGTTCAGGGGCTCGTCGGGTCGGGGCTGCATCCGGGTGTACTTTCCGCCTCGGGGAGGGCGCGCCACCGGTCCGGCGACGAGCGGGAGTACGTTACCAACAAGCCGCTTCGCACAGGGTCGCGCACCCTCCCTAACTCGGCGGGCCGGCCCTCGCCCGAGCGCCCCCGGCCGTGCGAAATGCCCGCGATCGTGCGCCGCGCCCGGCCGCGCCGGTCAGCCGCTGCCGCGATCCGCCTCGAGCACGGCGCGAGCCCGTTCGATCACCGACCGCGGCGCCGAGCCCTCCTGCTTGTTGTTGATGGCGACGATCGCCCGGTGGCCGGACCCCGCGCCGCCGGCTGCGTGGCCCGGCAGCTGCCGTCCCGCATGGCGCGACTCAGGCGCCGCTGCGGGCGGCCGCCAGCCGGCTGCGCGCGAGGGCTGCCCCTTCGGCCAGCGCCTTGAGCTTGGCTTCGGCGACCTCGCGCCGCATCGGCGCGAGGCCGCAGTTGGTGCAGGGGATCAGGCGCTCCCGCGGAACGAACTGCAGCGCACGTCCGATGGTGTCGGCCACTTCGTCGGCGGTCTCGACGGCGTCGCTGGCGACGTCGATGACGCCGACCATCACGTCCTTGCCCTCGAGCAGCGCCATCAGGCCAGGGGGCACGTGCGAGTGGATGCACTCCAGGCTGACCTGGTCGATGCGGCTGGCGGCCAGCGCCGGGAACACCTGCTCGTACTGCCGCCACTCGGTGCCGAGTGAGGCCTTCCAGTCGACATTGGCCTTGATCCCGTAGCCGTAGCAGATGTGCACCGCGGTCGTGCAGCCGAGTCCTTCGGCGGCGCGTTCGAGGGCCTTCACGCCCCAGTCCGCCGCCTCGGCCATGTAGACATTGAAGGCCGGTTCGTCGAACTGCACGACGTCCACCCCGTCGGCCTCCAGGGCACGCGCTTCCTGGTTGAGCAGCTCGGCGAACGCGAAGGCCATCGCCACGCGGTCGCCGTAGAAGCGGTCGGCGACGGTGTCGACGATGGTCATCGGGCCGGGCAGCGTGAACTTGATGCGCCGCCGCGTGTGGGCGCGCAGCAGCCGCGCCTCGGCCTGGTGCACGCGCCCCTTCAGCCGCAGCGGCGCGACGACCTGCGGCACCATCGCCTTGTAGCGGTCGTTGCGGATGCCCATCTCGACCTTGTGCTCGAAGTCGATGCCCTCGACCTGCTCGAGGAAGCCGTGCACGAAATGCTGGCGAGACTGCTCCCCGTCGCCGATGACGTCCAGCCCGGCATCCTCCTGCAGCTTGATCCACAGCAGCGTCGCATCGAGCTTGGCGCGGGCGAGTTCGGCCCCGGCGAGCTTCCACTGCGGCCAGAGTCTCTCGGTCTCCGACAGCCACCCGGGCTTGGGCAGGCTGCCGGCGATCGCGGTCGGGAACAAGGGGGTGGCGGACATGGCGGCTCCAGGACAAGGCCGCGATGATGCCGCGATTCCCTGTGACAGGCGTGCCCGGGGCCGTGCCCGGGCAGTGGCGCCAGGGGTGGCGGCGGATCGCGGCGGCCGGCCTGCCCGGCGCCCGCCGGCGGCGGAGGGCGATCGTGGCTGCCACGGATTGCGCGCCGGGCGCCGACGCGGCAGCATGCACCTCCCGGCCCACGGCCCGCCAGGAGCCCTCCATGAGACGCGTCACCGGCATCGGCGGCATCTTCTTCAATGCCCGCGACCCCGAGGCCCTGCGGGCGTGGTACCAGCGCCACCTGGGCATCGATGTCCAGCCCTGGGGCGGCGCCGGTTTCTCCTGGACCGACGCCGACGGCAAGCCGGCTGGTGGCACGACGGTCTGGTCCATCGGCAGTGCGGAGAACACCTACTTCGCGCCAAGCACCGCCCCGTTCATGGTCAATTACCGCGTCGCCGACCTGCACGCGCTGCTGCAGGCGTTGCGCGACGAAGGCTGCCAGGTGCTCGACAAGGTCGAGGAATCGGAGTACGGCAAGTTCGGCTGGGTCATGGACCCCGAGGGCCACAAGGTCGAGCTCTGGGAGCCGCCGCCGGGACAGTGAGTCGGGCCATCCGGCCGCGGCGGGCGTCGCGGCTGCGCGTGCGCGGGCGACAGCCATCCGGGCGGATGTCGGGAGGAGGGCGAGGTGGACATCGAGACCTTCATGCAGGGCTACCGGGCAGCCTGGGAGGCGCGTGACGAGCACGCCTTCGCTGCCCTGTTCACGCCCGACGGCGAGTACCACAACACGCCCTTTGCCGTCCAGCGCGGCCCGGTGGAGCTCGCCGCGTACTGGCAGCGCGTGAAGCTGCAGGACGACGTGCGGTTGAGCTACGAGATCCTCGCCTCGTCCCCCGGTGCGGGCATCGCGCACTGGCAGGTGAGCTACCAGGTGGCGTCGGAAGAGCTGTTCGCGATCTGGGCACGCTCGACCGGCACGAACCTGGTCGCACGCCGCAGCGGTGATCCCTTGCCGCGCATGCTGCTCGACGGGGTGCTGCAGGCCGAGTTCCGCGACGGCCGCTGCAGCCGCTGCCGGCTGTGGTGGCACAGCCTGCCGCAGCCGCCGGGATGAACGCGGTGTCGAGGCGCGGGCTGGCGGCCCGGTTCCAGCGGAGATGGCTCGTCGTGGCCGCCACGCTGCTGGTCGGCGCATCGTCCACGATGGCCGCGCTCGACCTCGCGGCGCTGTGGGACTTTGCCGATCCGGCGGCCAGCGAGCGGCGTTTCGTCGAAGCGATGGGCGGCGCGAGTGCCGATGAGCGCCTGATCCTGCAGACGCAGATCGCCCGCACCCACGGCCTGCGTGGCGACTTCGCCCGGGCGCGCGAACTGCTCGCCGCCATCGGGCCGGCGCTGCCGGCGGCGTCGCCCGAGGTCCGCGTGCGCCACGCGCTGGAGCTCGGTCGCACCCACGCATCGGCGGCGCATCGGCCCGAGCAGCTCACGGCGGCGGACCGCGAAACCGCGCGCGAGCACTTCACTCGCTCGGCCGGCCTGGCCGCGCAGGCGCGCCTGGACGGCCTGGCCATCGACGCCCTGCACATGATGGTCTTCGTCGAGACCGACCCGGCACGGCAGCTCGAGTGGAACCGCCGGGCGCTGGCGGTGCTCGAGCGCTCCGATCAACCCGAGGCACGGCGCTGGGAGGGTGCGCTGCGCCACAACCTCGGGTACGCGCTGGTGCTGCAGGAGGACCATGAGGCCGCGATCGAGCAGTTCCGCCTGGCCCGCGCGGCACACGAGCGGGCCGGCCGCACGCGCAACGTGCGCATCGCGGACTGGATGGTGGCCTGGACCCGTCGCCTGCAGAAGCGCTACGACGAGGCGCTGACGCTGCAGCTCGAGCTCGAGCGCGCCTGGGAGCGCGACGGGCAGAGCGACCCGGCCGTCTGGCGCGAGCTCGAGGCGATCTACCGGGCGCTCGGCGACGAGGCCAGGGCGCGCGATTACGCGGCGCGACAGGCCCGCCCCGCGCCGGGCGGCCGTTGACGCCGGTGGCCAGGGTCATCCAGGTCAAGGTCAGGCCCGGCGCGCGCACGAGCGTGCTGGTCGAGGCCGACGACGGCAGCTACGTCGCGCAGCTCAAGTCGCCGCCGGTGGACGGCAAGGCCAACGCCGAGTTGATCGGCCTGGTGGCCCGCCACTTCGGGTGCGCGAAGTCCGCGGTGGAGATCGTCGGCGGCGCGGCGTCGCGGCTCAAGCGGGTGCGCCTGGACGACGGCGCCGACTGATCGATCCCGCCTTCAGGGCTCGGCGTCGTCGTCGGCCGGGCACTCGCCCCCCGCCGGGCCCGTGTCGCTGTCCTTCCAGCGCTTGAGCAGCCGGTGCTCGAGCCCGAACAGGTCGAGTGCCTTGCCGACGGCATGATCGACGATGTCGTCGAGCGTGCGGGGCCGGTTGTAGAAGGCCGGCACGGGCGGCGCGATGATCGCCCCGTAGCGCGCGGCCTTCTCCATCAGCTCGATGTGGCCGAGGTGCAGCGGCATCTCGCGCACCATCAGAACCACCGGGCGGCGTTCCTTCAGGCAGACATCGGCGGCCCGGGTCAGCAGGTTGTCGGCGAAGCAGTTCGCGATGCCGGACAGCGTCTTGATCGAGCAGGGGGCCACGAGCATGCCGGCCGTGCGGAACGAGCCGCTGGCGATCGAGGCGCCGATGTCGCGGTGGTTGTGCACGACGTGGGCGAGTTCCTCGACGGCGCCGACGGTCCAGTCGGTCTCCTCCACCAGGGTGCGCTTGGCGGCTGCCGACAGGATCAGGTGGGTCTCGACGCCTGGCATCGAGCGCAGCACCTGCAGCGCACGCACGCCGTAGACGACGCCGGAAGCGCCCGAGATGCCGACGATCATCCGGCGCCGGGTTGAGGGGTCGGTCACAGTTTGCCCGCGTAGCTGACCTCGAAGGCCTTGGTCGGGTCGCATTGTGTCCCGTAGGGCGCGATCGGGTAGCGGATGCCCCGCTGCGCCAGCCACTCCAGGCCCGTCACGACCTCCTGCAGGTGCTCGAGGCGCAGCGAGACCAGCAGCTCGTCGTCCTGCACGCCGCCGAAGCGTCGCTCGGCGAAGCAGGGAATCGAGATGCTGGGCTCGCCGGTCAGCAGGCCGCGCCCCCACGAATCCGCGCAGGCCGTCTCCCCGGTCACGGTGAAGTCCGCCCTCGCGTAGCGGCGGTGCTGCAGCGCGTTGACGAGCAGCATCATTTGGCCTGGGGTGGCATAGACCAGCACCGCGTCCGGAGGATCGAGGCGGCCCTTGGCCAGCGGCGCGGCCACCAGCGCCTCGTAGCGGCCCGCGGGCACGCGCGGCATGCCGGCCTGGTGGTCCCGTGCCGCCTCGACGGTGGCGAACCAGACGCCGTGGAACATGCTGCCGTCGAGGTACTTCGGCGCCGGCGCGTTGAGCCCGACGACGCCGCCGCAGTTGCTGTTCGGCGCGACGTTGTCGTGCGTGATGCCCAGCGTGAACCCGAGCCAGCGCGCCTGCCCGATGAGCTGGCACATCGAGAAGCGCACGCCCGGCTCGGGGCGGCGCAGGCCGGCGATGCCGTCGAGGGCCTCGGCGCTCTCGAACAGCTTCAGCGCGATCGGGTCGCTGCGCAGCCGCAGCCGATGGCGCAACTCGGCGCTCAGCGCGGCGTGATCGGCGGCCGACACCTCAGCGGACCTCGACCTTGAACGACACCTGGCCCCAGCTGCCGTTGCAGAAGCCCGCGTCCTGGCAGCTGAAGTGGTTGAACCACATGCCGTTGGGGTCCAGGCCCTCGGCGATGCGGTCGTGCGCCATCGCGGCGTGGATCGTCATCGGCGCGACCGCGTAGATGCAGACGTTGCTCGAGCGCACGACGCCGGCCGCGCTGACCTCGATCGTGTCGCCCTTCTTGAAGCCGGCCGTGCAGCCGTGGCTGGCCACGACCGTGGCGACGATGGTGCGCCGGTTGGCCTCCGGGATGGCCTCGGCGGCGCGGCGGCGCCGCTCGTCGGCCTTGAACTCGGCCATCTCCTCGTCGGTGTAGCCCAGGTTCTGCTGGAACTTCTCCCAGTTGAACGGCTTCTTCGCCTTGGCGTCCATCGTCGCTCCTTTCGCGTGCATCGCGTTGCGGGATCAGTAGCGCCGCGCCAGCAGCGAGCGCACGTAGTCGCTCTGGCGCTCGCGCACACGGGCCGCGGCCTCCGGCCCCAGCCACTGCGCGAGGTCGACGGCCTCGAAGACGCCCCGCGTGTAGCGCTCGCGCTCGGCGAACGGGGCCGTCGCGTCGATGTAGACCTTGCGTCCCAGGCCGGCGGCGCTGCCCTCGGCGAGCATGCCGCTGACCTTGGCCGGCGGCGAGAGCATCAGGCCGTTGCGCAGGTCGCCGCGGGAGATCACCGCCCACATCACGTCGTCGGCATTGCCGATGTCGATGTCGTGGTCGACCGCGATCACCCAGCCCATGTCGGAGTGCGCCGACAGTGCGCCGAAGGCGAGGTTGTTCTGCAGGCCCTCGTCGCGGAAGCTCTTGCGGTTGATGCGGATGACCATGCCCAGGCAGCCGCGCATGCCCTGCAGGACCTGGCAGGTGTCGAAGACCCGCGGGCTGATGCGCCGGCAGGCATCGTAGACGGACGCCTCGGCGGGCAGGCCCATCAGGTTGGTCGTCTCGGCGTTGACCGCCAGCGGGAACCAGTAGTGGTAGTCCGGCCGGTGGGTGATCGCCGTGACGGTGAAGGTCCACACCTTCCAGGCCCGGCCCATGTAGCCGCCGGCCTCGGGCATCATGCCCTTGGCCCCGTCGAGCCCGGAGTCCTCCTCCGAGACCAGCTGGGTCGTGTCGATGTAGCCCTCGAGCACGAGCTCGGACTCCGCGATGGCCCAGGCCCCGGCTTGCGTGCGAGCGGCCACGACGCCGACCGGCTCGCCCTGCAGCGCGCCGGCGAAGCCGAGCTCGTCGTAGCCCATCGGCGTCAGGGTCTGCTGCGTGCTGCCCGAGCACGCGAGCAGCGTGGCCGGGCCGGCGCCGATGTTGACGGTGACCGGCACCTGGTTCTGCCCGGCCTTCTTGAACTTGCGGGCGATCTCCAGCAGGTGGCGGCCGGCCTGGATGGTCATGCAGGTGGTGTCGGCCGACAGCACGCGCATCCGGTGGTACGAGCCGTTGAAGGCCCCGCTCTCCGGGTCGCGCGCCAGCACCAGGCCGCCGGTGATCACGTACCCGGCGTCGGCGCGCGTCTGCTGGGTGATCGGCACCGTCCTCGCGATGTCGATGCCGGTCGTCAGGGTCGTGGTCTGGCACGGCGCCTCGCGCACCTCGACCGACGGTATCGGGGCCAGCGCCGCATCGGCCAGGAAGCGGGGCAGGTAGTCCGGGTGCACGCCGCACAGCCGCGCGATGCGGCGGCGGTCGCCGAACACGTTCGTCAGCACGCTGCGCCCGGGGTGTCCCACGACGTTGCGGAAGAGCACGGCAGGCCCGCCGTCGGTGGCGCGTGCGACGGCGGCGATCTCGAGGTAGGGGTCGGCCGGACGGTCGATCTCGAGCAGGTCGCCGTCGCGCCGCGTGCGCTCGACGAAGGTGCCGAGGTTGGTGATGCCGCGCATCGGGGTTCCTCTTGCTGGATGGCCCGCTCGGCGCGGGCGGGTCGCGTGCAGCCGCGGCAGGTCGCGCCGCGGCGCGGCACTACTCGGCCTTCAGCCCGGCGGCCTTGACCATCTCCCCGGTGGCCTTGACCTCCTCGGCGATCAAGGCGGCGAACTGCTCCGGCGTGCGCATCGGCATGCCGTAGGCGCGCTTGATCATGTCGTCGCGGAAATCGGGCTGTTGCATGACCGACAGGATGTCGCGGCTGATCTTCGCCACCACCTCCGGCGGCGTGCCGCGCGGCGCGAACACGCCGTGCCAGGTGGCGACCTTGAAGTACGGGAAGCCCATCTCCTTGGACGTCGGGACGTCGGGCAGGACGGGGTCGCGGTTGTCCGAGTTGAAGTTGATGACCTTGGTCCGGCCCGAGCGGATCGCGGCGTCGCCGGTGCCGCGGCCGGTGAGCGTGAGCATCGACTCGCCGGCCATCACGGCCGTCAGCGCCGGCCCCAGGCCCTTGTAGGGGACGTGCAGGAGCTGGATCTTCTCGCGCGTGTTGAACAGCTCGAACAGCAGGTGCGGCTGCGAGCCGTTGCCGTAGGAGGCGTAGGTGATCTTGCCCGGTTCCTTGCGCGCCAGCGCGACGAGCTCCTTCAGGTTGTTCGCGGGCACCGAGTTGTGCGCCAGCACGACCATCTCGATGTCGGCCAGCTGGGCGATGGGGATGAAGTCGCGGTCCGGGTCGTAGGGCAGGGACTTGAACAGGAAGCGGTTGCCGACGATGGCGCCGTTGGTGGTGACCATCAGCGTGTGGCCGTCCGGCGTCGAGCGCGCGACCTTCTGGGCGCCGAGGATGGAACTGGCCCCGGCGACGTTCTCGACCACGACCGTCTGGCCCCACAGGGCCTGCAGCGCGGGTGCCAGCTTGCGCGCGACGATGTCGGTGCCGCCACCGGCCGCCAGCGGCACGACCAGCGTGACGGTCTTCTGCGGGAACGCGGGCTGCGCGGCGACGGGTGCCGCGGCGGCCAGCAGGACGGCCAGGGAGCTCAGGAGCGTGAGGCGACGATTCATGGGCGGGTTCCTCGTGGTGGACGTTCGGCGTTCCGGCGCGGGCCGGTGGAGGCCCGCGATGCGCGGTCGCGGGATCGGGAGGCTCGTTGCTGGTCCGGACATTACAAGCGCGGTCCGGCCGGTGTCAACGTCGACCGGACCCATGGATACCCTAGATGGAAGCCGGTGACCGACCCCCCGTCCTCGCCCGGTTGACAAGATCGCCGGCGCAACCTTATGGTCCGGACCAGGAACGGGTTTCAGCGCCCGCGACGGGCACGACGATGAGCTTCGAGGACCTCCGCTACGACAAGCGCGACGGCGTCGCGCGCATCGCCTTCAACCGCCCGGCGCGGCGCAATGCGCTGGGCGACACCAGCACCCGCCAGCTCGTTCAGGCCTGCGAGGACGCGGCCGCGGATGCGCAGGTGCGCGTGGTCGTCATCACCGGCGAGGGCGAGGCCTTCTGTGCGGGAGGCGACTTCCGCGACACCTTCGAGCGGGGCGCGCAGCGCGATGCCGCGGCCTGGAGCGAACGCATCCGGCGCGGGCCCAACGAGCTGGTGCGCGTGTTGCAGGGCATGCCGCAGCCGGTGGTGGCGAGCATCAACGGCGCCGCGGTCGGCGGCGGGGCGACGATTGCGCTGGCCTGCGACCTGCGCGTCGCGTCCGAGCGGGCGCGCTTCGCCTTCCCCTTCGCGCGCATCGGGATCACGCCCGAGTTCGGCTGCAGCCACCTGCTGCCGCGCGTCGTCGGCCTGGGGCGGGCGATGGAGCTGCTGCTGCTCGCCGAGACGATCGATGCCGCCACGGCCGCCCGCATCGGCCTGGTGAACCGGGTGGTGCCGCATGCCGAGCTCGAGTCGGCGACCGCCGCGATCGTCGCGCGGCTGCTCGAGATGCCGGCGGGCGCGCTGGGGGCGATCAAGTCGCTGCTGCATCGCGGGCTCTCGCTCGACCGGGATGCGCAGCTCGAACTCGAGGCCGAGGCCCTCGGCCGGGCCTTCACCTCGGACGAACACCGCCGTGCCGTGACCGCGTTCCTCCAGCGCCGCCACGCGCCCCCCCCAGGTGCCACGCCGGCCGCGTGAGCATCCGCGCACGCGACGCAGCGCCCCAGCAGGAGACCACCGGAGATGGAATTCGGGTTCACCACCGAGCAGCAGATGTTGCGCGACTCCGTGCGCCGCTTCATGGCGAAGGAGTGCACGCGCGAGTACATCCGCGAGTGCAGCGACAACGACCGCTTCCCGAGCGAGCTGTACGCCCGCATGGCGGAGCAGGGCTGGATGGGCATCCCGTTCCCGCAGGAGTACGGCGGCGCCGGCCTCGGGCCGATGGAGCTGGCCATCTTCCTGGAGGAGGCCGGCTACGGCTGGTACGGCGCGGGCACCTCGTACTTCACGACGGTCGTGCTGGGCGGCTACAACATCCTGCTCTACGGCAGCGAGGCGCAGAAGCGCGAGGTCCTGCCGAGGATCGTCGCGGGCCGGACGAAGCTGGCATTCGCGCTCAGCGAGCCCAACGTCGGCTCCGACGCGGCGGCCGTGGAGCTGTTCGCCGATGACCGCGGCGACCACTTCGTGCTCAACGGGCAGAAGATGTTCACGACGAACGCGCACGTCGCCGACCTCATCGTCACCGTGACGCGCACCATCCGCCAGCCGGCCCGCAAGCACGACGGCATCACGATCTTCCTCGTCGATGCCCGCTCGCCGGGCATCGAGATCCGCCCGCTGCGGCAGATGGGGCGCAGCGCCACCCACACCAACGAGGTCTTCTTCCGCGACGTGCGCGTGCCGCGCGAGGCCTTGATGGGGCGGCAGAACGAGGGCTGGGCCAGCCTGAACAGCGGGCTGGGCATCGAGCGCCTGAGCGTGGCGATGATGTACGCGGGGACCTCGCAGGCCATCCTGGACTACGCGATGGCCTACGCCAAGGATCGGCGCCAGTTCGGCCAGCCGATCTCGCGCTTCCAGGCCGTGCAGCACAAGCTCGCCGACATGCAGATGAAGACCGACATCGCCCGGCTGCTGGGCTACCGGGTGGCCTGGATGCTCGAGCAGGGCCTGCCCTGCTTCAAGGAGATGTCGATGGCCAAGCTGTGGGCCTCCGAGGCGCTGTTCGCCATCGCCAACGACGGCGTGCAGGTGATGGGCGGCTACGGCGTGCTGAAGGACTACGACATGGAGCTCTTCTTCCGGGATTCGCGCATCGGCATGATCGGCGCGGGGGCGTCGGAGATCCAGCGCACGATCATCGCCCGGCAGATGGGGCTCTGAGTGGCCGCGACCTCCGGCCCGCTGCCCGGCACCGGGCACCGGCCGCTGATTCCCCCGGCACTCTGGCAGCGCCGCGCCGGCCTGCCGCCGACTCGCCCGCTGGCCGCCACGATCGAGACCGGCCGGCCGCTGGCGATCGCCGAGGGCGTGCTGCTGCTGCGGCTGCCGCTGCCCTTCGCGCTGAACCACGTCAACGTCTACCTGCTCGACGAGGCCGACGGCTGGACGATCGTCGACTGCGGGCTGGACACGGCGGCCGCCCGCCGCATCTGGGACGAGGTGCTGTCGTCGCCGCCGCTGGGCGGACGGCCGGTGCGGCAGGTCGTCGTGACGCACCATCACCCCGATCACGTCGGCCTGGCAGGCTGGCTGGCCGCGCGCTGCGGGGTGCCGGTGCGCATGAGCGCCGGCGAGCTTGCCGTCGCCGGCCGATACGCCGATCCGCGGCGCGACGTCGTCGCCGAGCGGCTGCCGCTGTGGCACGAGCACGGGCTGCCGCGCGCGCTGGCCCTCGAGCTGCTCGACCACATGCCGCGCTACGCGGTGCAGGTGCACCCGCTGCCGCCACGCGTGGAGACGGTGGACACCAGCCGCCCGCTGATGCTCGGTGGGCGTGCCTGGCGCCCGCTCGTCGGGCGCGGCCACTCGCCCGAGCACCTGAGCCTGCTGGCCGAGGACGGCTCGCTGATGATCGGCGGCGACCAGGTCCTGCCCTCGATCACGCCGAACATCGCCGTGTGGCCGGGAGGCGATGCGGATCCCCTGCGCTCGTACCTGGAGTCGCTGCGCGGCTTCGAGCCGATCGAGGCCCGGACGCTGTTGCTGCCGTCGCACCGGCAGCCGCTGCACGGGATCGCCACCCGCGTGGAGGAGATCCGCCGGCACCACGAGGAGCGGCTGGCCGCGGTGCTCGCCGCCTGCACGGAGCCGATGACCTGCCACGCGATGCTGCCGGCGCTGTTCGGCCGGTCGCTGCGCAACGAGGAGCTCGGCTTCGGGCTCGGCGAGGCCATCGCGCACCTGAACTTCCTCGAGTCCGAGGGCCTGCTGCAGTCGTGGCGGGACCCGGACGGGCGGCGCCGCTATGCCCGCCGCCCCGACATCGCGTCCACCTGAAGGGACCCGTCCCGTGACCCTCCCGCGCCCCGAGCCTCACCCGTCGCCCTCGAGCCTGCGCCCGCTGTTCCAGCCCAGGTCCATCGCCTTCCTCGGTGCCTCCGAGCGTCCCAACACGCCGGCCTCGCGCGGGCTGCGCAACTGCCTGCGGCACGGCTTCCGCGGCGGCCTCTACCCCGTCAACCCGAAGTACGCCGAGCTGTTCGGCGTGCGCTGCCACGCCTCGCTGGCGGCCCTGCCCGAAGTCCCCGAGCTGGTGATGATCGGCCTGGGTGCCGAGGCGACGCTGGCCGCCGTGGCCGAGTGCGCCGCGGCTGGCGTCGGGGTCGTCGTGGTCTGCAGCGCCGGGTGGGAAGAGCAGGGCGCCGAGGGGCAGGCGCGGGCGAATCGGCTGCGTGCGCTGATCACCGGCAGCCCGATGCGGCTGCTCGGCCCCAACTGCCTGGGCGCCGGCAATCCCGCGCTGGGCCTGTCACTGGGCTACAACAGCTCCTTCGAGTCGATGCGGCACGAACGTCCCGGGCGCGTGGCACTGGTCACGCAGAGCGGCGCGATGATGGGCGGCCTGCTGCTCAACGCCGAGGACACCGGGGCCGGCGTCGGCCTGTACGCCCACGTCGGCAACGCGATGGACATCGGCATGGAGGAGATCGTCGAGCACCTCGTCGACGATCCCGGCATCGACGTCATCGCGCTGATGATCGAGGGCCTGCGCCAGCCGCAGCGCTTCGTCGCGGCGGCCCGGCGCGCCCGCGAGGCCGGCAAGCCGCTGGTGGTCTTCAAGGCGGGCACCTCGGAACTCGGCAGCCGGGCCGTGCTCTCGCACACCGGCGCCCTGGCGGGCTCGGATCACGTGTTCAGCGCCGTCTGTCGCGAGCAGGGCATCCTGCGCGTGCAGGAGTGCGAGGACCTGATGCCGGCTGCCGCGCTGCTGACGAGCTGGCGGCACAAGGCCGCGGTCGGCGACGGCGGCCTGCTGGTCTTCACGCTGTCCGGCGGCGCGGCCTCGATCCTCGCGGACGAATGCACGACGGCGCGGGTGCCGCTGCCGCCGCTGTCGGCCCCCACCCTCGCGCGCCTGCAGGCCTTGCTGCCGCCCTACGTGAAGGCCGAGAACCCGCTCGATGTCGGCGGGGCGGTGTTCTCCGACCCGCAGTTGCCGCGCGAGGCGATGGCGGTGGCGCTCGAGGATCCCGCGGTGGATGCCGTGCTCTGGGTCGGCGTGGGTGCGCCCCGCGACGAACGCTCCTGCCTGTGGCTCGACCAGGCCCTGGACGTGCTGCGGGCCAGCCCCAAGGCCGGGGCCTTGATTCCCGTCTCCGGTTACGCACAGGAGCCGGGTTTCGCGCGCGCGCGGGCCGAGGGCGTCCCGGTGCTGCGCAGCCTGCGCTCGGCCGCCACCCTGATCGGCCTGGCCCGGGAGTGGCGGCGCCCGCGGGTTCCGCCCGGCACTCCGGGCCGCGACCTGCCGGCCTTGCCGGCCGAGGCACCGGTCCTGGACGAGCTGACGGCGAAGTCCCTGCTGGTGGAACTGGGCATTCCGGTGCCGCCATCGCGCCTGGCCCGCGATGTGGACGATGTTGCCGAGGCCGCGCGCACCCTGGGGGGTGTGGTGGTGGTCAAGGGCATCGTGCAGGGGGTCGTGCACAAGAGCGAGCTCGGGCTGGTGGCGCTCGGCCTGGAGGGGCCCGACGCGGCCGAGGCGGCGGCCCGCGCGATGCGCAGCCGTTCACCGGCCCTGCCGTTCCGTGGCTTCCTCGTCGAGCGCATGGCGCCGCGGGGGGTCGAGGTGGTGCTCGGCATCCACCGGGACCCGGCGTTCGGGCCGGTGCTGATGTTCGGCCTGGGCGGCATCGCGGTCGAGCTGTTCCGGGACGTGGCCTTCGGCACCTGCCCGATGAGCCCGCAGGGCGCGCGCGCGCTGATCGGCATGACCCGCGCGGCGGCATTGCTGCGCGGCTTCCGGGGCGCTGCGCCGGCCGACGAGGAGGCGCTGGTGCAGGCGATGGTCCGGCTGTCGCAGTTCGCGCATCACCATCGCGACGAGCTGGCGGAGGTGGACCTGAATCCGGTTATCGTGCTCCCCGAGGGGCAGGGCGTGCTCGCGCTGGATGCCGTGATGGTGCGCGGCGCTGCGCGGGTGCCGGAAGAGGGCTAGGCTTGGCGAAGACCTTGTACGCGGAGTTGGCCGACAAGCTGAAGCGGCAGATCGGCGAGGGACGCTTCCCCGTCGGCAGCGTGCTGCCGTCGGAGATCGCGCTGTCGACGCAGCACGGCATCAGCCGGTTCACCGCCCGCGCGGCGCTCGCCACGCTGGAGCGCCAGGGTTACCTGAAGCGGCGCGCGCGCGTCGGCAGCGTCGTCGTCGCCCGTCATCCGCAGGTCTCGTACAGCGTGCAGGCCAACTCGGCCGGCGACCTGCTGCGCTTCTCGGAAGCGACGGACCTGCACCTGGTCCAGACCCAGGACGTCGAGGCCGACGCCGTGCTGGCGCGCGACCTCGGCTGCGAGCGGGGCGAGACCTGGATCAAGGTCTCGGCTTACCGCACCTCGCCGGAGACCGGTGCAGCCGTGTCCTGGACCGACTATTACCTGCGTCCCGAGCACCGGGACGTGGTGCCGCTGATCGGACAGCGGCGCAGCTCGCTGCACCACCTGCTCGACAGCCTCAAGGAGCACCCCGTCGAACGCATCGAGCAGCAGATCGAGGCCTGTGCGATGGCCAAGGACGTGGCCGCGGTGCTCGGCGTGCCGCCGAAGAGCCCGGCGCTGAGGGTCGTCTACCGGACGTTCAGCGAAGGCGACCTGGGCCGGCACTACGTGGCCATCTGCCTCTACCCGGCTGGCCGCTTCCGGCTGGCGCAGACGCTGCGGCGCGAGCTCTGAGCGGCCGGGCACGGCGTCGCGCTCACGGATCACGGCGAGCTCACGGCCCATGGGCGTCCCCGCGGCAGCTCCAGCGGATCCGGACGATGCCCTCGCCCGCGTGCTGGAGCTGCTCGCCCGATTCCACGTGCTGACGCTGGCCTGCCGCGATGCCGAGGGCAGCTGGGCGGCGGCCGTGTTCTTCGCCAACGAGGGCCTGGACCTGTACTTCGTGTCCGCGCCCGACTCGCGCCACGCGCGCAGCCTGTCGTTCGACGCGCGGCTGGCCGGCGAGATCCACGGGCCCGCCGATGACTGGCGCTCGATCGTCGGGCTGCAGCTCAGCGGCGAGGTGCAGCGGCTGGCGCCGGCCGAGGTCCCGGGCGCGCGACGCTGCTACGGCGCGCGCTTTCCCTTCGTCGACAGCGGGCAGGGCACGGCGGATCGCGAGCTGGACCGGGCGCTGGCGAAGGCGGCCTGGTACCGCCTGCGCATCGACGAGGCCGTGCTCATCGACAACACGCGGGGCCTCGGGCAGCGCCTGCGCTGGGCCGCTCCCGCCCGCTGACCCGGGCGCGGGGCCCCGCCGCGGCCGACTGCGGTGCCCGCCGGCCGGCGCGACGCCGGCCGCTACAGCACGATCACCCGCTCGTCGGCCGGCTGCGCGTACAGCGCCTCGACGGACGCCGCGCGCCGGGCCAGCACCGCGCGCTGGTTCAGGTAGCCCTTGTCCGTGATCTCGCCGGCATCGACGCTCGGCGGCTCGTCGAGCAGCATCAGCCGGGCGATGCGCTGCGACGAGCCCCCCGGCTCGGCAGCCAGCGCCGCCAGGGCCGCGTGCAGCCGCTCGCGCAGCGCCTGCGGGCTCAGGGCCTTCGCGGCCGGGGTCGGGAAGGCGAGCAGGCCGACCTCCTCGCGGTCGTGGCCGGTGAGCACCGCGTCGCTGACCAGTGGCGCGAGCGCGCTGACGGCCTTGACGCGCAGCGTGCCGACCGACACCCAGGTGCCCGACAGCAGCTTGAAGTCCTCGGCGACGCGGCCGTCGAAGGCGACGCCCTTGCCGGGGTCTCGCTCGTCGACGAGCCGTCCGGCGTCGCCGATCAGGTAGTAGCCTTCCTCGTCGAAGGCCCGGGCCGTCGCCTCGGGGTTGTCGCGGTAGCCGGGGAAGACGTTCGGCCCGCGCACGCGCATCTCGAGCTTGCCGGCGTTGGGCAGGAACTTCAGGTCGACGCCGGGCAGCGGCGCGCCGATGCAGCCGGCGCGGTCGATCGGCCAGTGCACGCTGGTCACCGCCGGGCTGGTCTCGGTGGCGCCCCAGGCCGAGGTGAACCACAGTGGCCGCTCGCGCACGCGCGCCGCGACCGCGACGATGCGTTCCCACAGGCTCTGCGGCAGCGCGGCGCCGGCGTAGAAGATGCCCTCCAGGCGCTCGAAGAAGTCGCGCGCGAAGCCTTCGTCGCCCTCGAGGAAGGGCAGCAGCATGTCGAAGCCGCGCGGGACGTTGAAGTAGAAGTTCGGCCGCACCTCGCGCAGGTTGGCCACCGTCCTCTCCACCAGGCCCGGCGCTGGCCGGCCCTCGTCGATGGCCAGGCTGCCGCCGTGCGCGAGGGCCATGTTGAAGTTGTGGTTCGCGCCGAAGGTGTGGCTCCACGGCAGCCACTCGAGCAGCACCAGGCGGTGGCGGTTCAGGAACGGCCAGACCTGCGCGATCTGCTGCTGGTTGGCGGTCAGCATCAGGTGCGTGTTGATCACCACCTTCGGGGTGCCGGTCGAGCCGCTGGTCAGCAGGTACTTGGCGTGCGTCTGCGGGCGCACGAGCGTGAAGGCGTCCATCACGCGCGCGGTCTCGGCCTGGGCCCGCAGGCTCGCGAACGGCAATGCACCGGCCACGGCATCGGCGTTGGCCGAGAAGACGCGCGGCGCCTTGCCCTTCCAGCTGGACGCGGCGGGTCCGTAGACCGCGCCGTCGCCGGCGTAGACCAGCGCGGGCTCGAGCGTCTCGAGGATGCCGCGGATGCGCGTGAAGTCCTTCGTCAGGCGGCTGTAGGCGCTGGAGACCGTGCACACCGGGCGGCCGACGTGCATCGCCGCCAGCAGCAGCAGCGCGTGGTCGACCGAGTTGTCCGACAGCACGACGACCGGCCGGTCCTTCGGCAGCCGCAGGTCGAGCAGGCCCTGGGCGATGCGGCCCACCGCGTCGCGCACCTGGGCGTAGCTCAGCCGCCGCCAGGCGCCGCCGGCCTGCGCCGGCAGCCGCTCCGAGAGGAACTCCGCGTGCGGCGTCACGCGGTTCCAGTGCTCGAGCCAGCTGCCGATGCAGCGGGCGTGCGGCTGCAGCGCGTCGGCGTGGCGCAGCACGAAGCCGCCGCCGGGCAGGTCCTCGCGCTCGACGCGCGGCGGCGCGAGCGCCGCGGGATCGCCGAACAGTTCGTAGTTCATCCTCGGTCCTCCAGCACGAGCCCTGCGCGGCGAGCGTGCGGCCCGTTCAGCCGCCCACCGTGCACAGCGCCTTGATGTCCGCGGGTATCGGGATCGCCCGGATGCGGTCCGGGTCCGCCGGGTCGCGGGTCACGAAGGCCCGGACCTCGGTGCCTTCGCACAGCACCTCGTCGCCGCGGCGCACGACGTGGCGGTGCGTGAAGGTCTTGGCCCGCCACTCGTCGACCGAGGTGTGCACCTCGAGCACCTCGCCGTAGGTGGCCGGCTTGAGGAAACGCGTGTGGATCTCCAGCAGCGGCGTGCCGACGATGCCGCGCGACTTGACGAGCTCGCGCCATGGCGGCACCCCGCAGGCCATGAAGAAGGCCAGCGAGGCCTCGTCCATCCAGCGCGAGAAGTTCGGGAAGAAGACGATGCCCGCGGGGTCGCAGTCGCCGAAGTGGACCTCGACGCGGTGGATGTGGGTCTTCGAGGTCATCGGGCAGGCCATGGAGGAGAGGTCACGCCAGCCACGCAGGTGGCACGTCAGACACCGAGGAAGCCGGAGAGGGCCTCGTCGGCGGCGATCGCGGCGGCCTCGCCGGCCAGGACGACCTGGCCCTTCTGCAGCACGACCGCCCGGTCGGAGCGCGCGAGCACCTTGCGCCAGTCGCGGTCGACGATCAGCGTGGCGATGCCGCTGGCGCGGATCTCGCCGATGACCCGCCAGATCTCGGCGACGATCAGGGGCGCCAGGCCCTCGGTGGCCTCGTCGAGGATGACCAGCTCGGGGTTGGTCATCAGCGCGCGGCCGATCGACAGCATCTGCTGCTCGCCGCCGGACAGCTGCCCGCCCATGTGGCGCAGCCGCTCCTGCAGCCGCGGGAAGGTCTCCAGGACACGCTCGAAGCTCCAGTCGCTGCGGCCCTTGCGGCCGGGCCCGGCGGCCATCACGAGGTTCTCGCGCACCGTGAGGTTCGGGAAGATGCCGCGGCCCTCGGGCACGTAGGCCACGCCCAGCCGCGCGACGGCATGCGGCCGCGCGCGCGAGCAGTCCTGCCCGAAGAACGCGATGCTGCCGTCGCGGCGCTGCACGTGGCCGAGCAGCGTGCGGATCAGCGTGCTCTTGCCCATGCCGTTGCGCCCGAGCAGGCCGACCGTCTCGCCGCGCGCCATCGACAGCCCGACGCCGTGCAGCACGTGGCTCGAGCCGTACCAGGCGTGCAGGTCGTGCGCCTCGAGGATGAGTTCGCGGGGGCTGCTCGTCATCGTGCGTCCGGCTTCAGTGGCCGCCGAGGTAGGCCGCCTGCACCTCGGGGTTCGCGCGCACGGCCTGCGGCTCGCCGCTGGCCAGCACCGAGCCGTTGACCATCACCGTGATGCGGTCGGCGATGCGGAACACGGCGTCCATGTCGTGCTCGACCAGCAGGATCGCGTGCCCCGCCTTCAGCTCGGCGAGCAGCTCGAGCATGCGGTCGGTCTCCTCGGCCCCCATGCCGGCCAGCGGCTCGTCCAGCAGCAGCACCTGGGGAGCGGTGGCCAGGCACATGGCGATCTCCAGCTGCCGCTTCTGGCCGTGCGACAGGAGCCCGGCCGTGCGGTCGAGCACGTCGAAGAGGCCCGTGCGCCGCACCGCGGCGAGCGCGGCGTCGTTGCCCGCCACGCAGCGGTCGGCCCGTTCCCACCAGGCCCAGGGTCGCTGCAGCCGCGCCTGCGCGGCGAGCCGGCAGTTCTCGAAGACGCTGAACTCGGGGTAGATCGTCGTGCGCTGGTAGCTGCGGCCCAGCCCGGCCTGCGCCCGCCGCGGCTGCGACCAGGCCGACACGTCGCGGCCGAGCAGCTCCACCGTGCCCGCCGAGGGCGCGATCTCGCCCGACAGGATGTTGATCAGGGTGCTCTTGCCGGCACCATTCGTGCCGATGACCGCGTGCACCTGGCCCCGCTGCAGCTCGAGCGAGACCCGGTCGACGGCCACCAGGCCGCCCCAGCGGCGCGTCACGTCGCAGGCCCGCAGCAGCACCTCGCTCACGCTCCGGCTCCGCTGCCCGCGCCGCCCGGCGCGCCGCGCCCGGTGAGCCGCGCCCGCCACTGGCCGGGCACGTCGACCAGGCCGCGCGGCAGCAGCGCGACGCAGGCGATGATGGTCAGCCCGAGGCCGAGGTGCCAGTGCTTGGCGAAGGCACCCCAGATCGCCTCCGACTTGAAGAACTCCTGCAGCAGTGCGAAGGCGAAGGCCCCGATCAGCGCGCCGCGCAGGTGGCCCAGGCCACCGAGGATGATCATGATCAGCACCGAGCCGGACAGGTGCCAGCTCAGCAGCTCGGGGTTCACGTAGGCATCCTTGACCGCGAAGAGGAAGCCGGCGAGTCCCGCGAGCGCGCCGGAGACCACGAAGGCCGCCAGCTTGTACGGGTAGGTCTCGAATCCGGTCGCCCGCATGCGCTGCTCGTTGACCTTGATGCCGGCCAGCGCGCGCCCGAAGCGCGAGCGCAGCAGCACCGCGAGGAAGACGAAGACGAGAGCCAGGCAGGCCAGCGTCACGCCGTAGAAGGTCTTCGGGTCGTCCAGGTCGAGCAGGGTGCGGCCGCCGACGGCCACCACGGGCTTGACGTTCAGGTAGATGCCGTCGGTACCGCCACCCAGCGGCGTGTCGTGCACGACGTAGTAGGCCATCTGCGCGAAGGCGAGCGTCACCATGATGAAGTACGCGCCCCGCGTGCGCAGCGACAGCGAGCCCATGAACAGCGCGTACAGCGACGCGGCGCCGATGCTGGCCGGCAGCAGCCACCAGACCGAGCCGGCCTCGTACTCGGGCGACAGCTTCACGACGGCATAGGCGCCGATGCCGAACAGCGCCGCGTGGCCGAAGCAGACCAGCCCGGTGGTGCCGACGAGCAGCTCGAGGCTGAGCGCGAAGATCGCGTAGATCATGATCTTCGTCACCAGGTCGATGCCGAACTGGCCCGCCGCGAGCGGGTACAGCGCCAGCGCGGCGAACGCGAGCACGACGAACAGCGCCTTGCCGCGTTCCGCGGGGGCGAGCAGCCCCGACGACCGGGCCCCCGCGCTCACGGGACGACCTCCGCCCTCATGCCTTGAACAGCCCGTCGGGCTTCCACAGCAGGATCAGCGCCATCAGCACGTAGACCAGCACCCCGGCCGCCTGCGGGAAGACCACCTTGCCGAAGGTGTCGACCACGCCGATCAGCAGCGCGGCCAGCAGCGCGCCGCGGATCGAGCCGATGCCGCCGATCACGACGACGACGAAGCAGATGATCAGCACCTGGCCGCCCATGTTCGGATAGACGCTGGACACCGGCGCGGCGACCATCCCGGCGAGCACGGCGATCGCCACGCCGGCAGCGAAGACCACGCGGTAGAGGAACTTGATGTCCACCCCCAGGCTCTGCACCATCTCGCGGTTGCTCGCGCCGGCGCGGATCATCATGCCCAGCCGGGTGCGCGTGAAGACGAACCACATCCCGGCGGCCAGCAGCAGGCACACGCCGCTGATGAACAGCCGGTAGACCGGGTAGGTCATCACCTCGCCCAGGGGGATGGTGCCGGAGAGGAACTCCGGCGGCTTCACCCCGTGGACATCGTCACCGACGATCAGGCTGCGCAGCTCCTCGAAGACCAGGATCAGGCCGTAGGTCATCAGCACCTGCTGCAGGTGCTCGCGCTCGTAGAGGAAGCTGAAGAAGGCCCACTCGAGCACGTAGCCGAGGATCACCGCGAGCACGACCCCCACCACCATCGTCGCGAAGAAGCCGCCGCCGAACGCCGCCTCCACCACCGGCGCCAGCGCGAAGGCCATGTATGCGCCGATCATGTAGAAGCTGCCGTGCGCCAGGTTGATGACGCCCATGATCCCGAAGATCAGCGTCAGCCCCGACGCGACCAGGAACAGCAGCAGCCCGTACTGCAGCGAGTTCAGGCACTGGATGAGGAACGTGGCGAGGTCCACGGCGGGGCGTCAGGGGATTCGTTGAGAAACGAGAGCGAGGGACGTCAAGATGTGACCCGGATTCCGTCGCGAGCGGGTCGAGGTCGGGTGCGGTGCGCGCAGGCGTACTCCCGTACGCCGAGCACAACGCGCCCGAGATCGGCCCGCGCAGCAGGAAGACGGGTTACATCTTGCAGCCGCGGGCGGGGTCGGGCAAGACCTTGACCGCGATGCCGGTCATCACGTTCTCGCGGCCCTTGACCTCGCGCACGTAGAAGTCCTGCACCGGGTTGTGGGCCGCGCTCAGCGTGTACTTGCCGCGCGGGCTGTCCACCGTCATCTTGCGCATCGCCGCCACCATCGCGCCGCGCTGCTTCAGGTCGCCCTTCACGGCGCTCAGACCGGCGTGCAGGATCTGCGCGGCGTCGTAACCCTGCACCGCGTAGACGTCGGGCTGCAGCTTGTAGGTCACCGCGTACTTGTTGCGGAAGCCGTTGTCGCGCGGCGTGTTCAGGCCATCGGCGTAGTGCAGCGAGGTCAGCAGGCCCTGCGCGGAGGCGCCCTGTGCCTCGAGCGTGCCGTCGGTCAGGAAGCCCGAGCCCATCAGCGGGATGCTGCGCTTCAGGCCCGCGGCGTCGTAGTCCTTGACGAACTTGACCGCGCCGCCCCCCGCGAAGAAGGCGAAGACGACGTCGGGCTTCTGCGCGGCGATCTCGGTCAGCAGCGCCTGGAACTCGACGTTGGGGAAGGGCAGGTTCAGGTCCTTGATGACCTTGCCGCCGCCCTTCTCGAAGGCCTCGGTGAAGCCCTTGACGGTCTCGGTGCCGGCGGCGTAGTTCCAGGTGATGGTCATCGCGCGCTTGTAGCCCTTCTGCGCGGCCATCACGCCGGTGGCATAGCCGGGCTGCCAGTTGCTGAAGCTCGAGCGGATGATGTTCGGCGCGCACAGCGGGCCGGTGATCGCGTCGGCGCCCGCATTGGGCACGATCAGCAGCGTGTTGCTCTCCTTGGCGGCGCGGGCCATCGCCAGCGCGACACCGGAATGCACCGTGCCGACGATCACGTCGACGTTGTCGCGCTTGATCAGCTTGTTGACGTTGTCGGTCGCCTTGGCCGGGTCGCTCTCGTCGTCGACCTTGACGTATTGCACGTCGCGGCCGCCGAGCTTGCCGCCCTGCTCGGTGACGTAGAGCCTGAAGCCGTTCTCGATGGCCGTGCCCAGCGCGGCGAAGGTGCCCGTGGCCGGCAGCATCAGCCCCACCTTGATCGGCGGCTGTCCCTGGGCCTGCACGGCCGTGGCGGTGACGGCCGCCGCTGCAGCGGCGGCGAGCAGGGTGGTGCGGCGCAGGATCATCGGGGTTCTCCTCTGGGTCAGCGTAGGTGGGACAGGGTGGGCACGGTAGCGGTGTTCGGCGCGGCCTACAAGAAGGCGCGCACCGCCTCGATCACCGCCTCGGGTTGATCCCGATGCGGCGAGTGCCCGCAGTCGGGGATTTCCCGCAGCCGTGTCTGCGGGACGCGACGCGCGATGCCCCGGATCTGCTCGAGCGTGCCGTACTCGTCGTCCAGTCCCTGGATCGCGAGAACGGGGCAGGTGATCGTGCCGATCTCGTCCTCGATCGTCCAGTGGCGGAACGCCGGATCCAGCCAGATGTCGTTCCAGCCCCAGAAGGCCGAGTCCGGGTCGTCGTGGTGGCGCGCGAGGCGCTCGCGCAGGTCGGTCTCGCGGTACGCGGTGCGGGCCTTCTCGATGCTGGCGATCGACAGGTCCTCGACGACGATGTGCGGCGCCATCACGACGAGCGCGCGCAGGTGCCGCGACCAGCGCGCCGCGTACAGCAGCGCGATCGAGCCGCCGTCGCTGTGGCCCAGCAGGACCGGGGGTTCGCGCGTGACATCCACGCCCAGCGTGTCGAGCAGTGCCGGCAGCAGCTCGTGCGCCTGGCGATGCATGAAGTCGAGGTCCCAGGCCTCGCCGGCGGCGCGCGGCGTCGAGCGGCCGTAGCCCGGGCGGGCGTAGACCAGGCCGCGCGCCCCGACGGCCTCGCACAGGCGGTCGGGGAAGTCGCGCCACATCGAGACCGAGCCGAGTCCCTCGTGGAGGAACACGATCAGCGGCCGGCCCGCGCGCTCGCGGCCGATCCAGCGGTGCTCGATGCGGACCTCGCGGTCCGCCCAGCGCAGGGTGACGAAGTCGCCGGCCGCGGGCATCCGGGCGTGTCCTTCAGGAGCCGGCGGCTTCACGCTCGCGCAGCTTGAAGCGCTGGATCTTGCCGGTCGCGGTCTTCGGCAGCTCCTCGACGAACTCGATCTGCCGCGGGTACTTGTACGGCGCGAGCTTGTCCTTCACGAAGGCCTTCAGCTCGTCCTCGCTGGCGGCCGCGCCGGGCTTGAGCACGACGAAGGCCTTGGTCTTGGTCAGCCCCTCGGCGTCGATCACGCCGATCACCGCGGCCTCCAGGACGGCCGCGTGCTGCACGAGCGTGGCCTCGACCTCGAACGGCGAGACGTAGATGCCGCTGACCTTGAGCATGTCGTCGCTGCGGCCGCCGTAGGTGTAGCTGCCGTCGTCGGCATTGCGCACGTACTTGTCGCCGCTCTTGGTCCAGCCGCCCTGGAAGGTCTCGCGCGTCTTCTGCCGGTTGCCCCAGTACATCATCGCCGCGCTCGGCCCGTGGATGTACAGGTCGCCCGGCTCGCCGTCGGGGACGGGCTTGCCGTCCTCGCCGCGCAGCTCGATCTCGTAGCCCGGCACCGGCCAGCCGGTGCTGCCGTAGCGCACGCGATCCGGCCGGTTCGACAGGAAGATGTGCAGCATCTCGGTGGAGCCGATGCCGTCGACGATGTCGACACCGAAGTGGCGCCGGAAGCGTTCGCCGATCTCGGCCGGCAGCGCCTCGCCGGCCGACGAGACCAGGCGCAGCGCGACCTCGCCGCGCGCGGGCAGCCCCGGGTGGGCCAGCATGCCGGCGAAGCCGGTCGGCGCGCCGTAGAAGACCGTGGGCCTGAGCCCGCCGACGCCGCCGGTCCAGCGGCGGAAGGTGGCCTCGGGGGTCGGCCGCTCGCCCATCAGCAGCGTCGTCGCGCCGACGCTCATCGGGAAGCTCAGCGCATTGCCCAGCCCGTACGCGAAGAACAGCTTGGCCGCGCTGAAGCAGACGTCGCTCTCGCGCAGGCCGAGCACCCGCTTGCCGTAGAGCTCGGAGGTCCAGTACGGGTTCGCGTGCGAGTGCACGGTGCCCTTCGGACGCCCCGTCGAACCCGACGAGTACAGCCAGAAGCCCGGGTCGTCGGGGCCGGTGGGCGCCGGCTTCGGCGCGGGCTGATGCGCGGCGACGAAGGTCTCGAAATCGACCTCGGAGGGGTGCAGGGGCGCCGCCGGGCGCGAAACGATCACCTTGCCGACCTCGTGGTCGGACTTGACCAGGGCCATCGTCAGCGTGGGCAGCAGCGCGCCCGAGACCAGCACGGCCTGGGCCCGCGAGTGCTCGAGCATGTAGGCGTAGTCGTCTGCCGTCAGCAGCGTGTTGACGGCCACCGGCACCAGCCCGGCGTGCATCGCCCCGAGGAAGGCGACCGGCCAGTCGGTGCCGTCGAGCATCAGCAGCAGCACGCGCTCCTCGCGACGGATGCCCAGCGCGCGCAGGCCGGTGGCGACGCGGCGCACGCGGTCGTCGAGCGCACCGTAGGACAGCGTGCCCTGGTCGTCGACGAAGGCCGCCTTGCCGGGGCGCTGCGCGTTCAGCGCGAGCAGGTGGGCCGCGAAGTTGAAGGCCTCCGGTGGCGAGGCGACAGCGGGCGTCTCCATCTCAGGGCTCCTTCAGGACAGGGCCGACAGGACCGTCGTGCTGGCCTGGACGGCCGCGCGGCGCAGGTAGAAGTTCAGGGCCCGCGCGCCGCCGAGCTCTTCGCCGCCCCCGGCGCGGCCGGGGCCGCCGTGCAGCGACTGCGGCATCACGTTGCCGTGACCGGTGTGCAGCGACGCGACATCCGGCGAGACGACGTGGACGCGCCCGTGGCTGTCGGCGAGCTCGAGCGCCGCCGCCGCGAGGGCGGACGGGTCGCTGCCGAAGAGCGAGCACACCAGCGAGCCCTGGGCCCGGCGGGCGAGGGCGATGGCATGCGCGGTGTCACGGAACGGCATCAGCGTGGCCACCGGACCGAAGACCTCGGTGTCGTGGACGCGGTCGCTTGCATCGGGGTCCGTCACGCCGAGCAGGGTCGGCCCGACGCAGCAGGCCACGGCCGGGTCGGCGTCGACGAGCTCGTGGGTGTCGCCGTCGTGCAGGGTGCGCGCCACCGTCTTCAGCTGCTGCAGGCCATCCCGCACGGCCTGCAGCTGCGCGCGGCTGACCAGCGCGCCCATGCGCACGCTGTCGTTGCGCGGGTTGCCGACCGTGGTGCGGGCCAGCCGTGCCGCGATGGCCTCGGCCGCGGCTTCGCAGGCCGGTTGCGGCACCAGCACGCGCCGGATCGCGGTGCACTTCTGCCCCGACTTCTGCGTCATCTCGCGCACGACCTCTCGGACCAGCAGGTCGAAGGCCGGGCTGCCCGGGCCTTCGCCGGGCAGCAGCACGGCGCTGTTGACGCTGTCGGCCTCGACGTTGACCCGCACCGAGTGCCGGGTGACGGCCGGGTGCGAGCGGATGAGCCCCGCCGTCTCGGCCGACCCGGTGAAGGACACCAGGTCGAAGGGCTGGAGCGCGTCGAGCAGGCCGCCCGACGACCCGCAGACGATCGACAGGGCGCCGGGGGGCAGGACGCCCGCCTCGACGACATCGCGCACCATGCGTTGCGTCAGCCAGGCCGTGGCCGTCGCCGGCTTGACGACGACGGGCACGCCGGCCAGCAGCGCGGGGCCGGCCTTCTCCCACAGACCCCATCCGGGGAAGTTGAAGGCGTTGATCAGCAGCGCGACGCCGCGGGCGGGCACCTGCACGTGCTGCGACTGGAACAGCGGGTCCTTGCCCAGGCGGGCAGGCTCGCCGTCGGGGAGCACGCGCCGGTCGCCGAGGGTCTCGCCGAGCTTCGCGTAGGTGCCCAGCGTGTAGATGCCGCCGTCGACGTCGATGGCCGTGTCGCTCTTCACCGTCCCGCTGTTGGCGGTGGAGATCGCCGCGTAGTCGTCGCGCCGGGCCTGCAGCACGCGCACGGCCGCGGCGAGCATCGCGCCACGCTCGCGGAAGGTCGATGCCCGCAGCGCCGCGCCGCCGGTCTCGCGGGCGTAGGCGAAGGCGGCGGCGAGGTCGAGACCCGTCGAGTCGACCCGCGCGAGTTCCTCGCCCAGCACCGGGTCGACCAGCGGTGTGCCGGCGCCCGTGCCCGCCTGCCAGCGCCCGGCCACGTGGTTCGGCAGCAGTTCGCTCATCGTTCAAGCCTCCGGGGTCGCGGGTGTGAAGTCGATGCGGCCCTGCGGCAGCAGGTACAGCACGAGGGCGCGTCCTCCCGAGACCGTCGGCCGGTGGGCGCTGCCCGGCGGGCAGACGAGCCAGCCCGCGGGGCGCCCGTCGAAGCGCGCGCCAGGGTCGAGCGGCAGGATCAGGTCGATCTCGCCGTTCGGGTGGGTGTGGTGCGGACCCGCGATGTCGTGCATGTCGACGACGTCCACCGAGAAGCCGTGCAGGTCCTCGGCCGGCTTGAAGATGCGCCCGTAGCGGATGCCGCCGCCTTCGCGGTTGCACAGCCAGCCCTGCGCGACGCCGTCGAGGCAGGCCGACTTCAGGGCCGCGAAGGTCGTGCTGCCGCTGCCGTGCTCGCGGTTGAGCCAGTCGTCGAGCGCAGCGTCGAGGGCGCGGCCCTGCAGCTGCGCCGTCAGCGCCGCGACCTGGGCGCGCAAGCTGTCCGGCGTGGTCGTCATCGCCTGTCTCCGTTTTCCCGGCGGCGGCGTCGGGCTTGCCGCGTCGAGCGAGATGAATTATTGTGCCGAGGCGCACGATAGTCCGCCTGCTGTTTCATGTCAAGCACTATATTGCATCCGCCGGGTGTGTCAGCCGGGTCCGAACCCGTCGCCAGCGAGCGCGACGCAGCCGGCGATGCCGCGGCCGACGAGAAGAACCCGTTCCTCGTCGGGCTCGGCGAGCGTGTGCGGGCGCTGCGCGCACGGCGCGGCATGACGCGCAAGGCGGTGGCGGTGGCGGCGGAGGTGTCCGAGCGCCATCTGGCCAACCTCGAGTACGGCATCGGCAACGCGTCGATCCTCGTGCTGCTGCAGGTGGCGGGTGCGCTGCAGTGCTCGCTGGCCGAGCTGACCGGGGACGTGACGACCTCGTCGCCGGAGTGGTTGCTGATCCGCGAGCTGCTCGAGCGGCGTGACGAGGCCACGCTGCGCCGCGTGCGCGTCGCCATCGGCGAGCTGCTGGGCACCGGCGGCGACAACGCGGCGCGCAGCCCGCGCGTGGCCTTGATCGGCCTGCGCGGCGCCGGCAAGAGCACGCTGGGCCAGATGCTCGCCGACGACCTGGGCTTTCCCTTCGTCGAGCTCAGCCGCGAGATCGAGAAGTTCGCCGGCTGCAGCGTCGCCGAGATCCAGGCGCTGTACGGGCAGAACGCGTACCGCCGCTACGAGCGCCGGGCGCTCGAGGAGGCGATCCAGATCTATCCGGAGGCGGTCATCGCGACGCCCGGCGGGCTGGTCAGCGACGCGGCCACCTTCAACCAGCTGCTCGCGCACTGCACGACGGTGTGGCTGAAGGCCGACCCCGAGGACCACATGCGCCGCGTGCTGGCGCAGGGCGACCTGCGCCCGATGGCCGCCAGCCGCGAGGCGATGGACGACCTGGAGCGCATCCTGGCCGGCCGCGCGCCCTTCTACTCGAAGGCCGAGTTCCGCCTGGACACCAGCGCGCAGCCGCTGCAGGCGAGCTTCGATGCGCTGCGCCGCATCGTCCGGCAGGCGCTGGCGATGGAGGGATGATCGACATGCATGAAAATGCATCTCTGAGCTTGACAGGACCAATGTATGCACTATGATGCTTGTCCGTCGCGACTGCGCGACCGCGATGTCGGCGCCGATCCAGCCGCCGCGCCGCCTTCCGAGGAGCCCCGCCCGTGAACACCGCCGACTTCGTCGACTACCAGACCGACCCGTCCCGCTACCGCCACTGGACGCTGAAGTTCGAGGGGCCCGTGGCCACGCTCGGCGCCGACTTCGACGAGGACGGCGGCCTGCGTCCGGGCTACAAGCTCAAGCTCAACAGCTACGACCTGGGCGTCGACATCGAGCTGAACGACGCGATCAACCGCATCCGCTTCGAGCACCCGGAAGTCCGCACGGTGGTCGTCACGAGCCTGAAGGACCGGGTCTTCTGCTCCGGCGCCAACATCTTCATGCTCGGCGTCTCGAGCCACGCATGGAAGGTCAACTTCTGCAAGTTCACCAACGAGACGCGCAACGGCCTCGAGGACGCGTCGCGCCACAGCGGGCTGAAGTTCCTGGCCGCGGTCAACGGCTCCTGCGCCGGGGGCGGCTACGAGCTGGCGCTGGCCTGCGACGAGATCATCCTCGTCGACGACCGCTCCAGCGCGGTCAGCCTGCCCGAGGTGCCGCTGCTCGGCGTGCTGCCGGGCACCGGCGGCCTGACGCGCGTCACCGACAAGCGCAAGGTGCGCCACGACCTGGCCGACATCTTCTGCACGACGACCGAAGGCGTGCG